>Ga0209457_1000007_pt1 | contig 158101 bp, 139 predicted proteins | sample WorMetHEROISLAND_5_FD_187410 | JGI IMG/M metagenome (GOLD analysis project Ga0209457, IMG submission 187410) | Marine gutless worms symbiont microbial communities from Max Planck institute for Marine Microbiology, Germany - Olavius sp. 5 HERON... ... | reverse complement strand
CTGATGGTTCTATTCAAGATAAGGCGGGTGGTAGTCCACCAAATACAGGTACAGTCTATACAACAAACAGAATTAGTGGCAATGGCAGTAGTACGAGTCCGTTAGATATTGCTCAAATGGGTGCCGGCAACGGACAAGTTTTAAAATGGAATGGCTCCGCTTGGGCACCAGATGCTGATAATACGGGTAATAATGGTAATTCAGTGCATACTGCATACCCTTTGACTGGTTCGGGAGAATCAACGAGTAGTGCTATAACATTGATTAACGCGGAAACTGCAGATGAAGGAAAAGTACTTAAATGGAATGGCTCTGAATGGGAACTGAAAAAAGATGAAACAATTGGCATAGGTGATGGTGGAGATCATTGGGGAGATGATTATGTACATACTGATGCAACTTTGATGGGGAAAGGTACATCATCAGATAAGTTAAGACTATCTAAAAATGGTGCGACTACAGGGCAAGTATTAAAATGGGATGGCTCAACTTGGACACCAAGCAATGCAAGTTCATTGTGGCAACCATCAGGATCTAACAATGGTATTAGTTATACCAATGGAAATGTTGGAATTGGTAATTCTAGTACTACTAGAGATCTATCAGTTAATGGTACTGTATATGCCAAGAAAGTTCAAATAGTATTAGGTGTACCAATGCCTGATTTTGTTTTTAAAGATGACTATTATTTACCAACACTTAAAGAAGTAGAAAATTTTATTGATAATAACGGACACTTGCCTGATATTCCATCTGAATCTGAGGTACTTAAGAATGGTGTTTCATTAGGTGAAATGCAAGTTAAATTACTACAGAAAATTGAAGAATTAACCTTGTATGTGATTCAGCTTGAAAAGGAAATTGATGGTTTAAAGAAATAAGGGGATAATATGGTAAAATCATATTTATTAATAATTTTATTATCAACTATAAATATCATTTTGGCGGACGATACAATGAATTCAGTAAATAACGATTCTACAAATCAATATAATGCCAATATACATCTTGGTGGCGGTTTAATTAATGGTATTAGAGCCGGCATAAATTGGCCAATTTCGGAACGTACTACATTAAGTACCGATATTGGATATAATCCTTTTTTATATGAGATATTAATATTGAATGTAGACTTCTATTATTTCTATACTGGTAAATTTGAAAATGGTTTTTTTTATAGCCCTTCATATTCTTTTTGGGGTCTACATGCTTCCCATATTATTTCACAAAATATAGGTTATACATTTCATAACTATAGCAGGCAATCTCAACAATTGCGAATTGGAGTTGGTGTTCAAATTACTAAAGAGACGCACACTGGTATTAATATTGTGGATGGAAAATATAAAATCTACATTTTACCAAATATTGGTTTTATAATCAGTTGGTATTTTAAAGGATAAAAAAACTATGAAAAACATCTTAATTATCACGGTTAGTTTTTGTATGGTTAGCACAGTATTTGCTGACAGTCAGCATTCTAAGTCGATCCATCAATCAATTGTAACCGAAGCCTATAATTTATTAAAAAATAGATATATTGCTGCTGGTGGTGATGTTTCTGATTTACAAGCATTTGAGCTATTTTTACGAGAAATTAAATTTGGCGCCAAGTATGAAGATGAATTTGATCCGATTTATTATTATCATAATATTATACCAGGGGGGGTACCAAATGGGGCACCCCTAACGCACTTTTGGGATGGTGACAAGGGCGAAGACCAAGGCTATGATGTATTATTGAATTTAATAGACGACGGTATCAATCTTTCTGATTTTGTAAACAATGCCTGGACAAAAGCACGCGTATATTTATTTGGGTCAGGCACCAATGTACACGGATATGAATGGTGGGACACTTTGGGCAATAGCACATATCTTCTTTTTTATAAAATTGATAGTAATACTTCGTTATTAGATTTTTATGAAACAGGTAGTGTTGTGCAATATGACCCATTATTAAACAAGTTAAAGAGAGTTAACTATTATGAATGGTATTACCTGCATCATCCACTTACCATATCTTTAAGAATCTTAGGTCATATTGCGCATTTATTGGCAGATATGAGTGTTCCTGCACACACCTTGATTGATCCACACCTTCCTGGGAATGCAGACAGTTATGAGCAGTGGGTTGGAAATGACAATGGTAATATTCATTTTTTAGATACCCTAACTGGCGATGACGGATTCATGCCCTATATTACTTGCTATGATGATTATGAAGCTTTATTTTATCTGTTTTTTACAATGAATCAAATAACTCAACATTTTAAAAGCGATGATAGGGGAGGAAACGATGCCGTCTTACCTCAATATGCAAATGAATTAATTATACAAAAATTATTGGCCTGGGGAGATCCGCCAAATTCAGTGAACAAACAAGATATTGCAAATAAAACATTTGACTTTTGTGTAGGAGCTACAGCTTCACTCTTCTACTGGTTTGGTATTCGCACCGGTATTTTAAAAACGGAAATAAAATTACTTCAATACGAACATGAAATAACTAATCCTTCTTTTACAATTAAATCAACCAATACAATAACGTTATTGCCGGGCTTTGAATTTGAAGCAAAAAATGAACACGATGAGTTTAAAGCACTTATATTAGATTGTGACCAGCTATCTGGACAAATTCCTTAATACAAAATCTAGCATTATATAGAACCAATATTCACAGTGAGTTGCACTAATTCGCTGTAGAAGGGGATATTGGAGCACGAGACGTTTTTGTGAATATGGATGGTATGATTTTGTCTTTAAAAATGGTTATAAATTATTAACCTTGTTGAGTAGAATATTATATTGACAAAAATGGACACTTACCCGACATTCCCTCTGAGACTGAGGTTTTAAAGAACGGTATCTCTCTTAGTAATATGCAAGTAAAACTACTACAGAAAATTGAAGAATTAACCTTGTATGTGATTCAGCTTGAAAAGAAAATTGATGATTTAAAGAAATAGGAGTGATAATATGAAAATTTTTATCGGAATAATCCTTCTTATAGCTAATTTGGGATTTTCGCAAAATGCCTCATTAAATATTAGTGAAACTAATACATTAAACAATAGCTTAGAATATTCCTCAACAATAGATGTGAAGCGATTTGAGCAGTTTTATGTGCCAATAACTGCAACTGCGATAAATGATTTTAGTTACATGAACATATCTGATGGGAATAGCGAAAAACCACCTTTGAGTGCGCTGAGGATTGGTGGGGAAATTGCTACAGGTAGTATTTTAGGTTATGGTTCAGCACATCTATTGGTGAGACACTCAGATAGTTATGGTGTGGCCTACTTGGGTGCTGTTGGTGCACTAACATTTGGAACTGCTCTTGGAGTTTATATAATAGGTACTTTAGAGAACCAAAAAGGTTCTTACATTGCTACCCTTTTTGGCAGTATAGCAGGACTATTTATAGGAACTAGTTTGAGTAGTAGATATTCTGATTCTGAAGCCAAAATTGATATATTTTTTTTAGTGGTCCCCGTTTTGTCAACAATAGCCTTTAATATCACTAGAAAATATGATTTTGACTATCAAAATAAAGGTTTAACGAACGTAAATTTAATCAGCAAATCTGCCAAATTAGGGATACCCAATATTTACTTCTCAGACTTCCAACAGTCCAACATAATTTCAATTAATACGGAGGTAATAAATGTCAAATTTTAAACAAATGAAATGCAATAATTCGTTTTTTCTTATTTTAACTATAATGTTATTTGTACAATATTCTCCCGCGCAAATTATTTATGAAATGGGTGAATTAGAAAATGATCTTGCCAAAAAGTTTGCACCAATTCTTCACAAACATCAAGATGACAAGCAGGTAGGATTAGCTAACTTTAATGATATTATTGAACAGAATTCGACACTTAAAGGAGTTTCATTGTCAGGTTATAATGTACATGAAGATAGGGGATACATTCATGCATGGTTTCGTGAACCTCCAATCTGGTGTTCTTTTGGCCACAATTATAATTATAAAATAAATTGGCTTTTAGATATAGATGATAATGTTAGATATAAAGGGGCTATTGATGGAAATCGACCATTGTATTATCACTGTTACAAAAATGGTAATTATTATTATTTGCAATACTGGTATTTTTTTACGATGAATGATATTTCTGAACAAACCGACAAAAACACCTGGCATGAAGGAGATTGGGAACATGTATCTCTGAAAATAGAAAATAAAAATGGCATATATACACCAGTTAAAGTCAATTTTTACCACCATGAGGGAGGATATACTGTTGACCCTTCCCAAGCTTGGTAGGGTACCAGTGGTGGATTAGCAAATTATCAAACGATGCAAAAGGGATACGATGAAGATCACACACGACTACATGTTTGGATAGCAAAAAACTCACATGCTTCCTACAATCGTTGGAGTGATGTGTATAATGTGGAATCACCAGTCGCGTTAGAATTTTCAGAAACTGTTAATTATTCAACTCTTCAGATTTTATTTGAATATGATAAACTTGTTAATATGGGCGAGGTCTATCGTTCTCCTAATGATTATGCACATAATAATTATTGGGGAAGTCATTACTACCAACAGCCAGATTCAAATGATATTTCTTCTGCTCAAATGGATGGACTTGCATTTAGAGGTAATTTTGGTGAGTTTTGGGGACACAGTTTTTGGATTCAAGTACCTAATTTTGATTGCAAAAAAGTAATGACACCCTCGCCGAAATCCCCATATTTTGGTATTTATCATGAATGGACAACTTTTTCAGAAAAAGCTATACCTGGATTTGGGAATAAAAATACGTCGTGCCTATTTGGTTTATTAAATGGTAATATTTTTTGGACAGAATATGATATTTTACCAAATATGCATGTAGATCACCAAATAGGATGGCATCAAATTTTTGGGTATGAAGCTCACGATACAGTTTATGGCAGCAATGTCATTGAAGGAGGTTATAGTCTTGTATCTCAGGAATGGGTAGGAGCTAATGTAATATTTGCTGCCGGTAAGTCAATTCATCTTAAACCAGGTTTCCATGCTCAAAGGGGCAGCACTTTTCATGCTTATATAGATAGTAATTTGAAAGAATAGGGGTAGCTTCCACAAATTATTGCTTACTTTTTTACTGATTTTGTACTTAAGCAGGACTATTATTTACCAACGCTGAAAGAAGTAGAAGATTATATTGACAAAAATGGACATTTACCTGATATTCCATCTGAATCTGAGGTATTAGAAAAGGGAATTTCAATTGGTGATATGCAAATGAAATTACTACAAAAGATAGAAGAATTAACCTTGTATGTTATCCAGCTTGAAAAGGAAATTGATGAGTTAAAGAAATAGGATTAAAAATGTATTATAAACACCTTGGTCTGTTACTTTGTTTAATATTATTTACTTGCAAACCGTGCACTGAGTCCGATGATGATAAAAAACTATTTGACTACTATATTGGAGACAGCTTTTTGATGTATGTAGGTGAGAGTATAATATTAAAAGATGCGAGAACAGACTCTATATTTGAACTATCGTTTGTAGCAGTTGATGACCAACGGATCTTAGAAGAGCATTGTTATGATAAATGGAACACATATTATGCATATGTATTTATGAATCTAGTTGATGAAACTAAAGATACATTGAAAATTTTGTTTAAACCGGAGTCATGTGATATACATGAATTAAAATATTACAGTGAGCCAGTGGTTAATTTTGGACTACTGATACAAATACATAAATTTAGACCTCTAAAAAATATGGAAACAGTTCCAATATTGTTTAATGAATACAATGCCATAGTTTATACAAGAAAGCAGGAGTTAGAAAATGATTAAACCTAAAATATTTATTTGCTTTTTAGTGGGAACTATTTTCATTAATTTCTTAATCGGACAAGAGACCAGCTTTTGTTTTACAAAAACTGATACAAATTACATTAGCATTTCTAATTTCAATACTCCACTGGCGGACAATTTGGTGGATCCAAATAATATAATAGATGTACGCGTCTTTGTCCATATTTTACGCGATGACAATGGAAATGGCGGACAATCCGTATCAAAAATACCTGAAGTGCTCCAAAATTTAGTCGAGGATTTTCCATCTCATGACATCTGTTTTTCCTTATCTGGATACAAATATATAGATAATAGTAATTACTATAATTCTTTATCGAATGCCCTATACCCTGATTCTCCTGCAATTCTTTCAGAAAATAGCAAAAATTTTCAATTAACATATATTTATCGGGAAATGACGACAGCATAGATGGAGGAATTTCCATCGATCCGCCCGGAATAAACTTGGCAGTAGGTGGAAACATCGTAGGTAGAAATGTAGTATACACGAAGATATTATCACATGAAATGGGGCATAACTTTGGACTAAAACATACACATTTCCCTGAAGGAACAGGCACACCTGAAGCCAAATGGCCATTGGGGTGGTGTAGAGAGTTAGTTAATCAAACAAATTGTTTCGAATGTGGTGATAGGCTTTGTGACACACCGGCTGATCCTTTACTAGGTGCATCCAAAGTTGACACCACAACATGCGTGTGGGATTTTGTCGATAGTAAGAAACCGCAATATTATGATGAAAATGGTGATCATTACAATCCTGATACTCGAAATATGATGTCCTACACTTGTCCGCAGTGCATGAGTTATTTTACTAATATGCAAGGAGCAGCAATGCGTAGTGCCATTGCAACCAATAGTATTTTACAGAATACACTCATACAAGACGATGAAACCATTAACTCATTAACAGTGGATCCATCGGAAACTGTTATTAGACATGCCCGCAATACTTTAACAACCGATGGTTCAATCGAAGTGGAAAGGGGTGGAACATTATCACTTACGGCTGCCAATACAATTGTACTTAAACCTGGTTTTCATGCTAAAACCGGCTCAAATGTAGCGATTTATACTAAACAATCTTCCTGTAATATTAATCCATAGGTGTACTAATGAAATTAATAATTATCTTATTTGGTCTGCTCGCCTATTCATGTAATTTAAATGATAATTGTGATACCGAGCCTGATTTTGATTATTATATTGGTGAATCCTTTGTAATTAATGCCGATCAGGTTTTAAAACTAAAAGATCCCACAACCGAAAAAATATATAATTTATGGTTCTCAGGACCTGTTGAAGATAATAGATTTCCACCCGCCGTTTGCGATACAATTTCCGGTTACTCTGGACACGGGTATGTATATATGCAGTTTATTGACGTAAACCGAGACACTTCATTATTTACATTTAGGCTGGGAAATTGTCTTTCAAAATGGGATGATTCTACAGGATCTCCTAATATCAATGAAATAAAATATGGTTTTGAATTTCGTATTCATCATACAAGACCATATATTATTACAAGTAATCAAACAATTGCTTTTGACGAATATTATATTACCATGAGCAGTAATAAAATTTATTCGGAATAGAAATGGATAGATGAAATTTATACTTATCATATTTAGTCTGCTTGCCTATTCATGCAATTTAAATAATGATTGTGAGACTGAGCCTGATTTTGATTATTATATTGGCGAATCATTTGTAATTAATGCCGATCAGGTATTAAAACTAAGCTACCGGAAATAAATTAATTTCCAATTAATTCTTGGGCAACTTTATCTGATTTTAATTTTATTTCTTTGTGTAATGAATTTCCGTGTGAATCCATTGTTACTACGGCTTGGAAATCTTCTACTTCAATAATCCACATTGCTTCAGGAGTTCCAAACTCCTCTAATTTTATTACATCATGCACCCGTTTTACAGCTTGGCCTAGCAAAGTTGCCGCACCACCAACTGCATGGAAATAAACTGCTCCACTTTCTTTTAAAGCTTGCAATGTTTTATCACCCATGCCACCCTTTCCCATTACCCCGCGAATTTCATACTCTTTGATTACCGCTGCTTCATAGGGCTCTTCACGGATAGAAGTCGTCGGTCCGGCAGCAACAAATTGCCAGTCATTATATTTTTTTTTTACAACCGGGCCGCAATGATAAAGTACCGAATCCTTTAAATATTTTCTTATTTCTTTAGGTTTGTCTTTTACCATCCAGGCGTGCGCAGCATCTCTACCAGTGATTAGCACTCCATTCAAAGACACTTCATCACCCACTTCTAATTTGCGGATTTCAGACTCATTTACTGGCAGATTGATTTTAAGCATAACTTATCTTATCTTCAGTATATTGCATAGAGCAACGCCGGTCTGCCCAACAAGAATATGCCAGTGACACAAAAAAGGATGCCGGCAATCTATGAGCCGCTCCAATTTTTACACCTAACACAGTTGTCCTGCCGCCAAAGCCCATTGGCCCAATTCCTAATGTGTTTAAATCGGTAAATAACCGCTTTTCTAATTCATTTAATTCTTGATTTGGATTCGTATCATTTAATTTGCGGAAAAGTTGTTTTTTGGCAATTACCATTCCGGAAACGCGATCACCACCAATACCAATCCCGGCTACACCGGGAGCACAGCCTAAACCTTGCGCATTATTAATTGCATCAATAATACATTTGTAAACACCTTCTAAATTTCGTCCGGCATTTAGTTTACTATTTGGCAATTTATACTGATCGGAAACATTTTCACAGCCACCACCTTTTAGCATTAACTCAACTTTAATCACCGGTTCATCCCATTCTTCAAAATGGAAATATGGCGCCATCTTGCCGGTATTATCACCGCTATTTTTTCCAGTTATTGAATCAACGGCATTAGGTCGTAAATATGTCCGTTTGGTCGCTTCTCGCGTGGCTTTAATAATAGCAGATTGAACTGCTCGCAGTGATATTCCTTCAGGAATAGTTATAAAATAAATATTTGTCCCAGTATCTTGACATATTGGCGTGCTGTTTTCGTTAGCAATATTAGCATTTTTTAGCATGTATTGCAGAACTGATTTTGCAGGACTGCCGTCCTTTTCCTTTTTAATTGCGTTTTGCATAGCATTAACGACATCGCTTGGCAATTGCGTAGATGCTTGACGAATTAATTCAACTATTGCCTTGGAAAAATTATCGATATCTAATTTGAAACTCATCTATGCCAAACAGTAGTTATACTACTTCCCAAATATTGCCACTGGTGAGTAAAGCGTCAAAATCGCCCATACCCTGCGTTTCTATCGCTAAATTGATTTGATCTTTCAACAGTTCTTCATAAATGGGTTCGTCCACAGAGTATATAATTCCAAGCGGCGTAGGAAAATTGACATTATCGGTAAATGAACTCAACATTGCTGCAATTACAGTGTCTTTTTCATCATGAATTAATATATCATCAATGCTAACATTACTATCTTTATCTAAATCAATTATTTTAGGGACATTACAATCAAGATGTATTCCTAAATTATGATTTTTCCCAAATAGCATTGGTTTACCGTGTTCTAATACAACAAGATTATCCGATGCAATCTTTTTATCGGTCAATTCTTCGAAAGCGCCATCATTAAATATCAAACAATTTTGGTATATTTCTACAAAAGATGTACCCTTATGCTTATATGCACTATCCAAAACTTTTTGAATATGTTTCGGGTTTCGATCAATTGTCCGTGCCACAAAAGTAGCTTGTGATCCAAGTGCCAATGATGTCGGATTGAATGGTCGATCAAGCGAACCCATTGGGGTAGTTTTGGTAACTTTTCCCAATTCTGATGTAGGTGAATATTGACCTTTGGTGAGTCCATAAATACGGTTGTTAAACAATAAAATATTTATATTTAAATTTCTGCGCATCAGGTGTATCGTATGGTTACCACCAATTGATAAACCATCGCCATCTCCGGTAACAACCCAAACCGATAAATCAGGATTAGCTATTTTGGCGCCTGAGGCAATCGCTGTCCCGCGTCCATGAATAGTATGAAATCCATACGTATTTATATAATATGGGAACCTGCTCGAACAACCAATGCCGCTTACAAATAAAAAATTTTCTCTTGGAATGCTGAACTTTGGCATAACTTTTTGAGCCTGTTTTAATATTGAATAGTCACCGCAACCGGGACACCATTTTATTGATTGATCAGTCTCAAAATCTTTATTATTTAATTGTTTTGTAGTGGATGTGATTTTATCTGACATTTATTTTCCTAATATCTCTTTGATACTTTCTACAATAACGCTCGCACGGAGTGGTTTGCCACGTAATACATTAATTCCTTTTACATCGATTGCATATTGTGCTCTAATGATCGTTCTTAACTGTCCCATATTTACTTCAGGAATTAAGATATGTTTAAATTTATTTAGTATCTTTTCTAAATCATTGGGCAGTGGATTAATATATCGTAAGTGCACATGACTAACCTTGACATCAACTTTTTTAAGGCGCTTGGCCGCGACGCGACCAGGCCCAAAACTACTACCCCAAGTTAATATTAAGGCTTCACCTTTTTCTGCACCATAAATTTTTGTAGGAGGATATTCATTTGCAATTTTAGCAATTTTTTTGGCCCTTAACTGCGACATTAAATGATGATTTGCAGATTCATAATTCACATCGCCAGTGATGTTTTCCTTTTCCAAGCCGCCTATTCGATGTTCAAGATTGGGAGTGCCAGGAATTGCCCAGGGCCTTGCCAAGGTGTGTTCATTGCGTTTATAGGGTAAATATCTATCTGCGCCATTAAATTTTGTTTCAAACTGAACCTTAATATTTGGTAAATCTTTCAATTTTGGTATCGCCCACGGCTCGGAACCATTAGCAAGATAACCATCCGACAATACGATTACCGGCGTCATATACTTAATCGCGATTTGGCTCGCTTCATAGGCAGTATAAAAACAATCGCCGGGCGTGGAAGGTGCAATAACCGGAAGCGGAGTATCACCATTTCTACCTAAAACTGCTTGGTATAAATCTGATTGCTCGGTTTTAGTAGGTAATCCTGTTGATGGACCACCCCGTTGTACATCTATAACGACTAACGGCAATTCAGACATTACGGCCAATCCGATTGTTTCAGTTTTTAGCGCCATGCCCGGGCCGGAAGTAGCGGTACACGCCAAACTTCCAACATATGAGGCACCAAGCGCCGCCGCGATGCCGGCGATCTCATCTTCAGCTTGAAAAGTTTTAACTTTAAAATTGCGGAAGCTTGCTAAATATTGTAAAATTTCCGAGGCTGGTGTAATCGGATAACCGCCAAAAAATAATGGTAACCCGGATCTTTCTGAAGCAGCTAATAATCCCAAACTGATTGCGTAATTTCCGTTAATATTGCGGTATTTTCCAGGCGGCAATTTTGCTTTTTCAACCGTGTATCGCACCGTGAACATCTCGGTAGTATTTCCGAAATTATAGCCGGCATTTAAAGCACGCGTATTTGCTTCTACTATCTCGGGTTTAGTTTTAAATTTTTTACCAAGCCACTTGATAGTTGTATCGGTAGTTCGGTTATACATCCAAAATAATAATCCCAACGCGAACATATTTTTAGTTCGTTCAACATTTTTCTGCGATATATCAATTCCTTTGCAAGCTTGAACAACCAAATCGGTCATATTGATCGCATGGACTTCATAATCACTGTCTAATGATCCATCCTCGAGTGGATTGGTTTCATAACCTGCCAAATGTAAATTTTTCTTATTGAAGGCATTGGAATTCGCAATTATTATTCCGGAAGATTCTAAATCCGGCTGGTGTACTTTTAAAGCCGCCGGATTCATCGCAACCAATACATCAGGTTTGTCGCCCGGAGTATGGATATCTTTGGAGCTAAAATGCAATTGGAAGACACTGACACCAGCCAATGAACCAGCCGGCGCTCTAATCTCAGCCGGATAATCCGGTAGCGTGCTTAAATCATTGCCGAAAATCGCAGTAGATTCCGTAAATCGTGTACCGGTTAATTGCATACCATCGCCGGAATCTCCGGCAAATCGTATCACCACATTATCAACATTTTTTATTTTTATTTTGGCCATTTTCTCTTTGGATTATTTTATTAAGAAAGTTTATTCCACTTAATCAGATCTAATTTGGGCAAAGGAAATTTTTCAAATGTTTCAAGTATATTTTAATTACGTCGTTGAAATTACTCAGCTTAAATTGTATAAAGCAATAATTCAAACTAATAATATTATAATATTTATAGTAAATTATTTTTATGAAATAAGAATTATTTTATATGTTTAAATCTTTTAAAATATATACTTTGTACGTAATATTTAGTATTAAGTTTTATGCAAGAGAAATCACATCCCAGACAAATTGAGCTTTTCCCCGAATTGTCAAGGCATGCTGTAATACCTTCTATTACTTCTTTGCCGGCCTTTGACAGGGCTTTAAACAATCTGATTAAAATAAGTGATATGGGTGCTTTCATTCAGTTAAAAATCAGCGGTTTAGAAAAATCCTATTCAATAAATCTGCAAGAATTAAATATCCCGCAAGACTTTATAAAAAAAGATGTCTCTACGATTCCATTTTCTATCCATCTTTTTCCCTCTGATTTTCGAAATGAACTAAAAAAACTATCTTACGAAGTCAAATCATTTTTCACAACTCATAATTCTTTTAACACATCTTTTGGATATTTTTTATATCGATCTCATTTTTCTCTGTGGAAACACTATATCGAGAAGATAAGTAATTCTATAAAACAGACATTATACTCAAAATTAGGACATGGAAAATATTCTGAATATTTCTTGTCTCATTTTATCGAAGGATACAATTATCTTAAATCAACTGCAGATATAATATCACCATGGGAATTCGAAGAAATTGACATCAAAAAAATTCAATTCAATCGTCAAAAATTTTTTGAAGAGCAAGTTACTTTCCCTGCTCTTAAAGCGACCGAAATCAGTTATCCTTTTGATTTATTAACACTAAAAACAAATCATATCCCAATTTCACTGAAAGAATACGTTGAAAATATTCAGATTAATTCTATATATAAAACTATACATCTTGAATATTTAGCCGATAAAAATATTAATAGCATTGATGACATAAAGCAGCTTGTTCAAAACGTTTAGTTTGCATTTCCGGTATCTTTTCGGCCAAATTTCCACTCTACATTTATAAATATTATGAACAAAAAACAGGAAATTAGATTAACAACACTTACCCATGGCTCCGGATGAGCATGTAAAATCGGTCCGGAGGATCTGAATCATGTTTTAAGTGTATTAAAATCAAAAAAAGATAGTCGTATCCTTATCGGTTACGATGAAAAGGATGATGCTGCTGTTGTGCGCCTTAGCGATGATCGCCTGCTCGTACAAACTGTAGATTTCTTCACACCTATCGATGATGATCCGTACACATTTGGTCAAATCGCCGCTGCGAATTCCTTATCTGATATTTATGCAATGGGCGCAACTCCCCTATTTGCCTTAAATATAATCGGGTTCCCGATAAATTTACTGCCAAGATCCGATTTAAGTAAAATAATGCAAGGCGGCATTGATAAAGCGGCTGAAGCTGGAATAACAATTGCCGGCGGGCATAGTGTTGATGATCCTGAACCAAAATACGGTTTAGTAATTACCGGCGAAGTTGATTACAATAAATTGATAACTAACCGAAATGCTCAAGTCGGAGATAAGTTAATTCTTACAAAACCCCTCGGAACAGGAATAATTGCCACAGCAATTAAACGTGGAATCGCTGACAAAATTGCCGTGCAGGAATCTGTAAAATCGATGTCAACTTTGAATAAATTAGCAGCGGATGTGATGGTAGAAATTGGTGTAAATGCCGCCACCGATGTAACCGGATTTGGATTGTTGGGACATCTATTAGAAATGTGTGAAGCAAGTGGTGTATCAGCAAGTATTGATTATTCGCAATTAGAATTTTTACCATCCGTCATTACACTGATTAACCAAGGAATTGTACCGGGCGGTACCAAACGCAATTTAGAGTATCTTAAAAATAAAGTTGGTTTCAGTAACAAAATGAAAAATTTTGAAAAATTACTCTGTGCTGATGCACAAACATCGGGTGGTTTATTAATTGCAATTCCACCCGATAAAGCCAAAAAATATATTGTACAGTTTAATAAATTATCCTCAATAAAAGCCGTAATTATTGGAGAGATTATTAAAAAATCAGATAAAACTATTTATATAACTTAACAGGAGATAACAATGAACAACAAAATGATGATAGCGATTTCAATTTTAACTATAATAATATTATCTGCCTGCGCAGCCGGTACAAATAACATGGCTAATACCGCAAATACCGTCGGTGAAATTGATGGTTTTTGGCACGGTTTATGGCATGGATTTATTTCGCCTTTCACCTTTATCATTTCATTATTCAAAGATGGCCTCTCAATTTATGAAGTTCATAATAATGGTAATTGGTATAATTTCGGATTTCTACTTGGATCAATGTGCTTTTTTGGAGGAAGTGGAAAAGGGTGCTGTAGGAAGAAATAGATATTCTGTTTATTTTACAAACTAATTCCAAATTAAATTGAGTAAAAAAACTATACACACAATAATAAATGGCGATTGTCGAAAAATGGTTAAGATACAAGACAATTCGATTGATCTAATCATCACATCGCCGCCATATTGGCAGCTCAAAGATTATGGTGTTAAAAATCAAATAGGATTTGATGACAGCTACGAAGAATATATTAATAATCTTAATCTTGTTTGGAATGAATGTTATCGTGCACTCAAAAATGGTAGTAGATTATGCATTAATATTGGCGATCAATTCGCAAGAGCCACTTATTATGGTAGATATAAGGTAATACCAATTAGAACTGAAATAATCAAATTCTGTGAAAACCGAGGGTTTGATTATATGGGAGCAATAATTTGGCAAAAACAAACCACCAAAAATACTACCGGTGGGGCAAGTATTATGGGCAGTTTCCCCTATCCAAAAAATGGTATAATTTCGTTAGATTATGAATTTATATTAATTTTTAAAAAACTTGGTTCACCTGATAAACCAAATCCAGAATTAAAGGAACAATCAAAATTATCAACAGAGGAATGGAAAAAATATTTCTCTGGACATTGGTATTTCAATGGAGAAAAACAAGATGGTCATATAGCAATGTTCCCAGTAGAACTACCAAAAAGATTGATTAAAATGTATTCATTCGTAGAGGATACTATTTTAGATCCATTTTTAGGTAGTGGAACGACTACTTTAGCTGCAAAAAATCTTAATATAAACTCTATAGGATATGAACTTAATCACGATTTTATTCCGATAATTAAAAAGAAACTAAATATTTACCAAGAAGGAATTTTTCCTGCCGAACATAAGTTCATTGAACAAAATACAATTGACTTAAACTATCAAAAGGAAATAGATAAACTCTCCTATTCATTCAAGGATTCTCAAGCATTTAATAAGAAAATTGACCCCAAAAAACTTCAGTATGGCTCAATAATTAATAAATATTCAAAACCCAGAGAAGTATTTTATAGAGTTAAAGATGTTTCTTCTTCTGAACATATTATTTTAGATAACGGATTAAAAATTCGATTAATTGGAATTAAAATAAATGAGAAATACAACGAAGAAGCAATAAACTTTCTACAGCAAAAATTAAAAAATCAAAAAATATTCCTTAAGTATGATAGTAAAAAATATGATAGTGACAATAATATTTTAGGATACGTTTTCTTGAAAAATAAAACTTTTATTAATGCCCATTTAATAAAAAGTGGTTTAGTTGATGTTGATTTGACAAATAACTACAAGTACCAAAAGAGGTTCATTAAATATGCCAGCTGAAGGTTGGATTAAGGAAATTGAGGGAAAGAATAAAAAATATAAAAGGGAAACCTTACTCAATTATGCTATGAATAGATGGGGACTTAATAAAGCTTCCAGTGTTGGCCCTACTTCAGATTTAATCGGAACTTGTGCGCCATCAAATTTTGAAGAATGGCAAGATTTTTATTTTAAAAATGCCAGACAAAAAAAGAAAGATGGGTTAAAGATTACAAAAGACTATATTCTCGGATTAGCACAAACATTATACATTAAACTATCAGAAGTTGTACATAATGAATTAGAATCAATATCTGAATCAGAATGTATTGATTATGCATATAATTTAGTTTTAAATCGAACTTACGAAGGTTACCGCAGTGAAATAGAAACTATTTATGGTCAACTTGAAACCATCCTTAAACAGAAAATTGAACCTGCTCCTGGCACTTGGGACAGAAAATATAGTATTGACTTTTTTATTAAAATAAATAATGCATATATTGGCCTTCAAGTAAACCCAATCTCATCGGGACAATCATTAAATTAGTATCAATGGTTGGAGATCAACAATAAAAACCATCAAAAATTTTTCAAGGATTTTGGTGGTAAAGTATTCTTTATTTTTTCTATTAAAGGACAAGGCAAGAAGAAAAAAATCTATAACACAGAAATCATAGATTCTATTGTTGAAGAGATTGGCCGTATAAAAAGTAACAAATAAAAATTCGAAAGCGACAGTAAATGGATAGATAGAATCAAAAACACAATACAAAAGGGAAAAAATGGAACAAAGTAAGTTGGATAAAAAAATATTAGATATTTTAAATAATAACAAAATTCTTACATTAGGAACTTCAGTTGGAAATAATTCCTCAGCGGCGAATGTATATTATTATAATGATGGATTTGATTTGTATTTCTTTACTTTCAATCCCACGCGCAAAGCGGAACAAATTCGGGTAAATCCTGAGGTACAATGTGTAATTCGTCCTGAAGATGACAAAGGAATAACCGAATTACAAATTTCCGGTTACGCCCATCAAATTAAGGACGCCGATGAAATCAATAAAGCTTATGCCAATATTTTGAAAGTAACAAAGGCATTTAAAAAACAAATGGATGATGAATTTCTCAAGAAAAATAAAATTACCGGTTATTACAAAATCGTTCCAACGGTAATAAAATATGTCGACTTTTATTCAAAATCACAGTTTGAATGGAGAGAATTCCCACAAAATCAAAAATCGTTGATTTCTATTTTAACTACTAAATTCACTAAAAAATTGGGATTATATTTTCGCGAAATGCGCGCACCATTTTTTACGGCTACAATTGTACCGGTAGCTCTTGGCGCGGCAGTATTTTTCTATCAATCCGGAAATTTAAATTGGCCCTATTTTGGGCTCACACTTTTAGGTGCTATTCTTGCCCATGCCGGTACGAATATCGCAAATGATTATTCCGACCACATTACACGCAACGATGAAGTTAATAAATTGTTCAGTCCATTTAATGGTGGATCGCGTATAATCCAAGCTGGATTGATGTCACCTGCACAGATTTTTGTGTATAGTTTAGTATTATTTGTGGCTGTAATTTTTATTGGATTAAAAATAAATTACAATTTGAACGGTGCGTATTTTGCAAATAGTCCGTTGCTTTGGTTAGGCATTATTGGTATTGTTTTAGGAATTTTTTATTCAGCCAATCCGTTTAGGTTCAGCTATCATGGTCTTGGTGATGTTGCGGTAATGCTCGGATTTGGTCCGGTTATGGCCTTGGGCACACACTATGTTCAAAAACAGGCAACAATTCCATTAGAAACATGGGTTTGGTTGCCCGTCCTAATTGCATCAATCCCCGTAGCTATTTTGGTTGGATTAATTTTATTTATCAATGGTTTCCAAGATTATGTCGCAGATCGCGAGGTAGGTAAACGCACATGGGTTGTTCGTTTGGCAGAAAGTGCAAATATCGCAAATTTTGCAAAACCGTTTAGAGTATATAAAATATCCATTTATGTTACATTCATTTATATTTTTCTACTTGGATTAGCTGGAATTATTTTTGCCAAGATCTCAACACCATGGATTTTATTAGCGCTGGTACCATTTTTATTGGCAATAAAAGGAATTAAAAGTGGCGAGGAATGGTTACAAAGGTGGTCGGCCAAAGGCGCAGACCGACAAAAATTACCTTACGAATTACTACCAGTAAATGTAACTCAAATCGGTACACACTTATCTGTTGGTTTGTTATTGGTTTTAGGATACTTCTTGGGATCAGTTATATAAAACTGTTTGAAAGAGAATAGATTGATGTTATCAAAAGTTTTGAAATAATAATGATTAAGAAATAGGTTTTTATCTGTCTTTGTATCTAAATTTTTCACTTAAAGTATTCGTTAATTTTAATAATTTAATACATTAAGAATCAACCTGGAGAATCAAATGGCCACATTACAAAGTATACTTAAGAAAAAAATCCCCGATTGGCATTATGAAGCCAAGCAACTAATTGAAGAAAAGGGTGCTCAAATTGTCAGCAATGTGACGGTTGCTCAAACTTACGGTGGTATGCGTGGTGTTAAAGGACTTATTTGTGATACATCAGCGGTTTCAGCTGATACCGGATTGATTATCAGAGGAATACCCCTGCTTGAAATTACTCATATTTTACCGGAAGAAGTTTTCTGCTTACTACTAACTGGAGATCTGCCGAAAAAAGAAACCTTGCAAGACCTACAGAAACAACTCGCTGATAATGCCAAAGTACCGCAATATGTCTGGGATGTATTGCGCGCCATGCCAAAAGATTCCCACCCAATGGCTATGTTCAATACAGCAATTTTAACGATGGAAGGGGAATCAATATTTCGTAAGCGCTATGATCAGGGATTACAGAAACAAGATTATTGGAAAGCAATTTTAGAAGACGGAATTCGCCTTGTTGCAAAATTACCGACGATTGGAGCCGGCGTTTACCGCATTCGATTTGATAAAGGTGATTTAATTAAACCTGATAAATCGCTTGATTGGGGGGCAAATTTTGCTCAGATGTTGGGCATACCTGACACAACCGGCACTTTGAAAAAATTGATGCGTTTATATCTAATGCTACATTGCGATCACGAAGGTGGTAATGTTAGTGCTTTCAGTGCACTGACAGTAGCTTCGGCATTGTCTGATCCGTATTATGCTGTTTCGGCTGGATTGAACGGTTTAGCCGGCCCTCTACATGGATTGGCAAATCAAGAATGTCTAAAATTTGTATTAGAAATAAAAGATCATTTCGATGGATCGCCATCGCAGGAAAAATTGCGGCAATTTGTTTGGGATCGCTTAAATAATGGACGTGTAATTCCGGGTTACGGTCATGCCGTTTTGCGCTGTCCAGATCCACGCTTTACAGCGTTCATAGAATTCGGCAAAAAGCATATCAAAGATGATCCTGTATTTGACATCGTAAGCGATTTATTTGATGTAGTTCCGGACGTTTTAAAAGAACAGGGCAAAGCTAAAAATCCGTGGCCAAACGTTGATGCTGCTTCCGGTGCATTATTGCATCATTTCGGGATAACGGAATTCAGTTTTTACACAGTATTATTTAGTATATCGCGCGCAATGGGAATGGTTTCTCAAATGGTTATTAATCGTGCCCTCGGTATACCAATTACACGACCTAAATCAATCACCGCCGAATGGATTAAAAATAATGTTTAAAATATAAAGGAGATTTTTTTTATGGCACGGAAAAAAATTGCTTTAATCGGCGGTGGACAAATTGGCGGTATCATCGCTATGATCGCTGCTCAAAAAGAATTGGCCGATATTGTAATCTTGGATATCCCAAAAGCTGAAGGAATGGTGAAAGGTAAAGCCCTTGATTTAATGGAACTAAGACCACACGATGGATACGACGTTAATATTATTGGAACTAGTGATTATAACGATATTAAAGACGCCGATGTAGTAGCGATTACGGCCGGTGTTCCGCGCAAACCCGGAATGACACGCGATGATCTCTTATCAATCAATTTAAAGATTATAACTGATGTGGCAAATAATGTAAAAAAACATGCACCAAACGCATTTGTGATTGTCGTATCAAATCCGCTTGATGCAATAGTTTATGCATTTTATAAGATTAGTGGTTTCCACAAAAATCGTGTAGTTGGTATGGCCGGTGCACTTGATTCCGCTCGTTTCCGTGCTTTTATCGCAATGGAAACCGGTTATTCAGTTCAAGATGTGGCTTGCATGGTTTTGGGCGGTCATGGCCCAACTATGGTTCCGTTATCAAGATTGGCAACCGTTGGCGGTGTGCCGATTACAAACCTCTTGTCCAAGGAAAAAATAGAGGCAATCGAAAAGAGAACCCGTGAAGCCGGCACTGAAATTGTCAAATTGCTTGGTGATGGAAGCGCTTTCTTTAGTCCAGCGGCTTCAATCATTGAAATGGCAGAAGCTTACCTAAAAGATAAAAAGCGCGTGATTCCGTCCGCTGCACTTTGTTCTGGTGAATACGGAATAGATGGTTATTTTATTGGCGTACCCTGCGTTATCGGTGCTGATGGAATCGAAAAAATTATTGAAATTGAACTGACTAAAGATGAACAATCTGCTTTAAATAAAACTTTTGAACATGTAAAAGGAGTCGTTCAGGAAACCGGTTTATAGGTTAAACGAAATCTTCAAATAATTTCACCGAATTTTAATTAACAATTTTATTTGGTATAATTATAATTATCCTTAAATTAATAGGACTAAATTAGTCCTATTAAAATGTTTAAACTAACTAAAAAAATAGAATACGCCTTAATTGCATTGCAACACATGCAAACTAAAAATCGTTCAAACATTACCAGCGTAAAGGAAATTGCTGATCGGTATGACCTACCTCTATCACTGTTGGCTAAAATTCTGCAGCAATTAGCCAAACATAAAATTGTCAAACCTATGCAGGGACCAAACGGTGGCTATCAAATTATTAATCCTTTAGATAAAATTATGTTTAAAGATTTGGTCGAAATCATCGAAAGACCAATTGGCATTGTAGATTGTTTAAAAAAGCCGGATTGCAGTCATATTGGGGATTGCAATATTCAAGTGCCAATCGAACGAATAAATGCTAAAATAAATAAATTATTCTCAACCATGACTGTAGCAGATATAACAAACTAACAAGATGAAAAAAATTCCACAAAAATCTGCCACATTTAAGGAGCGCAAAGAAAAAATTATCGGTGATGCCGTTAATCAAGAATACAAATACGGTTTTACGACTGACATTGAACAAGAAAAAATCCCACCCGGATTAAATGAAGATGTTATTCGCTTAATTTCAACCAAAAAAAATGAACCGGATTGGCTACTCAAATGGCGACTTAAATCATTTAGAAATTGGAAAAAAATGACAGAACCAACCTGGGCCAAAGTATCTTATCCGCCAATCGATTTTCAAGCAATTAGTTATTATGCTGCACCAAAAAAAAAGAAAAAATTGAAGAGTTTGGATGAGGTTGATCCAGAATTGTTAGAGACCTATAATAAATTGGGTATTCCCCTGGAAGAACAAAAAATGCTATCAAATGTGGCGGTTGATGCTGTATTTGATAGCGTTTCCGTAGCTACTACTTTCAAGGAGGAATTGGCTAAGCACGGTGTAATATTTATGCCTTTTTCAGAAGCTGTTCAGAAACATCCAGAATTGGTCAAAAAATATCTTGGAATGGCGGTGCCTCCTACCGATAATTTTTATGCAGCGTTGAATTCCGCTGTATTCAGTGATGGTTCATTTGTTTACATCCCAAAAGGAGTGCGTTGTCCGATGGAATTATCAACTTACTTCAGAATTAACGCTTCGCAAACAGGGCAATTTGAACGCACCCTGATTGTGGCTGAGGAAGGAAGTTATGTAAGTTATCTTGAAGGATGTACCGCGCCTATGCGCGATGAAAATCAATTACACGCCGCTGTAGTAGAATTAATTGCGCTGAATAATGCCGATATTAAATATTCTACAGTCCAAAATTGGTACCCGGGCGATAAAGATGGTAAAGGCGGAATTTACAATTTTGTAACCAAGCGCGGACTGTGCAAAGGAGCAAATTCAAAAATTTCATGGACGCAAGTTGAAACCGGTTCGGCAATTACTTGGAAATATCCAAGTGTAATTCTAAAAGGAGATCGATCTGTTGGTGAATTTTATTCGGTAGCTATGACAAATAATTATCAACAAGCTGATACCGGTACAAAGATGACTCACATCGGCGATTATACTAAAAGTACAATTATATCTAAAGGGATTTCAGCCGGTAATGCACAAAATACCTATCGGGGGGGCGTAAAAATTATGAAAGGCGCTCAAAATGCACGCAATTTTTCACAATGTGATTCTATTTTAATCGGTGCTAATTGCGGCGCCCACACCTTTCCTTATATTGATGTACGCAATCCAACCGCGCAAATGGAACATGAGGCAACAACTTCAAATATTGGTGAAGAGCAACTGTTTTACTGTAATCAGCGCGGAATTTCTAATGAGGATGCTGTGTCAATGATCGTAAACGGATTTTGCAAAGAAGTATTTGCCGAATTGCCAATGGAATTTGCCGTAGAGGCGCATAAATTAATGGAAATTAGTTTGGAGGGATCGGTCGGGTAAATATGTTAAAAATAAAAAATTTGCATGCCTCCATCGACGGCAAAGAACTATTGAAAGGAATAAATATCACTATTAAAGCCGGTGAAATACATGCCATCATGGGCTTGAATGGTTCAGGTAAGAGTACTTTAGCTAACATTATTTCCGGCAATGAAAAATATACTGTTACAAACGGTAGTATCCATTACAATGATAAAAATTTATTGGATTTATCAGTCGAGGAACGCGCCTTGCAAGGCATATTTATGTCATTTCAATATCCTGTTGTAATTCCTGGTGTTAATAATACTTATTTTTTAAAAGCTGCCTTGAATGCAAAACTAAAATATCAAGGAAAACCGGAACTTGATGCAATTGATTTTATGTCCTTGATTCGTGAAAAAATGCAGCAATTAAAGATGGATGAAGCATACCTTAAACGATCGGTTAACGTAGGTTTTTCCGGTGGTGAAAAAAAACGCAATGAAATTCTCCAAATGATTACATTAGAGCCAAAATTAGCAATTTTAGATGAGACAGATTCCGGTTTAGATATTGACGCTTTAAAAATAATTGCCGATGGAGTTAATAATTATCGCTCGGCGGATAATGCATTTTTAGTGATTACACATTACCAACGATTATTAAATTATGTTGAACCAGATAAAATCCATGTAATGATTGATGGTAAAATTGTAAAATCCGGCGGTATCGAATTGGGACATCTTTTGGAAGAAAAAGGGTATCAGTGGTTAGCTGAATAATTTTAAAACCTGATTATGATAAATTTGTTGCCAAACAAAACACAATTCGATTCATACCTGACTGATATTGAAGATAAATATCAAAATCAGATAAAAGCACGCGAATCAATGTATAAAATTTTGCGGACAATGGATTTCCCCACGAAAAAAGACGAAGATTGGCGATTTACCGATTTGGCACAATTATTAAAAACCGAGTATCAATTTAGTGTTGACAATTCCAGTGATATTCCTAAAAAAATTATTGCGGATAAGAGAATTAAAAATGGTATCAAAATTGTTTTAGTCAATGGAAAATTCCAACAACAATTTTCAAATAATGATACTTATTCAAACATTTTAAATATTACAAATATTAATGAAAACAATGTAAAGCTAATAGATAATTCTAATCCATTTTTGTTAATGAATGGGACGTTTTATAATGGTGGCTATCAATTGGACTTAAAACCTAATTGCAGTTGTGAAAAACCACTGCATATTTTAAACATTATATCAAATGATATTGAAAATATCCAACAGCACCACCTAAACAATATTAATATTGGTACAAATAGCCAAATAACTATATTTGAAGAAATCATATATTTAAATCAAACGGAATCGTTTAATAATATCGTTGCGGAATTTCAAATCAAGGATAATAGCACTGTTAATTACACTTTAATTCAAGATTATCATCCAAAAGTAAAGCAGTTTAACCATCATTTTGTGGAGCAATTTGAAAACAGTAATTTGAATCTTCAATCAATAAATATTGGTGGAAATTTAGTTCGCAATGATTTTCAAGTTAATCTAATTAGTAAAAATTGCACAGCTAATATTGCCGGATTAAATCTGTTAACGGATAAAAATCATATTGAAAATTATCTTTCTGTAAATCACATTAAACCAAATTCTAACAGCAAGCAGTTTTTTAAATATATTCTAAATAAAAAGTCGCATGGCGTTTTTAATGGGTTGGTAAAAGTTAGTCCAATGGCTCAAAAATCAGATTCGCAGCAAGCAAATAAAAATATTTTATTGTCCAAAGATGCGCTTATGAATGCCAACCCACAATTGCAAATTGAAGCTGATGATGTTAAGTGCACGCATGGTTCTGCCACTGGTGAATTAGATCAAGATGTCATATTTTATCTACGTAGCAGAGGAATTGATTTAAGTTCGGCCAAAGCTCTATTACTCACAGGATTTGCTAAGGAAATATTAAATAAAATTCCAAATAAATCAATTCGAGATAGGCTTATTACAAAACTCAATAATTGGTTAAAACAGTAATTTATGAACGAATTGCAAGAATTATATCAACAAGTAGTTATTGATCATAATCAAAATCCACGCAATTTTCACAAGATTGATGACCATTCGCATTTTGCTAAAGGTCATAATCCGCTCTGCGGTGATAAAATCGATATTTATTTAATTATAAAAGACAATAAAATTATGGATATTGGATTTACTGGCTCTGGTTGTGCAATTTCAAAAGCATCTTCATCTTTAATGACAGAAGCATTAGTAGGAAAATCGATCACAGAAGTACGCTCTCTGTTTGGTGCCGTGCATACCCTGATAACAGCCGGACAAAGCGACTACAAAAACATTGGCAAACTAAAAGTGCTTTCAGGAGTACACAAGTTCCCCGCCCGCGTAAAATGTGCCATTTTACCTTGGCACACATTGAAAAATGCCATCGATGGTAATACACAAATTGCAATTACCGAATAATATGGAAAATAAAAAAATAATTTTGCAAAGAAATGTGCAGGCCCATTTGATTCCCTCCGGCGACAAGGTTACCTTGAAAAAGGGTGAACCGATTTCCATCATACAGGCTTTGGGCGGCAGTTATACAATCTTGATGAATGGAAATTTGTTCAAATTAGATAATGAAGATGCCGATGCGATTGGAAAAAAAGTTATAACAAGTGAAAGAATTGATAATAAAAAAAATGGTGGGAAAGTCAAGGAAGATCAAATTTGGGATCAATTGCGGACAGTATATGATCCTGAAATCCCGATCAATATTGTTGACCTCGGATTAATTTACGACTGTAAAATTAGAAATGGAGAAAATGGAACAATCGTGAATATTAAAATGACCTTAACTGCGCCTGGTTGTGGAATGGGACCTGTTATAACAAGCGAAGCCAAACGTAAAATTGAAGGCATCCCAGGTGTTAGGGAGGTTAACATTGATTTAGTCTGGGAACCGTTATGGAATAGAGATATGATGTCCGAAGCAGCTTTGTTGCAACTTGGAATACTATGAGCAAAATTGATTTTAAAAAAATTCGCGCTGATTTCCCTATATTTAAGAATAACGATTTAATATATTTCGACAGCGCTGCTACCACTCAAAAACCACAGAAAGTTATCGATGCAGTCTCAAACTTTTATTCAAAAAACTATGCAAACGTACATCGTGGATTATATAAATTGAGTGCACAGGCCACAGAAAAATATCACTCTGCCAGATTAAAAGTCGCAAATTTAATAAACGCCAAAGATTGGCGATCAATCATTTTTACAAATGGCACAACTGAAGCTATTAATTTAGTTGCACATAGTTGGGGAAAACAAAATCTTACTGAAGGTTATGAAATTTTAATCACCGAAATGGAACACCACAGTAATATTGTCCCTTGGCAATTGATCGCTCAAGAAACTGGCGCTGCTCTTAAATATATTCCAATTAATAAAAACGGAACTTTGGAAATTGAATATCTTGATAAATTGCTCACCGAAAAAACAAAACTTGTCAGTATTATTCATAAATCTAATGTGTTTGGTACAATTAATTCTATCAATAAAATTTTTGAGAAAGCGAAAAGTGTTAATGCTGTTACATTGATTGATGCGGCTCAAAGCATTTCACACTTGCCAATTAATGTACAAGATTTAGACTGCGATTTTTTAGCATTTTCAGGACATAAAATGTTAGGACCTACTGGTATCGGTGTATTATATGGCAAAAAGGAGCTTTTGGAAACTATGGAGCCCTTCATGGGCGGCGGTGATATGATAAATTCCGTAACAATGCAAGAATCAACATGGAATGATATTCCATATAAATTTGAAGCGGGTACACCAAATATGGCTCAGGCAATCGGTCTTGGCGCTGCTATCGATTATTTAAACGATCTTGGTATTGAAAATGTTGACAAACAATTAAACTATTTAACTAAGGTGGCCTTAGATAAATTGCGTATAATGGATGATTTAGAAATTTACGGGCATATATCCGACGACTGTGGAAGTGTTATTAGTTTCAATTTAAAGAATGTTCATTCGCACGATTTGGCACAATTTTTAGATCAGGAAAATATTGCGGTACGAGCGGGACATCATTGCGCACAACCAATTATGGACAAATTGGATGTTAGTTCAACTGTGCGGGCAAGTTTCTATATATACAATACTGTTGAAGAAATCGAAAAATTGTGCTCGAATATTGAAAAAACTAAATCATTTTTCAGATGATTTAAAAATCATATCAATAAATAATTTAAAAATATAATGATTAAAAAACGCATCGCTTGGGAAAAATATTTTATGAATATTGCTCGGGAAGTCGCTACTCGAGCTACTTGCAATAGAAAAATGGTCGGAGCCGTAATTATTCGTGGCAAAACTATTCTTTCAACAGGTTATAATGGGAGTTTACGCGGATTACCTCATTGTGACGAAGTCGGTCATGAAATGCAAGATAGACATTGTATTCGTACTGTTCACGCTGAAGCAAACGCAATTGTACATGCCGCGAAACATGGCTCTCGATTGGAAGGGGCCGAAATTTTTGTAACGGCCTCGCCGTGCTACAACTGTTTTAAATTAATCGCTAATTCAGGTATTACAAAAATCTATTATGGCGAATTTTATCGTGATGAGCGGATTTCAAAACACGCTGGAGAATTGGGTATCAAATTAATACATCTTACAGATAAATGAACTCATCTATTTAGCAAAAGTGATGCTATTTTTTCTCTAATATTAGTTAAAGTAACAATATTTTTAACATGTCCATGTTTATGCAACCACGGCACAGTCTGAAAATCTTTGGAAGTTTTGTGACCGGTATATTGTTCAATTACGCGTCTTCCTGAAAAACCAATATTTCCAGCATGCTTAAGAAATAATCTTGTGCCACGCGAACCGTAACCAATTGCGACACCGCCAAGTGTTGGATCGGTAATTATTGTTATCACAGGCAGTCCTGCTTGCTCAACACGTGTTATTGCGACATGCGATTTAGGAATGCTGACCATAGATGAACAGCCTTCGTGCATACGCGCACCTCCGCCAGCCGCTACTAAAACCATTGGAGATTTTTTCTCTATTGCAATCTCGGCCGCTCGCCAAATTTTTTCACCGGTTGTCATACAAAACGAGGCGCCTAAAAATCCAAAATCTGCACCACAAAATAATATATTTGTATCGTTTAGTGTAGCATCACCGGTAATCATAGCGGTCATTAATCCTGTGTTTTGACGAGTTTTAATCAATTTCTCTTGGTACTCAGGAAATCCTAAAATATCTTTGTCAATTATTAATTTTGTCTGCGGATGTTCAACAAATGAATTCTTATCCAAAATTATATCCATCATATCCCAAATAGATGGACGGACATAACGAAATCCGCATGTTTGGCAAACAAAGCCATTAGCAGCTAATTGATCGTACCTAACCGGATCATATTGATGAATTCCATTCGGTGTGTAGCAACCTTTATGACGCTTCAAATAACCGTCCTTTTTTGGCTTTGGTAGCCGTGAAACAGGTCGCTGAATTGCTCTCACTTCTTTCATTGTTGTTTCTGACCATTGCCCAATCTTTGACCATCGTTCAATTCGATTCGATTGTAGATTTTCTATTGGAATTGATTGCAATCTAATTATTGCTTGTTCAAGTTTCACCTTTAAAGTGGCCATCGCAGCTGCTTTATGGCGGTGTGCCGGGCCATCAGGTTCTGGCACTAACTCATCAACAATTCCTAATTCGTAACCTTCACGAGAGGTTATCTGAGATGCAGATGCTGCTTCATTGGCACGACTCCTGGTATGAAATAATATTGATGAACAAGCCTCTGGCGTGATAACTAAATATGTGGAAAATTCCATCGCTAAAATTATATCACATCCCGTTAAACCAATTGCACCACCACTGCAGGCACGATTCATTATTATTGATATTGTCGGTACTTTAGCTTCAGCTAAAGCATGAATAGTATCGCCAATGCGCCAAGCGATTCCACCGGCCTCGGAGGCTTCAGTAGGATCGGCTCCGGGAGTATCAACAAAAATTATAATAATACGATTTTCTTTATTGGCGGCATTAATTGCTTTTAACGCTCTTTCAAATGATGCCGGTGTAGGCATACCATCATTCCAATTGTGCATTTCTGCACTATTTTGTAATAGCTGTTTTAATTCATTATAATCGGAAGTCGGGCCAGTTTGTTGACCAATTAACATAACTGGAATTTTCTCACCTCCAATTTCAATCGTTGCGCGGTGGGTTTGAATTAAACAAGCTCCGAAAGCCTTGCTACTAAAACAAATCTTCGTATCAGAAAAGATTGTTAAGTAATCTAAATATTTTGGACGTTCAGGGTGAAATGATAATTGATATTTTTCAAACTCATTTAGTTTTTTATAATCAAAGTTTTCCTTTTCCTCAAACGGGAGATAAAAGTGGTTTGCCATATATGCTTTATTCTAAGAATTATAATGCAGCAGTTACCAATTCAGCTATATCTAAAACTTTCATCGAATCCTCTTTATTTTTCACTTTTAAAGCGTCGTCCATCATAATTGTACAAAAAGAACATGCTGTGGCTACAACATTTACGTTAGCGTCAATAGCTTCCTGAAATCTTACATAATTGATCCGTTCGCCATCTTCGATGTCGTACCACATATTACCTCCTCCTGCACCGCAGCAGAAACTATTTGCTTTATTCCTGTCCATTTCAACAAAGTTTTTACCATTAATGACCATATCAATAATTCCCCGGGGAGCTTCATATTCACCATTGTGACGCCCTAAATAACACGCGTCGTGATATGTAATTTTTTCAGATAAATATTTCTTCAAATTTAATTTTCCAGAGTTTATCAAATCCATGATGAATTGTGAATGATGCTGTACGGTGTAATTCCCATCAAAATCGCTGTACTCATTACCGAGCGTATGGAAGCAATGGGGGCATGGTGTTATAATTTTGTTAAACTTATACTTGTTAAGCGTTTCGATATTTTTCGATGCCAGCGTTTCAAACAAATATTCTTCCCCTATGCGTCGCGCAGAATCGCCGGTGCAAGATTCTTCATTTCCCAACACGGCGTAGTCAACTTTAGCAGTTTCCAAGATATCTACCACTGCCTTAGCCACTTTTTGATTGCGCGGATCGTAAGCACCTGCGCAACCCACCCAATATAAAATATCGGCCTCTTTTTTATCAGACATTAATGGTAAATCGAGCTCTGCATCCTTAGCCCATTTTATTCGTTCACTTTGTGATAACCCCCATGGATTACCGGTATTCATGGTTTTCTCTAAACTCTCGGCGGCTTGTGGATGTGGTTTCCCTTCCGATAAAACCAAATAGCGACGCATATCTGTGAAAGTGGGTACGTGGTTTACTAATACCGGACACTCCTCCGTGCAGGCGCCGCAGGTTGTACATGACCATAATTCCATTTCTGAAATCGGTTTTCCAACAATTCCATTGACCTTTTTTTTGTGTAAAAATTTTGAATACAATTCGGTTCTTATGTCAGTAATTGTTTTCATTGGCGATAATTTTTTATCGGTATTAAAAGCCGGACATACATTGGAACAACGCCCGCATTCAGTGCAAGCAAGGCTCTCTAATAATTGCTTGCGCGTGAAATCTTCTAAAGTGTTGGTGCCAAACACAATTTTATCAGCATCTATATCAGGATCCTCCATTAGTTTGCTTACAAACATCGGTTGGATTTTTCCATGTGCATCAAGATTTGATAAGCCAATATTTAATGTAGACACTATTGTATGAAACAATTTGGTATTTGGTAAAATAGCAATTAGTATCAGCGAAAGTATGGCATGACTCCACCATAAAAATGGCTCCAGTTTCTCCCAAGTGTTTAAACTAAAGAAACTTGCAATACTGTTACCAATCCATGAATAATTTGCTGTTGTCGGTGCTTCAATCGCTAAACGCGCTGCTTCAGAAAGATATCCACCAATCACTAAAATCAAGAGATAAAGTAACAATCCGCTATCACCAAAAATATTACCACGACCTTGGAATGAATTCTGAGGCAACGATTTCGGTTTGTTAAAATGTCGGCGGAATAATGCCATTAATAATCCCACAAACAGCATTATTCCTCCGGTATCGTTTAGAAATGCAAACCACGGTGTATCCAAATGCGGCAAATAATTTACGAACCATCCTCTTGCCACAAAAAAATCGACTGTTGTTGCAAACAGTAAAATGAAAAATCCGAAGCCGATTAACGCATGCATAAATGATGCAAAAGTAAACTTTTTTCTAAAGACACGCCGTTGTAGAATTCCAAAGAATAGCATATTAAAAATGGAAGGAATTAATTTTATAGAGTTTTTGGAGTCTCTTTTGCCAATGCGAATTGCCAATAATTTGCGTGAGTTATAGAAAAATAAAACAATCGCCATTAAAGCGAATAAATAAAATACAATCGGAACGTGGTGAGAGTCTTCCACAAATCCCTCCAATTTTTACTGCGTTACTATACTGTTTTACTGACTTCTGAGTGCCTCAGATAACTTTGGAACAATCTCCAAAATATCACCTACAACTCCATAATCTGCAATTTCAAAAATAGGCGCATCTGCATCACGGTTAATAGCTACAATATTTTTAGATCCTTTCATACCAACTACGTGTTGAATTGCCCCCGATATTCCTAAAGCTAAATATAAATTAGGTGTTACACTTTGTCCGGAACTGCCAACTTGATGAGAACTCGGTAACCAACCCGCATCAACAATTGGACGTGAGGCACCAAATTCCGCATGCAAAATTTTAGCAAGTTCTTTTACCATGGATAAATTTTCTTCTTTTCCTATTCCACGTCCTACGGAAATTATTTTATCAGCAACTGATAAATCCACTCCTCCCGTATCTTCTTGAAATGGTTCTTCGGAAGTAGTTTTTAGCATAGATGGATCTAATTCTACTTTTATTTCACGTATTTTTGCAGTTCCCCTTTGAACATTTTCGGCAGAATAAGCCGCTGATTGAAACCCAATTAAAACTGAATTTTCGACATTTGGTTTAATATCTGCCGTTATTTTACCATGAAATACCTGTTTGATAAATATTGGTTGGCCATCTATTATTTTATACCCAACAACATCCGTTATTAGTGGTTTTTTAATTCTCGCAGCAACTTTTGGGAAAAAATCGCGCACTAAATAGGAATAGCCCGTTAGTACAAACTTTGGTGATTCTTGTTCAATAATTTGTTTAATTGTCTCCGTATAACTGTCGGCAGAATAATTGTTTAACTTCTCATTTTTTACTATTATTACTTCGTCAACGGCAAATCCGGCAGCTTCTTGTGCAATATTCTCCGCATCTTTTCCAAATGCCAATACACTTAATTTTTGATTAAGTTCTTTACCCATCACCTGGGCAGCTGAGATTGCTTCTTTGCTTATCCTATGAATTGCTCCATTTGCACTTTCAAGTATTACTAATATATCCATGGTAACTCCTTAATTTGCCTAATTTTATTCTTTAAATATTTCAACCAACTTTTCAACAATTTGATCGGTTGAACCTTCGATCATTTCGGTGCGTTTTTCAGCTTTTTGCAAATACAAGCTAGATAATTCTTGCATAGAAGTTGCGCTGACATTTAATTCCGATTTAGAAATTGCCTTAATTTCCTTTTTCTTCGCACCCATGATTCCTTTTAATGATGGATAACGTAGTGTATTTAAACCGGATTGAATTGTAATACAAGCCGGTAAAGGTAAAGTGATCCACTGGAACCACCCAGCTTCCAGTTCGCGCTTAACGCGTAATTTCCCAGAGTTCACTTCGATAGCCATAGCCAGGGTTGCCGTGGACATCCCCAGCAATTCGCCTAAAATAACACCGGTTTGTCCAGCCCCTAAATCATCGGACTGCAATCCAGAGAGAATTAGATCGAAAGATTCATCCTTAAGTGCCTCGTATAAAATATTTGCAACAATAAATGGATCTGTTTCATAAGGCAGCTCCTCTTGAATATGGATTGCACGATGTCCACCTTTTGCTAAAGCTTCACGGATAAGTTTCGGTGTCCGACCTGATGGCCCCATACTGATTACGACCACCTCACCCTCATCATCGGAACGTTCAACGATTTGCAAAGCTTCTTCTAAGGCATACGAATCGCTTTCGTTAACAGTAAAATCAGTGGGATTTTCCTCAATCCATTTCTGACTTAAGTCAATTTTCAAGGATGATTCACTTCCGACAACTTGTTTTATCAATACGCCAATTTTCATGCAACCTCCCATATTTTAAATCAATTTTTTAATTTAACTTTTATTATTACAATAATATCAACTGGCCGGCTGGTCTATTTAATGAACATTATTTATTTTTGACCTAAAAATAAATTAAACCAGTGTGAATAGTACGTTAAATAATACGCTAAATTACTAAATAAGACTTATTAGAAACATTTATTTGTATTATATTTTTAAAACAATTTAACAAAATGACTTCTGTATTTGACAATAAATAATGAAGCTAATCTTCACTTGACCAAAACAATGATTGTATGGTAACTTTCTGAAAAATCTTTCTTGTGCATTGATATGAAAACCTTTATCAGAATAATCCTTATTATTACTAGTATAGCATTTTCGCAAAATGTTCCAATAAATATTGGCGATGCTAATATTTTAAATGACCGATTAGAATATTCCTCAACAATAGATTTGAAGCGCTTTGAGCAATTCTATGTGCCAATAACTGCCACTACATTCAATGATTTTGGTTCTATAAGCATAGCTGGTGGTAATGGTGTAAAGCCTCCTTTAAGTGCACTGAGGATTGGAGGAGAGTTAGTTGTTGGAAATGTGTTAGGGCTAGGATTGGGATACATAACAGGAGGGGTAGGATACATATTTGGTTTCCCACTCGGGGTATATGCTGTTGGAAATATTGGGAATCAAACTGGATCTCTAACAGCAACATTTTTGGGAAGCCTAATTGGTGTTATGCTAGGATTTAGTTTGAGTAATGCATATTTTGATGATGAATGTGATCAAAATAGTGATGTACCTGATTTTTGTATTTCAAATATAGACGCAAAAATGAGTATAATAGCTATATCATTGTTCTCAACAGGTATGTTTAACGCTACAAGAAAATTCGTGATTAATAGAGATTGATCTAAAATGTTAATTTAGAATTGGTTTGAATCAGGAGGGCATAATGCTATATTTTTTAAAAAAAGTAAACATTATTTACATTATAATAGTAATATTTGTTTTAATCCAACCATCATTTGGGCAACCTAGTGTTTTTGAATTATTTAACACTTTAGAAGAAATTGATTATAGCTTGATTGAATCCCCTGTTAAACAAAATGAGCAATCATACGAATATGATCTAGGTGATATCGAAAAAGAATTGGCAGAAAAGTTTGCTCCAATAATCCACAAACATCCGGAAGATTACCAATCGGGATTAGCAGATTACAGCTTGATCATAAAACATCACTCAACTTTGCATGGATTACCTACAGGATTTACTCCTAAACAATTTAGAGAAACAATACACCACTGGAATACTTACAACTATAAATCATGTTCATTGGGACAACCGCATACTCCTTACACTTTTTGGCAATTAGATATTGATGATGATGTAAGATATCTTGGGGCAAATAAAGGAGAAAGACCGTTATATTACCATTGCTATAAATATGGAGAATATTATTATCTCCAGTACTGGTATTTCTTTACAATGAATGACATATCCGACCAAACTAATAATAAAACTTGGCATGAAGGCGATTGGGAACATGTGTCCTTAAAAATCGAATATAAAAATGGTGTTTACATCCCTCTATTGATAAATTTTTATGGTCATGAAGGAGGCCATACTGTTGACGCTTCACAAGCTTGGTGGAGTATAGAAAATAGTTTAAATAGCTATCAGACCATACAACAAGGATATGATGAAGAACATACACATTTACATATCTGGATTGCTAAAAATTCGCATGCATCATATAACAGATGGGACAATAATTATAACTTAGATGTAAATCTTCCTGCTCCCCTCCCTCAAGAAATATATTTTGATGAAATTGATTATTCCACTTTGCAACTACTATTTGATTATGACTACCTTGTTAATATGGGAGAAATTGGAATCTCAACAGATAGTTATGGTTATGTTTGGGCTCATGATGTCTTCTGGGCTATACATTATTTTCACCAAGTCGCTACCACATCAAATTCGCCAATCATGGACGGTTTAGCATATATTGGCTTTATAGGTGATTATTGGGCACATTCAAGCGGTATTGAAAGTACACGATCTCCTCAATCACCATATTTGGGACAGTATCATGAATGGCGTATATTTAGCAATGTACCAAGTCCAGGTTTTGGTAACGATAAGACTATGTTTAAAGGTCTTTACGGCGGAGAACAATACTTTACTAACCATGTTATACCTATTAATGTTAGAATAAGTCATCCTATTAATATATTTACAAATATTAAGAACAATCAAAGATACACTTTTATAGGTTATGAAGCCAAAAATACGATTGAGGCAGATGGTATTATAGAAGGTGATGGCCAAAAGGGAGCTAATGTATTATTAAGAGCCGGTAAGTCTATTCATCTCAAACCAGGCTTCCACGCTCAAAGGGGTAGCACATTTCACGCCTATATTGATAGTAATCTTACTGATAAATAATATTATTATATAATAACACATTTTCGTTTGTATTAGTTAATATATACTGTTTGTAACAGTTAAGATATTCTCTTAAATCCTTTGGATCCGATAATAAAAATTGACCACGCTCTATTCCACTTCCTGAATGAAACAATTGCAAATCCGTTATTTAACTGGTTGATGCCAATCATCACCAACGAAGACAATTTTGGAATACCATTAATATTAATCTGGTTATTTATGCTATTTTTCTCTGGCAAACGTGGTAAAATTGCGGCAATTTTGATATTGATAGCGTTTGCCATAACCGATCTAATCGCGGCTCAATACATAAAACCACTGGTGGGCCGACTGCGGCCATCGCATGCGCTGACTGATTCAATTAACCTATTAGTGGGCAAAGGTGGGCAATACAGCTTTGTTTCAAATCACGCCGCTAACACGATGGCGATTGCCACAATAATTGGTTATTTTTATGTCAAATGGAGAAGTTTGGTTATTGCAATTTCTCTAATTATCGGCTTTAGCCGAATCTATGTTGGCGTACATTATCCCTTTGACGTACTGGGCGGCTGGATATTCGGTTATATCGTCGCCTGGATTGTCTTGTCGATTTGGGTATTACTAAAAATTAGAGAGCTCAAAAAGGGGCACACTTGGGTAAATTATACTTAGTGCCGCTAATTAGGTAGTTCTGATTCCGGTGGTTTAACACCGAATTTAGGAATACCACCTTGTTGATGTACCTTAATTTCACCAAATTTCTTTTCAAATTTGTTAATATTATCTTTTAAAGCTGCCATAAACGATTTTACATGCGGTGGAGCCATTATAAGTCGCGAATGTACTTTAGCTTTAGGAAGCCCGGGCAGAATACGGGTAAAATCTATCACAAACTCAGCCGGTGAATGTGTAACTACAACAAAATTGGAATATTCCCCCGAACCAGCTTTTTCATCCAATTCAATATTAATTTTTTGTAACTTATTTGGATTTTTTTCCTGTTCCATTATTGCCTTTTTAATTTAATGTTTATTGTATTCATGTTTATTGAATTCTTCCCAATCTTCTTCTATGCCTTTAAACTCTTCGATCACTTCTGGCAAATCGTCGTCCTCATCAATTTTGTATTGATCATTTTCATAGAAACTAAGTACATCCTTCTTTTTCTCATATTTTGCAGGATCTACATCCTCTTCTTCATCAGGCTCTAATCTTTCGATATCTTCACTATAGACATCTTCATCGAAAAAATCAAGATTTTCGACAATGCCATTGGTCATCAAATATTCTAAAAAATCGAGGAATTGTCGATCTTTCAAATCGGTTTTGCATTCAACGCAGATCAGTTTTTCTTTTAAGTCTACCTCATTCAATGTTGATTCACAAGCCGGACAAATAATACCTTCTAACATTAATTTTTTCCTTTAAAAATAGCCGATAATATAATTGGGCTGAATGTATCTGTCAATACTTTGTTAATTAAAACGATTGGTTTAGTAAAATCTGTAGTAATAAGTCGTGTTCCGCTTTCTCAAGCGATTTTCCACGGCGCTTCTGAATGGATTCTGCAAACTGAAAAAATTTAGCTTGTTTGGTTTTCATACGTTTACTATTGATTAACCATGTAAATGGTTTGATACTTTTTGACGGGAATCCATTATTCACGATATTACAGCCAGGACCTATATTGGTTCCAGTGTTTAATATTGAACCAATTGCAAACGTTGTATAATCTCCTGCAAATAATCCAATAAATAATTCATTAGTTTTAACAACCTTATTATTTACAACTACATTCACCGGTTGATAATTATTTTTCAGATTACTGGTTGTCGTGCCTGCCCCAAAATTAACCCATTGCCCGATGTAGGAATTGCCGATAAATCCATAATGAACTTTATTTGACCAGCCCTGAATAATTGTTGAACTTATTTCTCCGCCAACCTTACAAACCGGACCGATTATACTTTTTTTTAAATAGGTGTGTGGCATTATCTGAGTCCTTTCCCCAATGAAGAGTGGACCTTCTAATACTGAAAACGAATTTATTTTCACATTTTTTGAAATTATTACAGGTCCGTTTGTTGCGTCAATTACTACATTTGGTGAAATATGCTCTACCGATTCCAAATATATATCTGAAGTATTTTTTTCGATAACATTTTCAATATTTATATTATCTAATGGTGACGATACAAAATTAACCCTATCATTCGCCATTGCCTCGTCTATTAAATTTACTGCATCCCATAAATAGGCGATCACTTTGGATTTTATTGCACTGCTTTTTGGATGTTCTGTCAATTTATTTTTGACAGGTCCACCCAATTTTAACCAACTATTTCCAAGATCTTTCGATAAATAAGCTGCAACTAATTTTCCCTGATTACAATACACTTGATAATCTTTTTTCGCTATTAATTCGAGATCATTTTTCGTCCACAGAACATTACCAAGTATCCAAAGTCCCTCCTCTACTTGGTCAGAATTTACTCGAATATTTGGATACAAATACTTGGTAAGTTCTTCTAATTCAGGTCGTACGATTAATTCAATGTCGGCTTGCGGAAATGAATTTCGAATTCTTTCATAAAAGGTATAGGCGCCACAGCGCAAATCAAATACCGGTCTGGTTAATACAATCGGTTCAAGTTTTAGAACTTCATGATTTTCAAAAATGTAAAGTTTTGACATAGTTAAAGTAGATTTAAAATGTACTCGTAACCCTGTTCTATATAATTGGTTTTATCTTTACTATCAATAATTATATTGTAAATATTTTCATCGAATTTCGTTCCGAATCCGATCCTGGGAATTGACTTGAAACAGCTGATAAGTTGATATGAAATTGGATTTACCTGTGGGTCTAAGTTTATTGCGCAATTATATTTCCCTTTAGCTATTTTATTTAAAAACGCATCAGATAATAAGCCAAACTTATTAAAATTGTATTCAATTATAAACTCAATATTTTGTGAAAAATCATAATCAAAAACTAATTGCTGTTGTTCCCAAGCAATAATTTTTTTTATTATTTTTTTTTCTTTATTGGACACTAAAGAGTTAATAAAATATTGTGCCAGCGGTATAAATCGATAATTCCTTGGCAGTATTATCACTAACGAAGTAAAACCTTTACCCTTTTTCGAAATTGAATATAATTTATTTTCAGGGATTTTGGATTGAAATTTTCTCCACCAAAAAAAAGCAGTTCTTGTTTTTAAAGGTATTTTCATTTGGCATAAGTGCTTTTCGTAAATTATGAAACTACGTAGTTTTTACCATAAGTTTTTATTGAAATTTCTATCAAAGGAGATTGCATTGAATCATTCCAAGCCGGGTGAATTCCCATTTACACGTGGAATATATCCGGATATGTATAAAACACGACTGTGGACAATGCGCCAATACGCCGGCTTTACATCAGCAGAAGAATCAAATAAACGATTTCGCTATCTGTTAGATCAAGGTGTTACCGGTCTATCGGTTGCCTTTGACTTACCCACGCAAATCGGATATGATTCTGACCATCCAATGGCGGAAGGAGAAGTCGGTCGGGTAGGTGTCCCTATTTCATCGATAGACGACATGGAACGGTTATTTCACAAGATACCGCTAGCAAAAGTTTCTACATCCATGACTATTAATTCGACGGCTATTATTTTACTGGCGATGTATATAGTAGTTGCGGAAAAAAAAGGAATAAATATCAACCAATTGCGCGGTACAATCCAAAATGATGTTTTAAAAGAGTATGTGGCGCGCGGAACATACATATTTCCACCCCAGCCTTCGATGCGAATTGTAACAGATATTTTTGATTACTGCGCCAGATTTTTACCAAAATGGAATACAATTTCTATCTCCGGCTATCATATTCGCGAAGCCGGAAGCAGTGCGGCGCAGGAACTTGCTTTCACACTTTCCAATGGAATTGCATACGTGAAAGCTGCCGTAAAATCCGGTTTAGACGTAAATATATTTGCGAAACGGCTGTCATTTTTCTTTAACACACATAATGGATTTTTAGAAGAAATTGCAAAATTTCGCGCTGCTCGATTTTTATGGGCACACATTATGCAAGATCGGTTTGGAGCAACGAATCCTAAGGCGCAACTTTGCCGATTTCACACTCAAACTGGCGGTTCAACTTTGACAGCTCAGCAAATTGAAAACAATGTAATTAGAACAACAATTCAAGCTCTGTCGGCGGTGTGCGGCGGAACACAATCATTGCATACCAATAGTCGCGACGAAGCACTGGCTCTGCCAAGCGATGAATCCGTCAAAATTGCTTTACGCACTCAGCAAATAATTGCTTATGAATCAGGTATTACTAAATATCCTGATCCATTTGGCGGCAGCTTCGTAATGGAAGAGTTGACCGACCAACTAATTCAGGCAGCGCAAAAAATAATTAAACAAATTGATGAAATCGGCGGCGCTGTGGCAGCTATCGAAACGGGATGGATACAAAATGAAATCAGTAAAAGTGCGTATGAATATCAGAAATCAGTCGATCAAAAAGAAACAATTGTTGTTGGTGTAAATAAATTTGTTGAGGAAGAAACTATCAAACCAGAATTGTTAAAAATTGACCTTGAGGCAACCAAAAATCAAATTGAGACACTCAAAAAATTCAAAAATAACCGTGACCTGAAATTAGTAGAAAAAAGTTTAACAAAATTGCTGAATGCTGCCCAAAGAATAGATAACATTTTTCCAATAGTGATAGAATGTGTAAAAAATAAATGTACTTTGGGGGAAATTACTGAAACACTCAAAAGTGTTTTTGGTGAATATAACCAAAATTAAATTGACACTAAAACACATCATCAAATCAAAATTGAGACATTCAATCCGTTACTACACGAAATTGGAATCCACTAATACCAAAGCATGGGAATTAGTTTCCAGAAATATTTCAAATGGAACGGCCATTTATACTGATAATCAAACGGCCGGCAGAGGCAGAAACCAAAATGTGTGGTTTTCTACACCGCATAAAAGCTTAACATTTTCGGTCATTTTATATCCGAATTGTCTTCCTGAAAAAATCAATGTATACTCACTGATTGCAGGATTGGCAATTGCTGACACACTTAAAAAAGATCAATTTATTGCTAAACTAAAGTGGCCAAACGATGTGCTAATAAATGGTAAAAAAGTAGCCGGTATTTTGTGTGAAAGTAAACTGCAAGTAGGCAAGATCAAGGCAGTGGTTATTGGTATAGGATTGAATGTAAATAATGAGATTTCAAACTTTCCAGAAAGTATCCAAGCTAAAACAACTTCACTATTTATTGAAAACGGGATTGAGCACAATCTAAATGAATTGCTGAAAGATATTTTGAATTCTTTAGATAACAGATTAAACTATATTGACAATACCGAGTCTATAATACAAGATTGGGAGAACTCCTGTGCTCATCTGAATCAAGAAGTACAGTTTAAAAATGGTAAAAAAAGTATCTATGGAAAATTTATCGGTTTATCAAAAACCGGACGAGCGCTTATCGCGATTGATAATAAAATCTGCGAGTTTAGCAGCGGAGAAATACTTAATAATTAAAATTTATGCAAAGGGGATACTTTAACATCCACTTCAAATCCTTGAAACTCTTCTTTTATTGAATCGCTCAGTTTCTTGCAAATTTGCACATTCTCGGATTTTGTCATTCCTGCCATAGTGTTAATTCCAAATAATATAACATGATGTTTTTCAGTATCGACAATTCGAATATCATGCCAACTTTTAATTTGATTATTGTTACTATAATTTTGTTCTAAAAATGTTTTTACTTTTTTTATCATTGGATTATTAACGCTAATCGGATCGATGTGGATGGTGGGTTCAATACCTAATTTTTGATACAAAATTTGTTCTATTTCCTCTGAAATGTCATGCGCCTGTGCCGAAGATTTTTTTTCGTCAATTTCAATATGTATACTTGCAAATTTTTCATTTCCGTAGCTGTGAATAGTTATGTCATGCACACCTAATACACCCTCAACAGTTGAAACAATTTGCTTTACATCTTCAATCATTACATCGCTTGGCGGTGTACCGATTATCTCATCAATTGCTTCTTTTGCGATCATGTATCCGGTCCAAATCACAAACAATGCCACGCCAAGTCCGGCCCATCCGTCGATTGAATAATACCCATATTTCCCGGCAATCATGGCGATCACGACCAATAGTGATGATATCGCATCAGCGCGATGATGCCAAGCATCTGCCTTTAGAGTGCCGGAAGATATCTTTTGTGATAAAAATTGTGCATACTGTGCAATTAACTCTTTCAAAAAGATTGTAGCCAATATAATTATTACCATCGCCCATGAGGGCGAAATAGATGTTGGATTGATAATTCTACCTACGGAGGTGCGAATAAATTCGATACCGGCTACAATTAATAACACAGCTATAATTAAAGTTGCAATGTGTTCAATGCGACCATGGCCATAGGGATGCTCGGGATCGGCCGGCTTTTCGGCCTCGTGAAAACCCCAAATTACAATCCCCGATGAAATAACATCAGAAAGGGTATGGATCGCATCAGCAATAGTACTGACCGATCCTACCACAATTCCGATTGCTAATTTAATGACAAATAATATTCCATTTACAAGTACCGATACCCAGCCCTGCAATTTGCCAATCCTACCGCGATAATTACGCGCAGAAGTTCTGCTTGGTGTAACTAATTTATCGGTAATATAATTAAAATATTGGTTCAATATTTATGGTTTCCAGATACTGAGAATGACTCCCATGACCAATGTACCAACTAACCAATAACCAGTATTAATAAAGTAATATTGCCAGGGACGGTCTTCAAACGCTACACTAGTTAAAACATAAGTAGCAATATAACCTAACCAGACCCAAAAACCGCTTTGCAATCCTACCGCTAAGGCACTCGATTCCGGATAAGCGGCGGCTACAATATCAACTAAATGTGCCGTTACGAAAGCCATTATTAAAGCCGCAATAAACATTAATCCAAATGATTTTTTCATACTTGTTTTGGCTCGATCTTCTTCAAACTCCTCGTCGGTTTTCCCCATAGCCGAACGCCAGGCTTTGCCAAATAATGCATCATTATACCACAATGCACCAATTCCAAAAAATACGACGGCTGAAACAATCACAGCCAGGTAACATATTTCGTACATTTTAATCTCCTATAGTTAGTTTTGTGATTATTCTTTATTTTACGATAAAAATTTGATTTGCAAAACAGTTGTTAATCAATTGCGTCAAAGCCGGTAATATCTTTACCGATTATTAAAGTGTGCATTTCGTAAGTGCCTTCATAGGTTTGCACAGATTCCAAATTCATCATATGCCGCATAACCGAATAATCATCGGTGATACCGTTGGCACCTAATATTTCACGCGCACTACGTGCGATGTCTCTAGCCATAGCTACATTATTGCGTTTTGCCAAAGATATTTGTCCGAAATTTGCTAAGTCATCATCTTTTAAACGTCCAAGTTGCACCGCTAACAATTGTGCTTTGGCAATTTCTTGAAGCATTTCAACCAAGCGTGTTTGAATTAATTGATATGAAGCAATTGGTTTCGAAAATTGTTTGCGGTTTTTTGCATATTCAAGAGCAGTTTGAAAGCAATCAATTGCTGCTCCAATTGCACCCCAAGCTATGCTATAACGCGCTTGCGATAAGCAAGATAATGGGGCTTTTAATCCTTCTGGAGTTGGCAATCTATTTTCTTCCGAAACTATAACGTTGTCCAAAACTAACTCAGATGTTACCGATGCTCTTAAACTCAATTTCCCATGCATTTCCGGAGCAGTAAATCCATCAGTGTTTTTTTCGATAAGAAATCCACGGACAATATTATTTTCATCTTTTGCCCAAACGACAGCAACATCAGCTATAGAACCGTTAGTAATCCACATTTTTGAACCATTTAAAATCCACTTGTCACCATCGCGTTTTGCGCGCGTAGTCATTCCACCAGGATTAGAACCATGTTCCGATTCGGTTAAACCAAAACAACCAATTTTTTCACCACTAGCAAGTTTTGGCAACCATTTTTGCTTTTGCATTTCAGAACCATATTTAAAAATTGGATACATTACCAAAGCACCCTGTACACTTGCAAATGAGCGCAGACCTGAATCGCCAAGCTCAAATTCCTGCATTATTAATCCATAAGCAACATTGCTAACACTAGCACCGCCAACTTCTTGCGGAAAATTAGCACCTAAAAGCCCAAGCTTACCCATTTTAGGAATTAATTCTACAGGAAATGTACCGGATTTGAAATGATCTTGAATAATGGGTGAAAATTCACTTTTAACAAACTCATGTGTAGATTTTTGAATCAATAATTCTTCGTCTGTTAATAATTTAGTGAGATTATAATAGTCTGAGCCTATGTATTTCATTTACACTTTTCCTTGTATACAAAATAATTCTATCATAATACTTGTAATATAATTTTGTTAGTATCTTGTTAAAAATAGTAAATCTGTAATTTCTTTACTTTAAGAAGGGATGATTGCACCTAATCAATTGAGCGTTGTTTCTTTTAAATTTGGTAATGTATTTAACCAAAGCGTATCTAAAAATAATGAATTTATCTTTCTAATATTTCTCATTTTAATTAAAAAATCTAACTCTATTTAGTTCAAGCCAACCTTTTAATCAATTTGTATAAATTGTTATCATCAACAGATTTATTACCCACGTTTTTACGACCTGATTCTGATAATACTGTCAAATCAATTTCCGGACTTATAAACAAGTTTAACATTACAACGTTTGAGTTGATATCTCTAAGCTAATGAATTTTTATCATAATTGATTATTTACATCCATTGCTTGAACCAATTCATCAAAAAATAAATAGTCCACACAAAATTAGTATTGTTAGTTTTACCGTTTTTTAAATCATTGGTCCCATTAATAATAGTTTTTTTAGAAAAATAATCTATATTTGCTGTAAAATTATCGATATTGTCAATAATGTAGTTTGTTATATAGCCACCTGCCCATTGTTGGATTGGCAAACAAAATCCCATTTTTTTTCTATACAAAACTGAAGTAGGTAGTATTTTCTCCAAAGATTTCTTCAAAATGTGTTTTGGTGTATTATTTTTAATTTTAAGACTGCTAGGGATTGATAACGCGAACTCAACCATATCAATATTTAAAAAGGGGCTTCTCGCTTCAATTGAATTTGCCATTCCCAATCGATCGGCTCTGAATAGGAAATTTTCGGTATCTGAATGCCTGAATCCGGCATATGACATCCAATCAATTATATCATTCTCTTGTTCAAATCCTATATATTCAAAATACTCTTTTTGCAATCTGAGCACATAAGAATATGAATTATAATCATTGAATTGTTTTCTAAAATTAGGTGATAATATTTTTTGTTTAAAACCTTCTTTAACTCCCGAAGCTCCCGGCCAAAATAAAATTTGCCCGTTTTTTAGTCGATGAGAAATTTCATATGCAGCAGAATGGGCATCTATATGTTGTAATATTGCAGTAACAATTGTTTTTATAATTTTTGGGGATTTTCTTATAATTTTAAAATAAGGATACACTCGTGCATACTTCAAAAAACTATTATATCCTGCAAATAATTCATCGGGGCCATCGCCATTAAGGACTACTTTGATATTTTGCTCATTTGCCAGTTTTGATATAAAATATATTGGAATTGCGGTTGTATCTGCGTTAGGTTCATCATAAATACTAACAATTGTGCTGATTAATTCTATAAGATCATTTGGTCTCACTATTTTTTCAAAATGAGTTGTATTAAACATATTGGCGATTTTAGCAGAATATTGTATCTCATTAAAATCAGGTTGGTTTTCAAATCCAATTGTAAAAGTTTTAATTTCTTTTTTTGTATTTTCTCTCATCAATGCAACAATGGCACTTGAATCAACCCCTCCGCTTAGGAAAGCACCAACTGGTACATCACTAATCATTCTTTGTTTGACTGATTTTTTTAACTTTGCAAAAATTGTGTCAGCAATATCCTCTTCACTGCTAAATTGAAGAGATTGTCTTTTTAGTTTATAAAATGGTTCGTAACTCCTTATTCCATTATCATCAACGATCATATAATATCCCGGCAAAAATTTGTAAATGTTTTTAAACATTGTAGCGGGGGGAGGGACACATTTGTAGGTAAGAAAATCGTATAGTGCGTTTTCATCTAACTCTCTTTTAATACAGGGAAGACTTAGAATTGCTTTTAATTCAGAGGCGAAAACAAATTTTCCGCCCATCTCGCTGTAATACAAAGGTTTTTTTCCGGAAGGATCACGAGCAAGTACAATAGATTTATCTTTTTCATCCCATAGTCCAATTGCATACATCCCGTTGAGATATTTGAACATTTTTAATTTGTCTTTCCTGAAAAGTCTCAATAAAACTTCTGTATCAGAAGTCGATTCAAATAATTCATATTTCAAATATTCCTTTTTGATATCAAGATAATTAAAGATTTCACCATTAAACGTAATAATATTTCCTGTTTGTTCATCAACCATTGGTTGATGTCCTAAAGGAGAAAGATCTAAAATGCTTAAACGAGTATGAGCCAGCCCAACATTGCCTTGATTTAGTACAGCTATACCTTGATCATCTGGTCCGCGATGAACTTGTTTCTGGTTCATATAGTTTAAATAACTATCAATAGGATAAGTATTTTTAAACTGTTTATACGAAAATATACCGCTAATACCGCACATTTAATTTCAATTTAATTACCTAAAATCAATTCGTGGATGTAATTTACACAGTTTTTAGAATAAATTCATTGAAGTATTTCATATCAGATTGAGAAAAAAATAATCTATCCGTAACAAAATTTATCTTTATTTTTTGGTACTTTGCCAATGCTATCTCTTAAACTGCAATTAACTTCCTGTTTTTTTGTGAAAATCTAAAAAATACGATGGGAATATTTATTGTATTATTTGTTCTTATATAATCAATTAATATAAATTTTTTTACTATATCACAAATATTACGTTTTTGTAGCTTTTATTAATTTTGAAGTTTTCCTAATATTTTGAAATATTTATAACCCTATCAACTGTTTTAACTCTTCCAAACAAAATATTGGAAATGTGCCAGTTTTGAAATGCTCTTGAATAATAGGCAAAAATTAACTTTTGACAAACTTATGAGCAGATTTTTGAGTCAATAATTCTTCGTCTGTTAATAATTTAGTGAGATTATAATAGTCTGAGCCTATGTATTTCATTTAAATAGATGGGGGATTACGTAAAAAATAATTATTTATGAGCAATCAATTTTTCCATAAAATCCACTGCAGAAAATTCCTCACATTTAAAAATTATATCTTTTAGGTGTTTTAATTCATCATCATTAAACTTTTCGGATGCTAACGAATTGAATTTGTTCTCCAAATCATCCATCGTCATTGGCTCACGCGGATCTCCTTTGGGATATTCTAAATATTCAGAATACTCATCGCCGGCCTTGGTAGTTATTACAACTTTTGATGGTTGCTTAGCCGGAAACATTTTTTCAAACTCTAAGGATGGCTCACCTTTAATTTTGTCAATTACTTTAAAAATACGTGGATCTTTCAATTTCTTTTCTGAAAATGATTCTGTAGTGATTTTTTTATCAACGATTGCAGCAGCTAAACAGTATGGCAACGAGTGGTCGGCGGTCTCCCGAGATTTTGGTCGATATTTAGTTGGGTCAAACAGAATATCATATGCTTGCGCAAATGCGGTAACTTTCACTTCAGCGATGTCAGTATAATCTAAATTATTTTTTAACATTACATTTAACGCGCAGGAAATATGTGTATGCGTCAACGCCTCGGTTGGGAACGCTTTCATGCTGCATTCCATGATTTTATAATCCTGCCCTAAATTTCCGAGTAGCGCATCTACATCCCAACTCCATGCTGAAACTCCATCGCGACCTTGCATATTAGTTGGATTTATTTTTTCATCTTTGGCATCCCAACCGATGAACGCATCCATAAATCCTTCTTTGCCCTCAAACACTTTTTCGGTTCCAGAATATCCTTTTTGAGCCATTAAAGCAGCCAACACTCCTGACTGCACTGCCATCGGGTCAACGGTGTTTTTCATCATAGTTAAAACTCCTGCCGTCGGGCAACCGATAGTGTGATTATGTGAACCACTGATTCCAATGGCATTTACAATTTCATCAACGTTTAAACCGAGTACCTTTCCTGCTACAATTGGAGAAACAAATTGCGTTAACGTAGCATGATGCCATTTTCGCTCACGGACGCCGGGTTTCGCGAAAAGACATAACCTCTGTTCAAATTCATAGGCTAAAACAATCGCAACGATAACATCCTGCATGGTTGCATTTACTTTTTCTGCAATTGTCAATGCGGCCGGAATTATATCCGATGGATGGCTTGGATCATCTTTCCAATAGATATCGTTAAAATCAAGTGCCCTAATCATTAGTGAGTTAATTAGGGTTGCATTGACAGCAGGCAATTTATCACCAAAAATAAAAGTAGTAGACTCCGGCTTACCGCCCATTTCCAAGTAAATTTCACGGATAGCATTTACATCATGTGTATTTATTGATCCGGCTGCGCAACCGATCGAATCATATAAATACCGCTTTACTTCATTAATAACCGCTTTCGGTAAGTCTTCGTATTTTAAATTTATGGCGAACTCAGCCATTTGTCTCGAAATTGATTTATTCATTTCATAACTCCATTTAAAATTAGATTGTGGATAACGGTTGCAATTAGATTTTATAATTTACTTATTACTGCATCGGTCATTTCAATTGTTGAAGCGGCACCTTTTTTCACAACATCAGCGCTACCGCGCATTTTGGCCATATCATATGTGCGTACTTTTCCTTCTGATATTACTTTAGCAACCGCCTTGCGAATTTTTTTCGCAATGGTTTGTTCATCAATGAAATCAAGCATCATACAAGCCGACTCCATCATGGCAATGGGATTGACAATCGAAGTCGGATAATCCGCATATTTCGGGGCACTGCCGTGTGTTGGCTCAAATACACCAATACCTGTTTCCGGATTATACTGTGCACTACAGGCAAATCCTAAACCGCCTATCAATCCGGCAAAACCATCTGAAACAATATCGCCAAACATATTTCCAGCTACAATCACGCCATAATTTTCCGGATTTTTGGTTAGCCACATCATTTGCGCATCAATATTGGTATTCCATAATTTAATATTAGGATAATCATCCTTTTGAATTTGCTGCGCCATTTTATACATCATTCCGGATGTTTCACGAATTACATTTGGTTTTTCACAGACGGTAACAGATTTGTATCCATACTTTTTAGCATGTTCAAAGGCTGCGCGTAAAATCCGTTCAGTTGCTTTTTTTGTAAAAATCCGTGTGGAAATTGATATCTCTTCCTGGGGAACTTCACCAAAGTTTTGTTTGAATTTCGGATGCGTCATGAACATATCATAAATATTTCCAGCAGGATTACTCCATTCAACTCCGCCATATAATCCTTCGGTATTTTGTCGAAATATGGCAACATCAATTTCCGGCTCCTCCACTGTGTCTCCGATGCCACGTCTAATAAAATTTAGTGGGTTCCCTTTGTAGGTTCGACAGGGGCGCAGACAAATATCTAAACCAAAATGTTGGCGTAATCCCACTATCGGACTGGAATAGACTAATCCCTCTTTCTGCAATTCTGGCTTCAATTCGTTAAATGCTTCATCCTTGGGCTTAGAAGTTATTGCTCCAAATAAACCTATTTTATGTTCTTTTATTAAGTCAAGCGTTCTCTGCGGAAGCGGATTCCCCTCAGAACACCAAAATTTCCAACCAATATCCCCTTCTACATATTTTGCTTTAAAACCAGCGGCATCTAATACTTTGATAGTTTCATCTAAAACCACTTTTCCAATGCCGTCGCCGGGCATTGCTACGATTGTTCTCATTGATATTATTCCTCTAACTTAAAATTTATTAAATTCTATTTTTTATCCAATTCTCTAATCCGTTTTCGATAACTAACTCCTGAACAACAGTTCCGATCGGATCAATTTTATAAATGCTTCTATTAACTCTAATTTCTGATTTATTAAAATTTATTTCGGCAATATATTGAGTCGGAATTGTCAATTTACCGGATTTGATTTCCGACTTTAATTCACTTTTTAGATACTCTACAAAATCAGGACATTCAATCACGATGAATCCATTATTTATTGCGTTCCGCTTATAGGTTTGACTGAATGAGCCGGCAATAATTAATTGGATTCCACGATATTTAAATGCCGTTGCAGCTTGCTCACGTGAACTGCCGGTGCCAAAATTATAGCAACTGACCAGAATATCGCCTTTTTGCGCGATTTTACCAAAATTTTCATCATAATTTTCCATCACGACTTGGGCTTGTTGCTCGGGAGAAAAATCATCAATATAGGTATATTTTCCAGGGAAAATGCCATCAGTATTTAAATTATCTTGCGGACAAAATAATATATTTCCCTTAATACTATTCGGAAATCCGATTAACAAAGCTATCTTGCGGCTTTCAGGATTTTCTTTTTTTTCTAATTTTATTGAACTGCGCAATTTTACATGAGCATATTGCTTGGGACCACAAATTTTTCCCGCGATAGCCGATGACGCCACAATTGCCGGTGATGCTAGAAATGCTTTTGCTCGACGGCTACCCATACGACCTTTAAAATTACGATTTGTAGCAGAGATACCTACCTCACCATCTTGCAACAAACCTTTACCTAAGCCAATGCAGGGGCCACAGCCCGGTGATAATTCTATTGCACCTGCATTCAGTAATTTTTGCCAATCGCCACGCTTTTCACTTTCTTCTTGAACTTCGCTTGATGCAGCTGCGATATAGAATTCGACTCCTGGTGCCACTTTTTTACCATTAACAACTTTTGCTGCTTCAGCTAAATCACTAACGCGACTATTAACGCAAGAAACTAGATATGCTTTATTGATTTTAATATTATCTTGTTCAATTTCTGACAACGGTGTTATGGTCTTGACATTATCCGGCCCAGCAACATGTGGTGAAATAGTACTCAAGTCAATCGATATAGTTTTGCTATAATAGGCGTTTTTATCACTACGCAAATTTTCTTCAATTAATTTATTGATTCGGTCGGGATTAATTCGAGAATGGTTTGTACTATCTTCATCAGATGGTACATTGGCAAGTCTGCGTTTTTCAATCATCTTTGTGCGTACTCTTAACCATTCAACCGTTATTTCATCAATCGGGAATAGACCAGTTAAAGCACCCCATTCGGTGGTCATATTGGCAATTGTTAAACGATTGTCGATTGATAAATACTTGACGCTATCTCCGGTAAACTCTAAGGCATGATTAAGAACCTCATCGTTTTTAAAATGGCCGGCTAAAGTAATTATAACGTCTTTACCGGTTACACTTTCAGATAATTTTCCGGTGAGTTCAATTTTTGCGATAGGGGGTATCTGCCACCATGTTTTTCCGGTTGCCCAAATTCCGGCTGCGTCGGTCCGAACAACCGGCGTTCCAAGGCAGCCAATTCCACCATACATATTAGCATGGCTATCTGAAGCCACGGCCATTTCTCCGGGAAATGCATAGCCTTCTTCAACCATAATTTGATGTCCTATTCCCCGACCGGCCGGATAGAAATCTACCCCCATTTTATCTGCAAAATCTTGAATTCCTTTATATTTTTTTAAATTCGCATCAGATTTATCTTGGACATTATGATCTAACGCAAACATTGGTTGGCGAGGATTTGCGATTTTCTCAGCACCGATTGCTTTAAATTTACCCATAATTGCTCCGGTGTTATCATGTGTTAAAATATGCCGAGGTTGGATCGTGATATAATCACCACTATAAACTTTTTGGTTTGGTTTAAGAGCCAGGGCATATTTTTGAACAATTTTTTCAGTTAGGTTTTGTTTCATAATTCTTTATTAGTTTATATCAATTTGAACAGGAAATAACATCTGATAATCATCATGCTCTATGATATTGATGATATTTAAAATATCAAATGATTCGCGAATTTGTTTGGGAAATAAATCTTGCTCATTTATTTTTGTGCCAAAATTAAATATTGATTTGTTTTTATATATTGGTATTTCAACAATCTGATAATCATTAATTTTTGCAGCATTTTTCGCAGCTTCAATCGCGTCATAATATCCACCGACCTTATCAATTAATCCTACACCTGTGGCATCATTTCCACTCCACACGCGACCCAAAGCAATTTCATCTAGTGTTTTTTCGTTCTTAATCTTATCTCGTCCTTTTACTACACGATCTTTAAATTTTATATAAATATCATTGATATATTCCATAATCTTTTCTGATTCTTCTGTTGTTGCCAATCGCGACCCGGTTGCGAAATCAGCATTTTCCCCTAATTTTATATTTTCTGTATTAATACCAATTCTTTCTTTAAGCTGCGAAAAATTTGGGCGTATTGCAATAACTCCAATTGAACCTGTAATACTCATTGGTGATGCAATAATTGAATCTGCTTGGCAAGCAATATAATAACCACCTGATGCAGCAACTCCCGACATCGAGGCAATTATTGGTTTAATATTCTTGGTATCGGTTTCAGTCGTCCGCAATACCTGTCTCCAAATCACATCCGACGCAAGAGCTGAACCGCCGCCACTATCAATTCTTAAAACTATCGCCTTGACATTTTCATCTTCGCGTGCACTTTTGATGGCTTTTGCTATGGTCTTATCACCCATTAATGTCGAACCTGATGGTGAACGTTTACTTTTACCAGGGATTATACCACCTACCGCATAAATTACAGCAATCTTGTTTTTTCTTAAATTTGGTTGCCAACCATATTTATAGTCTGGAGATTTATCGATCTTGTCAAAATCGACAAATTTCACATTTTTTTTATTTATGTTTTTAACATATTCTTCGAATTCGTCAGGATATTTTGTTCCAGTTATAAGACCTGCTTCGATAGCTTGACTTGATAAAAGATAAGGTCCATTATCGATTTTTTGCCTCGTTTCTGCATTACTCCAACCTTTTGCGCTCGCGATTTTGCTTACAAATTCATCGTAAATACTGCTGAATAACTGCGTGAAATTTTCACGCATTTCAGACGACATATCTTTATTCAGTAAGATATCACCGGCTGTTTTATAAGGACTTACCCGCCATACTTCCGGAACAATAGACAAAGAATCTAATAAAGTACGATAAAAACTAATTTCAAAGTTTAAGCCCCTGAAATCAACGATCCCAAGTTCGTGGACAAAAATTTCATCAGCCATTGCAGTAAGTAAAACACCCCGGTTATCTAGACCACTTTTGCTATATACAATAACCTTTTTACCGGTATCATGGAAGCGTTTCAAAGCATCATGAATTTCGGCCAATTTCGTCAATCCACCTTTAACTTGACCTAATTCGATGATAATTCCATCAATTGAATCATCATTGGAAAGTTTATCAATTTTGTCGATAAATTTTCGTAATTGTTTACCATATTTTAATATGCTTCCAAATGGTAATAACCCGCTTAAGTCAAACAATGATTTTTTTATTTCCGGCTCTTCAATAAATAATCCTTTGAGTTTCATCCGAACATATTTTTCCTGATCCTTTTTAAAATTTAGACTATTTATTAGACTACGGTAAGCATTTTCTGAAATTCTTGCGCTTATTGTGTAATCAGATGAATTTTTAGAATAATTATGTGTTTCAATGCCAAAATGCCGCAAGAAAAATCCTATAGATAGTCCATACTCCGATGATTCTTGCGTAAAATCGGAAAATCCCGTTAATCGTAATCCCTTTATTGGCTCTATAAATACAGTAGCATATTTGCTAACTTTGTTATTAGTAATATTATCAGTTAAATATGAAAAATCTAAGCTTGCTCCAATTCGCCCTGAATCGTCTTGCAAAGCAATACCTGTATTTAGATAGCTATCATCATTTTCGACTGAAATTATATTATCAAAATTAGCACCGATCGAAAGATTAGAATTTGGTCTGTACATTAATCCAATATCATGCCGACCTTTGAATATTTTAAGGTTATCAAATGAATATGAATATCCAAATGCAAGAGCTTTTAACATATTCCAAGTTCTGCTATATGTTTGTTTTTTTGTTTCAGCATACGAATCGTATTCATAACCAATTCCACTATGACCATTTTGCATATACATTGCAAAATCGTTCTGAAGCGATGCATCACTTATCCGCCCCCTAAATATTGATTCATTGTGTTTCGTAAAAGCAAGTCCGGCCGGATTGTATATTATTGCAAATGGGTCATCAACAGTTGCGACCGACGGTCGCAAAGGCGATACTTGAGCGAAAATATAATGTGATATAAAAACAATTATTAATAATCTCTTAATAATATACTCCGTGATTTTATAAATATAAAATTAGCCCTTAAATGGTTCAAAACTTACAAAGTCGGCATGGTGTACAATGATTGATTCCACCGTTCGCTTGCCTAAATCACCTTCTTTAGAATGGGTGGCAATTATATGTTGAACTTCAGCCGGTAAATCAAATCGATCGGCAATCGCGACACCACTAAACGGATGTCGAACTATTGTTCCAAAATTGCTTGTTGACAATTTTCCATCGGTAATTGCATATTCAATCAATTTTCCAATATCGATTAATATCGCTCCAGAGATTAAAATATCCATATTAATTTTAATTTCATCACCAAAATTTTCTTTCATGCGCTTAGCAATATCTACGACAAGTTGAACGCATGTCCTTTTATGGTTCATAAATGAAACATCGCAATCTTTTATTAACAACGAAAACGGTATTTTTTCCAAATCTTCAGCACTCAATACACTCTTTTCAATGGCAAATTCCCACGCTTGTGCGGTTTTTTCTTTTAACTCCTCATCCTGGATCCAGTCTATCTCAGGCCATAGTTTTAAAATACTTTTATTCATTATTTCTCCTTTTTCAAACACAGGGTTCTGATAAAATCTGTGTTTTATTATTCCACGATTTTATATATTGAATCTATTACTGTTCCATCCACCCATTTTACAATGCCAATTATTTCATCCGATAATTTTGGTTTCTCTGGCTGCCCCCCAACCAAATCATCAATTTCTTCTTTGATTCCCTCAATTTTTCGGATTGGCAAACCGCTATTTTTTGTGGCTTTAATTAGGTCTTTTCTTAAAGGATTAATAGCTATGCCTCTCTCGGTTACGATAACATCGATTAATTCTCCGGGGCCAACAAGCGTAGTTACCTCATCAACTATTATTGGAATTCGATTTCGAAATGCCGGAATGGGCAAAATTGTACATTTGCTAAATAAACAATTTTGCCAACCACCGATGCCATGTAGCATTTTTCCATCAGAATGTGTGACTACATTAGCATTAAAATTGGTATCAACTTCGGTCGCACCCAGTACCACCACATCCAACATTGATGCAAAATTGCCTTTTCCATGCCAATTATAACTGGTGAAAGGTGAAGTATTTACATGACCGTAATTTTCGCGCATGGAGCGCACACCTTCCAAATCAAAGGTTTGTCCATCCAAAATAAAATCAGTCAAACCTTCCTCCAACATTTCTACTAAATATTTAGTTGATCCACCTCTAATGAAGCGCGCCTTAACGCCAGCATTTTTCATCATTTCTTTTAAGTAAATTGCAAATGCCAAAGCTGTTCCGCCCGCTCCTGCTTGAAAACTAAAACCACCTTTAATAATCCCGGTGGCTTGTACAAATTTCGCAGTTAATTCTGCGATGTGTAATCTGTCCGGCGATTTAGTTAATTGTGTGGTTCCGCTGACGATTTTTTCCGGTTCCCCGATTTTATCTAATACAACAACATAGTCTACGTTCTGCCCTTGAATTTGCCATGGCACACAAGGAAACGGAACGAGGTTGTCAGTTACAACAATTACCTTGTCGGCATAGATTGAATCGGCTAATCCAAAACCAAGCAGACCACAGGCCGATGGACCTCTATCACCGGTAGCATTACCAAAGGCATCGGCAGTAGGCGCCGCTAAAATAGCAATATCAATATGGACTTCACCATCTTGGATGGCTTGCCAACGGCCACCATGACTGCGTAACACTGCAGTTCCGTTCATATCGCCCCTGGAAGCATTATCGCCCAGCGGACCGTTCAACGAGCCTTCCACCCAATCCACAACGCCATTTTTAATATGTTTTATAACCGGTTTGTGGCAGGGAAACGCTGCCGAAGGAAACCATCGCAACCCTTTGATTCCCTTTTTTGCTGCTATATCGAAAACTTGATTCATCACTAAATCACCATTTCGGAAATGATGATGCGAGGAAATCGTCATGCCATCTTTTAATCCACATTTTTTTAATGCAATGGACAAATTTTTTACTATCTTATTTCCGCCTTTAGGATAATCTACACAAGACCGAATTGGTGGTGCAGCTTTTCTACCATGCGGTTTATATCGACCGACACCTTTAAAAGGCACTTGTTTTACACCATTTACTACCAGAGGAACTTTTCTACCGATGGCATTTTTAACTAATTTACCTTTCGTCATATTAATTATCCCAGTCGTTATTTAATAAATTAGCAGCTATTGCTAAATCGATTGTACGTAACGCTCGTTTTACAACCGGCGGATCTATCATTTTGCTACCTAAAGATACAACACCCAATCCCCTCTTCTCAGCATCTTTAAATGCCAATACAATTTTCTTGGCTTTTTCAATTTCTGTTTCTGATGGAGCAAACTCCTCATGGATTGGTTTAATTTGCCGCGGATGAATACAGCCTTTTCCAACAAATCCAAGCGCTTTGGATGCACGCGTTGACTTTCGCAAATTCTTTTCATCGCTCACATCGCTATAGACTGTGTCAATAGCTTGAATTCCAGCCGCATTGGCAGCGTTTACAAGCATTCTCCGTGCGAAAAATGATTCAATTCCATTCTCGGTAATCGAAACACCAATATCAGCCGTATAATCTTCTAAACCTATCGCAATAGCAACGATGTTTTTGGAAGCTTCAGCAATTTCTAAAGCGTTCAGGACACCACGTCCGCTTTCAATAATCGGCATTAAAAAAACGGGTGATTTTCGATCACATGATTGTGAAATTTCTTTAATGCCAGTATCGATTGTTAATACATCACTAGCACTTTCAACCTTTGGAATTAAAATCAAATGAACATTATGTGGAATCACATATTCTAAATCAATAAGTCCAAGTTTACCTTGATTTATTCGCACCATCCTTTCTGCACCGAAAAAATTTAGACTACGCAAAGCGTTGCGCACAACAAATCGCGTGTCAGCCTTCTCGCTTAGTGACACAGAATCTTCTAAATCTAAGATAATCGCATCAGCGCTATGAATGCCGGCATTCAACATTAATTTTGGTTGATTACCCGGTAGATAGAGTCGGCTACGGCGAAAGCGCTCCCGGCTTGAATTGCCAAAACAGAATTCCTTCATTTTTGGCAATGCTTCTAATTTCAGATTGGGAAATGCTTGCTTGATTGCACTTTCAATCCGAGCCGAAATAACAAAAGGCAGAGCGCCAAAATCATCGATTTCGAGCTTGCCCACTTTAATTTCCAATTCTTTACAAACAGCTTTGGCCTGATTTTTAATCGATTTACCATACAAATTTTGAACCGTGCTTTTTATGGATATTGACAACGGACGGTTTGTTAAGGTGTATTTTACTCGTAAGTCAGAACGTGGTTTTTCAGCTTTGGAACCGGATGTAAATATGTTCGCCATTCTTACCTGATAAATAGATTTTAAGGCTACAAATTTATAATTTAAATGGTACCTATGGCAAGATGAACCACACCATTTAGAAATTATTATAACAAATTATTGTCTGCAAAAGAATAATAATTATTGCCAGCGATAATTAAATGGTCGTGCACGGTAACATCTATTGTATTCATTGCAGATTTTAACTTCTTGGTAATTTTGATATCCTCGTTACTAGGTTTAACATTACCGCTGGGATGATTATGAACAAATATCAATGCAGCGGCACTATTTTTTAACACTTTCTGCACTACATCGCGTGGATAAACCACAGATGATGTTAGTGAACCATGAAACAATTCTTCCATCCCGATAATGGCATTTCGACCATTTAAATAAATCACTGAAAATATTTCCTGTTTTTTGTCGCGTAAATTGTGTTTCAAATAGTCCAAAACTTCCTCGGAAGATGTTACAATATCTTGACCAATTATTCGATCGGCCAAATAACGACGGGCAACAGTTTGGGTCAATTTTAAACCAAAAACATTGCTAGGTCCTATTCCATTTATTGTTTGTAAATCTTCAATGTTTGCTTCTAAAACGGCTTGTAATGATCCAAATGTTTTTAAGGCATCCTTGGCGCTTTGCTTGCAATCGCTGCGTGGTGTGCCAAGTGTTAATAACAATTCGATAACTTCATAATCATGAAATCCTTGCAAGCCACTGTTTAAAAATCGTTCCCGCAACCGTTTCCGATGTCCAGTCGTAGATTTAATATTTTTATTCATAGTTTAAAATGAAATTAACTTCTATAGTGTTTAAAATTACACTTTATTTTTGTACAAATTTCTAACTTCTTTCGGAAAATATTTTAAGGAATTACTAATTGTTTCTTTCGTAAAATAATCAATATTCTTTTCGATAAAGTTGATAACATAATCTTGTTTATGTTTGGAAATTTCCCTAAGCGTCCAACCTACCGCCGTTTTGGCAAAGCGTTCCCCACGACGAATTAATATTTTGTTAATTTCATTTAATTCTGATAGATAATTCATAATATTTTTGGCCTGCGCAAAGCCCACAGCTGATGAGCGCGCTTTCCACAAATATTGAGCATCTTTCCATGAAATAATTTTTTTTCGACAATTTTCATTCTCGCTTTCAATTATCGGTGTTAAGATCCGCACGCAGAGCCAATCGCAAGTATTCCAATCAAATATGTATTTTTCATCAAAATATTTTTCAATGTTTGATAATATTATTTCAAAATTTGGTTGCTCTAATAAAAATAATTGCATAAATAAAACACCAGATATCTTATCTTCAGCATGGTCACCTTTCATAAACTCAGTGACAATTTGCAATTGATCTTCAACCTTCAAATTCTCCAAATGATTTAATTTGTACCAATCTTTCAGCAATCTTCTATTTCCCGGAATACTAACACCAATAAATGGAATAACATTGCGCAGATAGCTTTCCCACCACACTTTTTTCTTTTTATTGGAATGGCGCAATAAAATTTGATGAAAATTTTGGGAATATTCTATTGTGACCAAAATCAAATGCTGTTTAAAATGTTAATTGAGTTTTATTTGATTGAGCTTTTGCAAGAATTCGCGCAATTCAAAGACATTGCCTGTTTCAGCGGTTTCCGCTTTAAATTTTATTGCAAAATCCTGTTCACTATCAGCACCTCCATTTCGCCGATATAATTTATATAGTTCGTTTTTAGATCGTTTTTTAGTGGCATTTAAACTCGCGACGATTCGATAAAGAATTTCATCTTTAAGGTCAACAATAAATCGCTGGGGCAATTGTGCCGAAAACAGCTCCTGCTCTAATTTTGAAAATGGCATTCCATTTATAGTATAATCCACAAAAGCTTCGTAGGCAATTGGTACTACCTGTTCCACTAATTGGGCCATTGCATTGGCGAAAACACGGATTTCATACTGCGCCTGTTCATCCATCCGTAATCGCAAAAAATGGAAAATATTGTGCAAATCGTTTTTCCAATACCATTCTGTATATAAATTTACCGGTAGAATTCCACGTGCTAATTCCCGCGCTATGCCAGCTGCGTTCAATTCCTCGTAAATCGAATAAGTTTTTTCGGAAATTTCGCTAAAATATGCTACAACTTTTTGCTTCAATTTATCAGGGACTTCAGCTTCATCGCGCCCCTGCTTATTAAATTGGCTTTGGAAATGGATAGCTTGCATTTCAGGAATATAAAAATCATGTTGCGCCTCGGAATAGCGTAAACTGTATTCATTAATATTCGCAGTGCGATGCCTTACCCATTGCCGCGCGACAAATATCGGCATTTTGGCGTGGAATTTCAGCTCAACCATTTCAAACGGCGTAGAATGCCGATGTCGCAAAAGATAACGGATCAACGCTTTGTCACGATTTAACTTTGTTGTTCCTTTACCATAGCTAACACGAGCTGCTTGCACAATGGCTGCATCACTACCCATAGAATCAACTAAGCGGATAAATCCTTGATCCAAACATTTAATTGCACCTTTCGGATATTTCGTTTCAAGCATAGTTAGATATTTTTATTTTTTGAAAATAAGTCAACTGCATTATCTATAATTGCGGAATTGGCAGCGATTATTCCCGATGATATTAATGTATTTTTATTGTTGTAAGAAATTGTATGCCCTTCTAATGTTACCATTTCACCGCCGGCCTCACGTAAAATGCAATGTCCGGCACATACATCCCATTCGTTTTTTGGTCGCAGAGATGCAAAAATATCGGCCTTCGCTGCAGCGGTTAATCCTAACTTGTAGGCCACACTCCCTATTGGATATTGTTCTTTAAAGATTCCTGCAAAAGATTTCCACAATCCTTTGCGCGTTTCTGAACGACTATTTAAAATTACCATTTTTTTAAAATCTGTTTCAATAGAACAACCTATCAATTTTCCATCCAAATACGCACCGTTTCCTTTGGATGCCGTAAAAAGTTCTTCACTCGCCGGATTATACAAAACTCCGACCATCGGTTCGCCATTTTCAACTAAAGCTACGCTTACAACAAAATGTGGTACACCTTCAATAAATTCTTTTGTTCCATCTAAAGGATCTACTACCCATACACGTAGTTTTCCTAAGCGTCCGATTGAATCAACCGTTTCTTCCGACAACCAGCCATAATCAGGGTATAATTCTGTCAATGTTTCTCTTAAATATTTATCGGCAGCGTGGTCAGCTGTTGTAACTGGATTATGGTAATTTTTATCACTGATTTCATACTTAGATTTATAATAGTGCATTATGATCTTACCCGCATTACATGCAGCATCAACAGCTGATTTTAGTTCCATTTTCATTTAGTCAAATTTATATAAAATTGTGGGGCAATAGTAATAATACAATTATTTCTATTGCAGATTGAATTTATTAAAAAAATTGCAGGTGGGACTCTATCATTTCCAATAAATAAGAAAATCTACGATAATATTATTTTAATTAAAAACAGATCCTTTTTCTTTAATATTTTTTTCAATTGCAGACCAATTTGCTTCTAAATGGGTCTTAACTTCTTCATAAATTGATGCTATGACATCATTGCAATATGGATTATTCCTTTCAGAGCGTCCCCCTTTTTTTAAAACAAAAATATTATCAATTCTTGAAGTTGAAGGGTCAACATTATAATTAACCTCATATGTTTCGGTAACTATATAAAATTTGCAATGCGGGTTTCCATTCTTTATTTTTTCTGCAGTCGTGATACTACCCTCTAACATTGTTTTATCAATGTATGTCTTACACTCAATTGAAACAACCGGAATAGAAATTTGATATTCTTTTTTATTATGATCAATTAATTTTACAATTTTGTAAATCGAAAAATCTTGATCCTTTTCATTTATTTTGATAAAATTTTCTTGTTTAAAGGAACAAAAATCAGATGGCGCAAAATATAAGTTATTATACGCTTTAACACCACCTACTTTTATATTATTTTCGTCTACAAATTCCTTAAACAAATGGTAAAGGAATTCTTCAAGAATTGTTGATTCAAACTTGGATTGAGCACTGAAAATTAAGTTGTTCTTATTATTTCTGTTATTTTTTGAAACAAAATTTTTATATTCAACAAAAGCCGATCCTTTTTTATTAAGGTCTGCATTGGCCATATTATTATAAAACTTTTCATATTTTTCATAAAATATCTCTATATGTTGCTTATCTTTCTTTACTAAAATGTTTTTGCCATGGATACAACTCCTATCAAGAGTATTTAAAAAAGATATCTGTTTATTATTCAATGGCATTACTTTTTATCTAAATAAATTATTTGTAGGTACTGAATTATTTGTTCTACTCCGCGCGTGTTTACAGTATTCTTCTGATATGTCTATACCTATATATCTTCTTTGCATCCGTTTCGCTACAGCAGTAGTAGTACCAACACCATTAAATGGATCCAATATAATATCATTTTTATAAGAAAAAAGTTTCAACACCTGTTCAACGAGTTTTTCAGGAAACATAGCTGGATGATTGTAATCTTTCATATTTTTTTCAGGGGCAATAGACCATTTTGCCATAACAAATTTTTTAAACTCCTCTGATGTAATATCAATATCTTTTTTCTTACCGGTATGTTTTAAGTCTCCCTTGCTAAAAATCTCTAAAAACTCCCATGTATATTTAAGGTAAGGGCTACTTGGGCTTTTCCAGCTACCCCAAGCAGTATATTTACAATTATAATTATTTTTTTCCCAAAGAATTTCACCTTTCCAAATCATTTGCATATCCATGAAAAATTTACTGATTAAATGATGACTGGGAATATAATCTGAAAATAATGGTTGAATATTTATTATTATCCGTCCACCGTATTTCAAGACTCGAATTGCCTCTTCAAAAATGGAAAATAATTGATCAAAATAATTTTTCCAATCATAATCATCTGGATTGTTGGAATAATCTAATCCAAAATTATATGGAGGAGAAGTAAAGATTAAATCAACACAATTGTTTGGTAGTTTTTTTAATTCATCTGTACTGTCACCACAAATAATACTATTTTCCATATTATTTGGTAAGTTATTATTTATTTTCGAGAAATTATTATCTTTCGCATAAAAATATTTTCCTCTTTTTTCCTCCTTATAGATTCTATGTCTTACTTTTCTTTCTTTATTATAGTCTACAAAATTTCTCTTACCATTATTTATTCCGTAGCTTTTGATGGATACAATTTCTTCAAAAATTTTATTAAGCACCTGATTGTCAAATCTATCTTTAAATATTTTTAATTTTTTTATATCAATTTCTCTGAATTCTAAAATTAATTTTTCGTCAACTAGTTTTAATCTGGCATCGGTTTTAGCAAAATTACTATTAAATAATTTTATTATACCAGTGCCTGATCTTAGTTGGCCGACATTTTCTACAATTGGTAGTTCCTTAAAATTCACACTATATTCTATAATTACAAAACAAGAATTTAATTACTTATCAATCAATTTAGATGCTTTTTTTACAATAGTGATATTAAAAATAACTTTCCAGTCAAATGAATAAGTTTTTCTATTATTTAGAATTCATCTAATATTCAGGCCTTTCCACGAATACGCTTTCAGCTTTGGAAATAGATTCACCATTTTTTAACATAATCTTCAATTTGCTCCTTAATTATTTTTTCCAACACTAACATAGCATGCTTCAGGATGTGAAAAATACCATCCACACACCGAAGCTGCTGGATCCATTGCGAAATTTTCTGTTAAAGTAATTTCGGTATGTTTTTCTACCTCTAATAATTTCCAGATTTTTTGTTTTTCAGAATGGTCAGGGCAAGCCGGATAACCGGGCGCCGGGCGGATTCCAATATATTTTTCCTTAATTAATTCATCATTTGATAAATTTTCATCGGCGGCATAACCCCAAAATTCTTTGCGCACTCGTTGATGTAATCGTTCCGCGAATGCTTCTGCTAATCTATCGGCAATTGCTTTTAACATAATCGCAGAATAATCATCATTTTGTTGTTCATATTTTTTAACTAATTGTTTCACACCGATACCGGCGGTAACGGCAAAAGCACCAATCCAATCAGTCTTTCCACCTGATTTTGGAGCAAGGAAATCCGCTAAACAGAAATTTGGTTTGTCCGCAGCTTTGCGGACTCGTTGTCGATGATGATGTAATTTCGCAATTACAGTATTTCTATATTCATCCGAATAAATTTCTATATCTTCATCAATTGAATTAGCCGGAAAAATTTTAACAATTCCTTTCGCCGACAATAATTTTTCTTTTTTGATTTGCTTTAAAAAAATATGAGCATCATCGAACAATTGGCGAGCTTGCTTGCCGACTTTTAAATCTTTTAAAATATCTGGATACTTTCCTTTCAATTTCCAAGTTGAGAAAAATGGCGTCCAATCAATATAATCAATCAATTCAATGATTGAATAATCGTTAAATATTTTTGCATCAGTGAGTATTGGTGGGGGAGGCAAATAATTTTTCCAATTACACTTAAATTTATTCTTCCGTGCTTGGTCAAGCGTTAAAAGCCCCCCTGGTTTGGTTCGATTGGCATAATTAGTTCTTATCTGCGCTTGTTTTTCTTTTAATGCAGCTACAAAACCTTCTGAATTATCGCGATTGAATAATTTTGAAACAACCTGAATGCTGCGTGAGGCATCTTGCACATAGACCACCGGCTTGTTGTACTTGGTAGCAATTTTTAATGCGGTATGTAATTGAGATGTCGTGGCACCACCAATTAACAATGGAATTTCTAATCCTTGGCGTTCCATTTCACTTGCTACATGTTCCATTTCTGCCAGCGATGGGGTGATTAATCCGCTTAATCCAACCATTTGGACGTTTTCTGCCAGCGCAGTTGCGATAATTTTTTCCGCCGATACCATCACGCCAAGATCAATTACATCAATATTATTGCATTGTAGAATGATTGAAACAATGTTCTTACCGATGTCATGCACATCACCCTTAACAGTTGCCAATACAATTTTAGGACGAACAGTTTTCTTTTTAGTACTTGATTTTGCAATAAATGGCTCAAGATAATTAACGGCCTGTTTCATGACTCGGGCACTTTTCACAACTTGCGGTAAAAACATTTTCCCTGCACCAAAAAGAGCTCCTACACGATTCATTCCATCCATCAAAGGTCCTTCGATAATTTTAACCGGATTATCATATTTTTGACGAATTTCTTCAATGTCGTCCAATATAAAATCGGTTTCACCTTCAATTAGTGCATAATCTATACGTTTTGCCACTGAGTTTTTCCGCCATTTTTTTTCTATTTTTTCAGCAACATTTTTATTTTTGTATCGATCGGCCAATTGCAATAATTTGTCTGTGGCATCACTACTGCGATTTAAAATAACATCTTCAACTGCTTTGCGTAATTCAATTGGAATATCATCATAAACTGCTAATTGTCCTGCATTTACAATGCCCATGTCCATACCGGCTTGCACAGCGTGGTACAAAAAGACAGAATGCATCGCTTCGCGAATTGTATTATTACCACGAAATGAAAATGACAAATTGCTGATGCCACCACTTGCTAAACACCCGGGGTATTTCTCTTTAATTGCACGGCAAGCTTCAATATAATCTACCGCATAATTATTATGCGCTTTGATACCTGTCGCAACAGCAAAAATATTTGGATCAAAAATGATATTATTTGGATTAAAATTTACAATTTCAGTCAAGATTTTGTAGCTTCTGTCAATAATTTCCATCTTGCGCGAAAAGGTATCAGCTTGCCCGACTTCATCAAATGCCATCACAATTACTGCGGCACCATATTTTTTTATTAACTGAGCCTGTTTAATAAATTCTTCCTGCCCCGCTTTCAAACTGATACTATTTACAATTCCCTTGCCTTGAATATTTTTTAATCCTGTTTCCAAAACACTCCAATCCGAAGAATCCAACATAATCGGCACACAAGCAATATTTGGTTCGGCAGCAATTATCCGTAAAAATGTCTCCATAGCATGTTCAGAATCCAACAGCGCTTCATCCATATTAATATCGATTATTTGAGCACCACCTTCTATTTGATTTTGCGCCACGCTCAATGCTTCGGAATAATCTCCGGCTTTAATTAATCGACGGAATTTTGCCGATCCTGCAACATTTGTTCTTTCGCCAACGTTTACAAAAAGAGAATCAGATTTTATTACGGTTGCCTCTAATCCGCTCAGGCATGTCGCTTGTGTATTTTGTTGTGTAAGTTTGCGCGGTGAAATATTTTTTACCACTTCAGCGATAGCAGAAATATGGTCAGGTGTTGAACCACAACAACCACCTACAATATTCACGCATCCATTGTGAGCAATTTCGGATATAATACTAGCCATTTTATTAGGGGTATCTTCGTAGTGTCCTAACTCATTGGGCAGGCCGGCATTAGGATGAAAATTTACTAATGTATCGCTTAAATTAGATAATTCGATAATATGTGGTCGTAATTGCTTAGCACCTAAAGCGCAATTCAATCCTACGGAAAATAACGGTAAATGATTTATCGAATAATAAAATGCTTCCAAAGTCTGTCCAGAAAGGGTGCGCCCGCTGGCATCGGCAATGGTTCCCGATACCATCACCGGTATTCGAATTCCCCTTCGTTCAAAAATTGTTTGGATTGCAAATAAAGCAGCTTTAGCATTTAGTGTATCAAAAACTGTTTCAACTAATAATAAGTCAGCGCCACCATCAATTAAACCGTTCGCTGCTTCGGTATAGGCAATTACTAATTCATCAAAAGTTACTTCACGCTTGGCAGGATTATTTACATCGGGTGAAATAGATGCTGTTCGATTCGTAGGACCAAGTGAACCTATCACAAAACGTGGTTGGTCAGGATTTTGTTTTGTGAAATTATCAGCAACGCGACGAGCTATTGCGGCCGATTCAAAATTTACTTCATAAACAAATTTCTCGGTATTATAATCACTTTGCGAAATTCTAGTAGCATTAAAAGTGTTAGTAGTTACCATATCGGCTCCGGCGGAAAAATAAGCTGCATGGATTTCATGAATAATTTCCGGTTGAGTTATCGATAAAATATCGTTATTTCCTTGTAAATTAACGGAATGATTTTTAAACCGTTGGCCACGAAAACCCTGTTCACTCAACGTATAGGATTGGATCATAGTGCCCATTGCTCCATCGAGAATTAGGATACGTTCTTTAGTGATATCAGTTAATTTCTTCATAATAAAAAAACCTCGAGCTAATCGAGGTAATCCCATGCTGTTTTAGCTCATTTTTTATCTTCGCGGCAATATTGCTCAAATCACGACAATTTATTATGTCGAATTTAAACAATAATTTTATAATCAAAACGATAATTTTCTTGAAAAAAAATAGAATTGCTCGTAAATTAAAATAGAGTTGGAAAGGTTTAAAGGACTAATAAGTTTATTTTTTACCAATAATTAAAACAATTTTTTTCTATTTATACAATTTTTTTACCTTCCTTTCCTCTCCTAAGTTAATAATAATCAGGCAGTAACAATAGTTTCTGGCATGATTTGCTGTATGAAATAAGTGCAATTAATTGTTTTTGTGCAGCGATTATTTTTAAGACAAAATAATGAAAAAAGAAATTATCATTAATGAAAGTGTTGGGGAAACACGCATTGCTATCTTAGAGGATGACCGTTTAGTTGAAGTTTATGTTGAAAAACAAGGTCAGCAGCGTTTGGTCAGTAATATCTATAAAGGGAAAGTTGAAAATGTAATCCCCGGCATGCAAGCCGCATTTGTTGATATTGGTATCGGCATTAATGCCTTTCTACCATTTTCTGAAATCCAAAATGGAGAACATTTATTTGCAGATGTTGATGGTGTTGAAAACGATAAATCAAATAATAAATCTGCAGATAGTGGAAATATTTCCGTAGATCTTCATACTGGTCAAGAAATATTTGTTCAAGTTATAAAAGAACCGTTTGCTAACAAAGGGCCGCGTGTAACTACTGAGATAGCCATCCCGGGCCGGCTGTTAGTTTTAGTTCCAAATGTAAATTATATTGGGATTTCTAAAAAATTATGGGATAAATACGAGCGCCGGCGATTGAAGAAAATTACCAATAAACTGCGCCGTAAAGATCTTGGATTGATAATCAGAACTGTTGCCGAAGGAAAAAGTGAAGAACAGATTAAAAATGACTACGAAATGCTCATTAAGCATTGGGATATTTTAGAAAAAAAAGCAAAAGATACACCAGCCCCTGCTTTAATCTATGAGGACCTTGAAACTGCTTCCAGTGTAATCCGTGATCTGCTTACTGCAGATGTAAATAAAATCACAGTTGACTCAAAAAAATTGTATAAAAAATTATACAATTATTTAGATGATGTGTCGCCAAATTTATCCGAAAGATTGCAACATTATAAACTAAAAGTGCCTTTGTTTGAAAGTTTGGGGATTGAATCAGAAATCGCACGTGCGATGAGCCCCACTGTCCGGTTAAAAAGTGGCGCTTCGCTGATCATCGAAAAAACCGAAGCGATGGTAGTCGTTGATGTGAATAGCGGAAAATTTATTGGCAAACAATTGCATGAACAGAATTCGTTAAAAATAAATTTAGACGCCGCGCGAGAAATTGCGAGGCAACTCAGATTACGAGACTTATCGGGATTGATAGTTATTGATTTTATTGATATGCGACAGCCCGAAAATCAACAGAAAGTTTATAATGAATTAAGAAACGAATTAAAACGAGATCGCGCAAAGGTTGCAGTTTCACAAATATCGGAGTTTGGACTTTTGGAAATGACACGTCAACGCATCCGCCAAAGTTTGATTGACAGCATGACTGAGGAGTGCCCAACCTGCCACGGTGCTGGACAAATTATATCAAAAGAAACGCTGATTACACGGATTGATCATTGGTTGCGGCGTTATAAATCAAAGCGGCGAAGTTTGCGATTAAAATTATTATTACACCCTGAGATTGAGGAGTTTCTGCACACAAATAAGAAAAAAGCTCTGCGTGGACTGATGTGGAAAAATTTTGTTCATATCAAAGTTGAAGAAAATCCTGAAATACATCGTGATCAATTTGAATTTATTTCTTTGTCAGATGGTGAAAATGTCACAAATATTCTTGATAAATAAATTTTTACGAATTAAATTCACGGGCTTTTTTTGGGAAAAAAATGTACGCAATTGTAAATATATTAGGTAAACAATATAAAGTCAGCAAAGGTGAGCGCTTGCGCGTAGCACACTTGCAGGCCAAAATAGGTGATAAAGTAAAGTTTGATAACGTACTGTTGACCGATGACGGCAGTCAAGTAAATATCGGGAAACCTCATGTGCAAGGCGCCAGTGTATCAGCTGAAATTTTGGAACACGGACGTCTTCGAAAAATATTAGTTTATAAGAAAAAACGCCGCAAGGGATATCAACGTAAAAAGGGGCATAGACAAGAATTCTCGGCTATTAAGATAAACAATATTAGTATTTCAACTACCACTAAGAAAAAAACTGTTGTAAAAAAATCAACAGATGTAAAGAAAACCAGTGTCCCGGAAAAATCTGAAAAGAAGGAAATTAAATAATGGCTCATAAAAAAGGACAAGGAAGTTCCAGAAATGGACGCGATTCCAATGCTAAACGTCTTGGGGTAAAAGTATTTGACGGACAATCAATATTGGCTGGTGGAATTATTCTTAAACAGCGTGGTACAAAAGTACATCCCGGGAAAAATGTGAAACGGGCCGGTGACGATTCCTTATTCGCCACTTCCGATGGAACTGTGAAATTTGGCAAAAAAGGGCGGAAAAGAAAAATCGTAAGCGTTTTATAACAGATTTTGCACCAATAAATTTTAAAAAGCCCTTTGTCAGGGCTTTTCTATTATCAAAATAAATCATTTGATTACAGCTTAAGAATGACAACCAAAATCACCAATTCAGTGTCAAAATCAGTGAAATGAGACCGCATTGTGGACAGAACTACTAAAGAATTAATTATTAAGGCGCAAGCCGGCGATGTAGACTCTTTTCATGAAATAGTAACAATATATGATTCAAGAATTATGACTTTAACTTTACAAATTGCTCAAAATAAAGAAGATGCCGAAGATATCTATCAAGAGACCTTTGTAAAAGTGTTCAAAAATATTTCAAAGTTTAGATTTGAAAGTGATATTTACACTTGGATCTATCGTATAGCGGTAAATACTGCTTATAATTATAAAAGGAAACATTCTAAAATCAAATCTATTGAACCAAAACAAGACGATGATTATAATTTTTTGGATTGGGTTTACGACCCGCAGAGCGATGATGACAACCGTGAAGAATTAATAGCGGCGATTAATCGCTCATTGGTAAAATTATCACGCCAACAGCGTACGGTTTTCATCATGAAACATATTCAACAATTAAAGATCAAAGATATTGCTAATATATTAGATTTGTCTGACGGAACTGTAAAAAAATACTTATTCCGTGCCATGGAAAAAATGCGCGTCAGTTTAAAGGAATATCATTATGCCTAAACAAATTTCTAATCAACAAAAAAAACAAGCAGTGCTTTACACCTGCAATGCATTGAGTATTACGGCCAAAAGACGTTTTGAACAAGATTTAAAATCTTACCCGGCGTTAAAAGAATATTTTGATGAACTTAAATCTACTTTGCAAACTACTCGCGAAATAGAAACTTTAAAAGTAACCGATGAATTTATACAAGGAAATCGGAATTTACTGCGCAGTAGAATTCAGTCTGAACAAAATAAGCAAATTACTACAGCAAAAATCATAAAAAGTGTTAAAAATTTCATTACACGAATTAAGTCGGTGATAATTTTGAAACAACCGATTTGGGCTATTGCCACCTATGTAATAGTCGGTTTAATTGCCGGACGTTTACTATTTCCGCCAAACGACAACAAATCGATTGATATCAGCGGACAAAACAAAGTTGATATGAATAAATTGATTCAATCCGGATTGCTTTCCAACATACAAATTGATCAGTCTACACTTTCGCCTGCTTCTGTTAAACTGGTATCAAATACTGATAATCGGTTCAATGTATCCGGCAATGTTAATGATCAAAATATTCGACAAATTTTATATTATTTGCTATTAAATGATAAAAATATTGATAATCGTTTTGAGGCCGGAAAGTTAATCAATAGAATTACACCTGATAATGAATCTCGAAGAGTATTAATTGCCTCCGCATTATCTGAGCAAGATCAAAAAGTAAAATTACAATCGATGAAAACTTTATCTCAATATCAATCTTCTGCTGATTTAATTAATGCCTGTAAACGGATTCTTATTGATGACAGAAACTCGGAAATGCGTTTAGAAGCTTTATCAATATTAGGAAAAAATAAATCCGGTGATATTATCCCCTTGCTCGAAGTCGTTAGCAATATGGATGACGATTCCGTCGTACGCGGACGGGCAAAAGAAATACTAACAGAATTCCAAAAACCTGTATCAATTGAAAATAACAAGGATTCCCAATGAAAAAACATTTTTTATTCATTACATTATTACTAACCACAATGTCATTGATCTTTGCCCAAAGCTCCGATGATTGTGATGATTGTGAAACGATTGATGAGTACAAAATTAACACTCGTCATTATAAAGATTTAGATGTTTCCGTTTCTTATGGCATGGGCGACTTTGTAATCGGTTCAAGTGGTCAAAATAATTTGATTGAAGGATCAATCACATATGATAGTCGTAATATCAAACCAATTGTTGATATGGAACCGGTTGGATCTAGTGGTTTTCTTACCATAAAAACGGAAAAAGATGAAGAAACGGATCATATTAATATATTTAAAGACTTTGATAACGAATTAGTATTTAATCTACCACCTCGAATAAAAACCGATCTCTTTTTAGATTTTGGCGTTGGCGAAGCAGATATAAATTTGACAGACATTGCCATCACAAAATTGAATGTGGATTGTGGTTTAAGCGATGTGGAAATCCATATTGATGAAAGAAATAGTGTAACTTGCGAATCAGTAATTATTGAAAATGGTATGGGCGACTTAGATATATTCGAACTTGGCAACCTCGCTGCGGAGAAAATGGAGATAAATATCGGAGTGGGATCAGCTTCTATCGATTTAAGCGGCGATAAAATTTATGATACTGATGTTGATATTGATGTTGGATTAGGCTCATTAGATTTAATTTTACCCAAAAAAGCTAACATAGAATTAGAGGTAGATTCATCATTTTTATCTTCAACCGATATATATGGACTAAAACAGAAGAAAAACAAAAAATGGGTTAGTCCAAATTGGAAAAATAACTACCCAACTATAACATTAGATATAAACGTTGGAATGGGCTCTGTTGATATTGTAATTGAAGATTAGGTTTTAAAATACAACTAAAAAGCAGCGGTTATCTCACTTTTTATTGAGCTTCATTTAATCATTTTTAAAATTTCTGCTACTAATTTTTCTATACCTTTCGCCGCTTCGGCCATGTTTTTTGCTTCCATATAGGCCGGAGTTGAAACAATTTTCAGCTTTTTATCAACGATTATTTCTTGCACCGGACAGGTAACATGATTGGAACCCATATTCTTGATATCGTTGGCGGTTTTTTCATCACGGCCAATTGTTAGATCCGCAGAAATATTCTGTTCATCTAAAATCTTTGCTAACATCGTTGGAGCAATGCACATTACTCCGATTGGTTTTCCGGCCTTGTGCATAGCGTGAGTTAAGCGGGCAATTTCAGGATTGACAGTGCAATCAGCACCGGACATTGCATAATCGCTTAAATTTTTGGTCACACCAAATCCGCCCGGAAAAATTAAGGCATCCAGTTCCTTTTCTGTTACTTCAGAAATACTTCTTATATCACCGCGGGCGATGCGCGCAGATTCAACCAAAACATTTCTACCGCCCTCCATTTCTTGGCCATTAAGATGATTCACTACATGCAATTGATCAATGTCGGGAGCCATCATTATTTTCTCTGCTCCGGCGCGATCAAGTGCCAACATGGTGATTACAGATTCATGAATTTCCGCACCATCATAGACTCCGCAACCCGATAAAACTAAACCAACTTTTCGCATAATATTCTCCTAAAAATTGTATGTTCCTAACCTAAAAAATACAACTACCATTTGTATCAATCAATGGCAACAAAACTTTGATACACCGCTTCTACATTACGCCTAAAACGATGGTATTTTAATCGTTTAATTGTAGAATTGGCAAAAATCCTGTTAAATTCCTTCTCATCTATTTTCATCCAATCAGCAAGAGTATTTTGCTCAATTTCCGGTAACATGCTAAACGACTTTTCATTGGAATAACTTTGATTTTTTACATTCCACGGACAAACTTTTTGGCATTCGTCACAGCCATAAAGCCAACCATTCAGTGCACTTTTTTGTCGATCAGAAAATTTTTCTTTTGACTCAACCGTTAAATATGAAATACATTTTGTAGCATCCAATTTATACTCTGTTAGTGCATTTGTTGGGCAAGCATCAATGCAAGCATGGCAATCACCGCATAGATTTTTATTAAACGGTTCATCATATTTTAGAGTAATATCCAGTAAAATCTCACCTAAAAAAAACCAACTACCAAGTTCCTCGTTTATTAAAATAGTATGTTTTCCTTGCCAACCAATTCCGCTACACTGGGCATAATATTTTTCCATTACTGGCGCGGAATCAACACATATTATTCCGTGTGCATTTGGATAAAGTTCATCATATATAAATTGTAACAATTGGATCAATTTTTTACGCAGAATTGTATGATAATCTATGCCCCAAGCATAATTGCTGAATTTGAAAGACTTTGCGCTATTGGCAAAATTTTCATGTACATCACCGGTAAAATAATTCATTGCGACAGAAATAATAGACTTGATCTCAGGATAAAATTTCTTTATATCTTTTCGCTTATCCTTCTGATTATTCAACCAATGCATTGCCCCATTTTTTCCGTATTTAAGCCAATTTTCCAAATAATTGCTATGCTTTTCCAACATCGGTTCCGGGGCACTGATTCCAATTGTTTGAAAACCAATTTTGAGTGCCGTGGATTTAATTAAACTTGTCGGATCCACAAATTTTACAGGATTTTTACTTCTTTAGAACAAATTAATTTATCCAACCACAAGATTGAAATTATTGTTTTCACATCACTAATATTTCCTTTCCAAACAAGGTTGAGCGCATCAGTGAAAGAAACAGGAAAAAATTCGATGCTTTCATCTTCAGTTAATTTTTGCTGTACTTTCTTTAGATTTTTCCCCAAATATAACCAAATCGCCTCATCGCTGTAACCGATACATGGATTAATTTTGGTGAGAAACGTTAACTTTTGCGGCAAAAATCCGATTTCTTCTTGGCATTCTCGGCGAGCTGTAACTTCAAGATTTTCCCTACGATCAATTTTTCCAGCCGGAATTTCGATATGAATTTGATCAGTTGGATAACGGTAATGTTTTATTAAACCAATTTTTCCATCTGGAAGAATCGGGATGACAGCAGCAGCACCCGGATGCTTCGTATACTCACGAACTTTAGTTCTTCCGTTAAATATTTCTACTTCATCTACATAAATGTCCAACAAACTGCCACGATAAACATGTTTTGATGACAGTTTTTTCTCTTTAAGCCGCGTCATCCTCCGTTCTACAAATTACTATAAATCCGACAATAATTCTTTAGCTTCTTTTTGTAAAATCCGAGCACTTTCATTAGTTCCTGAAATCGCTAAGGCGCCATTTAATGCAGCACGAGCAGCATCTTTATCTTTCAATTTGATATAAGTTTTGCCAAGCCATAAAAGGTGCCGAACTTCATCAGGTGCCATTTCATTAGCTTTGGTGAAAAACTCGGCCGCTTCCGCAAACGAAGCTTCTGGAGGTGTTGCATAAATTATACCGGCAATCTTGCGCTCAAACCAACTCAAATCAGATAAAGCAAAGTGCCATTGGCCCATTACATGATAATTACCATCATCAGTCGGATCTAATTCAATGGCTTTCAGAGTGTGTTCTTTCACTTCATACGAATTTAAAATTTTCTGTTTGCTGCCCTCAATCATTCCAACTTTTCCGATCATAATTCCGTACCATTTGTGTGATTCGGCCCGATTTTCATCAAGTTCCAATGCTTTTTTTGCATAATCCAAACCCGCATAATAATTTTCTTTGATTACATCTTCATCTTCCGAGTTATCGGCAAAATCAAAATGTGCACGCGCCAAGCGCCAAACATATTCATAGTTTTCCGGTTCAAGTTGCTCAGCTTGCTTTAATAATTCATAGGAAGCTGAATAGTTATTGTCCGCACGTTTTGCATCAGCATCATTGATTAATTCATTAAAATCCTGTGCTATTAGGAATCCGAATAAAATCAATATAATCCCGATTGTTTTTCTCATAATTTTCCTCTAATTGCTTTTATTGTTTTACTATTCAATAATTAATTTGTGCTTATCACCTTTTGAAAACTACATTTTAATCAGCTCTGTTCCAATGTTTTTTTTGAATCAGGGTATAAACTTAAAATACAAAGGACGATGGTCTGAAACGTAAGTATCATACTCAGAGCTGCCATTTTCAAAGAATTCGTCCAGTCGAATAACTTCCACCTGTGCAGCATTTTCCAGCTCATCAAATAAATTATTGTTGATCAACAAATGATCAAAATGAATCGCTGAAAATGAGCTATTCCAACCTGGCCACGACCAATTGGTTGCTGCGCCATTGGCGATATCTAAGTCAACAAATTTGTAATTAGTTGGTTTATTTAAAAATGGCGTGAAAATATTTGTTGAATCAGGTTCTTCAATTGCATCATTAAAGTCTCCGCCAATGATTACATTCTCATCTGCCAAATTTTCCGCTATATATTGCTCCAATACCTCTGATGCTTTGAATCGCCGATATTCTTCATCAGCTTTATCACCAACTGCAATTATATTATCTCCGCAACATTTATAATGCACATTTATGATGGACAATTGTTTTGTTTTTCCATTATTTTGCCAACTGACTTTGCTCAATAAAGGTGGTCTATAGGCAAAATAATCTTCATATTCATTGAGCAAAACAGCACTGCTCTCTAATTTGATTATACTATCTTTATATAAAATAGCCATGCTTAATCCAGTATTATTGGATTGTAGAAAAAAATTGTAGTCGTCCATTTTATCAACCATGTTTGAAAAAGAATATCCACTTTGGATTTCTTGCAAAATCAGGATGTCAGCATCTAACCCGACAATAATTGCTTTAACATATTCATCAGAAATATCGGTTTTGGGAAACCTTTCAATATTCCAAGTTATAATTTCAATTTTGTTTGTTTCTCCAATTGAATTAACCATCGGCAATGTCGGATCTTCCGGAATCGGTTCTGTATTGTCTTCAGAATTGCACGCTAACAATATTATAGCTAAAATAAAAATTAATGTTTTACTTATCTTCATACGATTTTGGCTATGGCAAAATAATTGAAATATCAAACAATTGTGGAGTGCCCAATCCCTGTGATCCAACTTGAATACCATATCTAAATTGATAAATGCCAAATCGTAAACCAATTCCGCCTGAAACTGACATCACCTTTTCAGAAAATTGTGTTCCCAAAGAAATTTGAAGTTTATTCCTCTTCGTTAAAGCACTACTACGCAATATTATTCCATCAGCTGAAGTTGATTTTTCTACTGCAATCAATATTGTATTATCAATTTTACTAATATTATGATTGAAACTTGATCCGGCGACGAACCGCGTTGGTAATTTCGGTTTATCATGTTGCAACTTTGACATATATCCTAAATTTAGAATTGCTATTCCAAAATTCAGCTTTGAATTAATTTTCCTCCGCAGACCAAGATCTCCTGCAAACCCGTGGGCGGATTCATCAAATAAGTTAAGCGAAATATATCGTATTTTTGTAGATAATGTTCCAATTTTTATTTGTCTATCATAATGGCCGTCTAACGAAATCGCGGCTGCATTGAAAACGGCTAACGGCTCCTGCGATGGGGTTTCTAAACGCAATTCCAAATCATTTAATGCAACATACCTCATATTAAATCCGATGGTTCCGCCAAGTCCTTTTTGCAAATGTTCAAATGATGATACCTTCATATTCGCGAGCCAATTTCCATAAGATGCCGAAATAATAGGACGATTAACTGCTTGAGCATTAGCCGGATTTATCCCAGAAATCAATTCGGGAACAGTTGTAGGAATTGCCAAAAATTGAGTTCCAATTCCGAAAATTAAACTCTGCCAAATTGGAATAGTTGATATTATTTTAAAAATTGATTGCATACGAAATGACATGCTTTAAGCTAGAACCAGGCTCCAGGACAAATGCATAATCAAAATTTGATGTAAATTTATCAAATTGGGCTAACTGATATCCAATACCACAAGCAAATTTATTATTTTGTAATCCTGATCGAATAAAATAATTTTCATCAAAAATATATTCCACACCTAAACGATAATCATAATCCAAATATTCATTATCAATGAAAAAAGTTCCAAAATCGGCAACCAAAATTACCGACTTAATTTCATATTGAATTCCCGCTCTTAATTGAGCGGGGAATTTATCTTTATACTGTTTACTCAATTCCGCGGATTGCTTATTTGTCCATTGATATGCAGAATGTAGATTTTTGATCACAAATGCAAAATTTAAATCACTTCGTAATTGATATAATATTCCGAAATCGAAACCGATACCGGTTCCCACAATTGTTTTGTCTCCGGTTGGTAGCTGGTTTTGTAATATTTTTACTGTTCCGCCCATTGTAAATTGTTGAAATGGTGCCAAACCAAATGAAATAAGGAAACCATTTTCAGAAGCTGAAAAAATATCGGTATGTCGTCCTTCTACATCACGTCCATCAATATTTTTTACTCCGGCGCCGACCCAGCCAAAGCTAACTCCACCAACTGGTGGCAGCGGTGTTGTGAAACTGATTAGCGATTGTCTTCGATCAAGTGTCATAAACTGATGTGAAAATAATACTTTCCGATTTTGGGCTGTAGCCACTCCAGCCGGATTGAAAAAAGCAGGATAATTTAAATCAGTTCCAGCTGAAAAGGCATTACCCATTGCAATTGAGCGTGCATCAGAACCATTACTATAATGACTACCGGCATAGCCGGCAAAATCTTGCGAAAATAGAAATGACAAAAATAAAATTATTATTAGTAGAATGTTTCTCATCATTTCACGACCACCAATTTTATCCAATGATTTTCCTGCTTCGAATCATTATTTTCAGAAAATTGCAAGTTCACAAAATAAACTCCGTTAGCAACTAAATTTCCATTTTTATCACGGCCATTCCATTTTATTGCACCAGGACTATTTCTCCAATCAAATCGGTTGGAATAAACTTCTTCCATTGCGAAATTGAAAATTTTCAAGTCAAGTTCACCGATATCTAAACTACCCGTGTTGAAACGTACCCACCCATCATTATTTATTTGATTATCCGATAATGGTGAAAAAGGGTTGGGGTAGGCATAAATCTCATTTTCATCATGTTTGATACGAAATATTTGCCAATTTTCGGCCGCTAAATTGTATGATCGTGCCAATCCATCTTCCGTTCCAATCCAAATGATTGGTGTGCTGAAATATTCACGATCGTCAATAAACACTGACACTACTTGATTATTTAAAATTTCATCAAACGATACGGGTGTCGCTTCCACGGCCGGCGGTAATAAATTCCAGGTGTTTCCGTCTTCAGTTATCCACAATCCATTGTTAGAGGCAACTGCGACTGTCGAACCACTTGCCGATATATCATGACAAATCTCACCGTTTAATTCTTCCACAATTTCCCAAGTAATACCATCATCTCGAGAAAAACTAATTGTATTTTGTTCACCACCAGGAATAATCACCCGTGTAACTGCCCAAATAATACGCTCTCCATTCACTTCTTGTTTGGCAAGACTCACGACCCAATTTCCCGAAATATTATCTGTAGGATGAAAAAAATGTTTCCAATCCATGCAGCTGTTTGCACCAAGAATACCACGATTAATTCCATTAGCCGTACCGACCCAAACCGTATCACCATAAACCAAAACCGAAAATGCCTTGTGATTATGGTTCCCTTCCGGATCACTCGAATCCCAGTAATAATCTTTTAAAATATATTTATCTTCTACTAAATCATAATTATTTGCATCACATGTTAGCAGCTCAGCCTGATTTTCTAAAGGCAATGGTATGCGTTCCCATTCATCTAATTCTGTTAAGTTCAAGCGTCGTAAACCGCCTAACCAACTTGCAATCCACAAGTAATCTCCGCTAATACCCATATCGTAAGCAACATTGCCTCGGGTTCCGCTTAGCGTTCGTGCTTTAAAATAACGATTACCAAATGTAGCAAGAGAATCGGCTCTTTCCTCGGTCGGTTGATCAAAACGATACCATTCGATTCTTTTGGCTAAACCATCAAATGTAAGATAAATTCCTGTTCCAAATGGATCACCGTCCATTTGTGTTACACCGGCGAAAGCCAAAATATCATTTTGCGCCGTCATAGATGAAACAACGGTATTGAGAATCCTTGGGTCTTCATCAATAATGAACATTGTGTCTAAGGAAAATATTGAAGTTGAGTCATGCAAAACAGAAAGACCAATGCCAGTTCCCACCCAGGTTGTGTTAGCACCCATTGCGGCGATATCACCGATGCTATTTGTGCGTAATCCCGGTGTTTCATTTGAACTGGATAAATTGGCATTATCAATTTTATAAGATTTTAATGGTTGAAATTGCCCAAATAAAATTGTTGTAAGGCAACAAAACAGTGCTAATATTTTCGTATTCAAATTATTTCTCCAGTGAATAAATATGGTTTATTAATAATGTGCCAACTTGCTTTAGACTTTGTGGAGAACAGTTTTCTGGCAAGTCATTCAAAGTATGCCAATAATTTATCCTTTGATTAGGATAGTTCATGTCAATTAAATCAATGGCAGGAATACTAGCAAAGTCCCAAAGCGGAACGTGATCATCATAGATTTCATAACCCAATCTATTTTGAAAAGCTGGTAATTGTAATTTTTCCGCCAACTGCCATAATTCATTTACTAGATTTGGTGCAACTCGATACGATTTTCTTTCGATTGGAATAGTTAAATTTTTATCACCGATCATATCAATTATAATTCCATAATCCGGTTTTGAAATTGGCAAATTTTTCGCAAAATACTGTGAACCACGAGCAAAACTTTCATTATTATTATGTACGCCCATATCTTCTCCATCGAATAAAACGATGGAAATATTTACCGGCGGTCGATTTTCGCCGAACATTTTGGCTAATTCCAATAATACGGCAACTCCACTGGCACCATCGTTTGCACCTAAAATTGGCGTTCCACGATTTTCAGGATTAGCATCTTGATCTGCCCAGGGCCGTGTATCCCAATGTGCTCCCAATAAAATGTGTTTGTCGCTATCCACCTTAAACTGAGCGATAATATTCTCCAATTCAAATGTATTATTTTCACGTAGTTCAGTATATGAAAAGGGTTGAGTAAAAACTGTGTCAGCAAAATCATTTAGATTTTTGATTAGATAGTTTTTACACTCCAAATAGCCTCGCGAACCCGGATTCCGTGGACCAAAATCACATTGTTTCTGAAGATAATTAAAGGCTGCATCTCCATCAAAATTTATTTGCTCTATTTGACACCCTGCAAATAAAAAAAGTAGTATAATAATCAAATATTTCTTCAGCATACCCATTGTTTATCCACTTATTGCAATGTTTACATCAAAACCAATATCGCGGTCAATTTTTTTACCTATTCGTGTGTCACTTTCGCGATATTCAAAAATCATAGCACCAGTAATAAGTTTTGAAAAAGTGTAGGAAATTCGTAATCCAATTTTAAAACTTTCATTTGAATCCAATTCTGTAAGATCCTCCGTATTTTTTGTCGCATGCGTTTGACTCTTATTATAATCTGCATTGAAAGTAAAATTCATAGTATTTTCGGCCTTGTACCTATCAAAAAATGGTAGCGGAATTTTGAATCCGCCTTTATGCGTATAATTTGAACTCAAACTATATGATTTATCATTTTTTAAATTTAATCCGGTTGGCGTTTTAGTCGCTATCTTGCTGCGATTATGACGAATATTTAGTGAAACTCCTTTCGCCAGCGACATGGAAAGCCCCAGTAAGGGCGAATAGCTTACATTTATTCGTGACTGTGTTAGAAAATCACCATATTCATCATTGAAATTTGATACACCAAAAAATGGCGTAACAGGAACATTATCAACACCTTCAATTTTCCATGAGCGTACTTCCTTACCACTAAAAGCATGTTCCAAAGAAGCTGTTTTAGCAATTTTTTTAATTATTGGCCAGCGCTCAATTCCTGTAACACGTAAGGTCCAATTGGTAATCGGTAATCCGTTCTCAAGTTTTTCACCGTAAGCAAAATAGTTTCGTGAGGAGCTATGTATTTCTAAATCAGTTCCTCCTGTCCGGTTAATTCCAAGTTCCTGAATATAGTTTAAACTGACTTTAGCTTTTGTAGAAATAGCAAAACCCGATCTAATCGATAAATTACGGACAAAATTCCATTGCCCAGTGTTAGTACCCACGTTCTCAGAATGAGGCAAACCATGCTCAGATGTCCATCCAAATTTATAACCGACCGGTACTTCTCCTTGAACACCCAAACCAGTGCGATTTAGATTTGATGAATAGGTCATATTAATCGGATTAATTTTCTTTAGTATTTTATGTGTCAATCCCAAAAATCCTAATTTACTTTTTTCCTTTTCCGCATCAACTTCCAGTTTGGAATCTTTCCCCTTTTGCCGTAACTCATCTTCTTCTTCCAAAATGAATTCTTTCTTTTCATCCAGTTCATTATCTTGATTATCGCTAGAAGTTTCTCCTTTATCCACGATTCTACTGCGGACACCACGTTGATTAGCACGACTACGATTCGAACTTGTCTTTTTAGGCTTATAAATAGTTTCCAGTATTGATACAATGTTCAATGCTAAATTAGATGAAAAGCGCAATTGCGTGCCGATGTTTGCGCCATCAATTATGCTATTTCGAGGTTTGTCCCAACGATATGCTGCTGAATAGGAAAAATTTGGTTTCAGCCATTCAGCCAAAATCGGATTAAAATTAGCACTAAGGTTTTCATTTAAATTAGTAACAATGCCCGGATCAAATTTCTGAATTGCTTGCCCAATTTTGGCACGGTATTCATCCATATCACTTTTTGATCCACGGCCGTAATCGATACTAAAATTATCGGTAACCTGATACTTTAAATTCAAATTCCGATTTAATCCTAAATTATATTCGTCTGCGGAGCGTCCACCCACACGTGAGTTTTTTTGAACTAATTTTTCGACAATATCAATACCGGCATTTATATTTGTTGGAGTATAATAAAAATTCATATTGCCTAATTTATTCCCAATTAACGGTAGTATCTTAAACCATTTTAATGGCTTGATGAATTTATCACGTGCGAATGCATGGCCGTAAGTCAATTTGCCGGAATATGATTCATTACGCACTTCTTTCATAATTTCGTTGGCTGTATTAGCTCTATTAGATGAAAAACTTGCTGTAATATCATCTAAAGTATATTTTATCCATTTATTTTTTGATTTTCTTGATTTAGTAAAACTAGTACTAATGTTCATTGTCTCGGCTACATTTAATATGGAATCCGGTACAGCCGATTCATTGACGCGAGCATCGGATCCCGGATAATATTTAGGACGGTCATTGGCATTAGAATACGTGATATTTAAAGGAATTGACAACCCCCAAGTTTCCGGTAAAAATTTATGAATTTGTAAATTCGTGTTAACGCGAATATCTCGATTATTTCGATTTGAACCAAGCCGCTGTTGTAAAACATGAAAATCAGCATCTTTCCGGCTAAATATTACCGATGTATTTCCAATATCTGCTAATTTCAGATTGGTTTGCACACGCATAGCAATACCTTTTTCCCTTTTTATGCCACTTAGACGCAATTCGTCAATCAATACTTGACCAGAAATTGGTTCGTTAGCAGAATTTTTAATACCAACAATCAAATGCTGAATCCTTGATAGGGCGGGGGAGCCTTTGATTCTAATTTCTTTGCCGGTTAAATTGCCCTGTTCATCGGAAAATAAATATTGTTTCACATCCGCTGAATCGATAAATATATCAGAAGTATTGATTAATTTTATTGATTCAGTATCTTGCAATTTTAGATTCGTTAACCAATCTAAATCTAAATTAATTGAGTTGCGACCTAATTCTTCATCCCAACCACTATAAACAGGCTGTGTTATTTCGTAGAATTGATCACCCAATCCAAACTGCAAAAATAATTTTACATCAGACTCCTCTTTTCCAATCCATTGATTTGACATCTCACCATGGACGTACATTTTTAATTTATCATAAGTGAGATAACTTTGAGCTCGTTCACCAGTTAGTGCGAATAATGTTTTCTTGGCAGCTCCTTTGGAATTAGCCGGCAATTTATCGAAATTTAATACTAACGACTGCTCTTTGGAACGAGTTCCATATAAAGGATTATATTCACCTCGCACTCCATCAGGTGGCGTATAGCTTGGATTTTCATCGGTATTTACTACCGATATTGAAAAGGTACTGTCTGCATTATTGTACGATTCAGAATCAATTTGCGCTGTTCCGATTTCTTGCCAAGCATTCCCGACTAATTCAATTTTAGCAATTCCTAGTGCAGCCGTTGAATCCATACCGCTCCAAACCAATCGCATATAACGAATTTCACTCCAATCAACGTTATTAACTTTTTCAAAATGTGTCAGTGGTATTTGAAATTTTTGCCAACCGGTCGGTTCTCCATCATCAGTTTTTGTTTCTTCTACAAAATATTTAGATCTGTCCAATGGAAATGTTTTAGTAAAGTAATTATTGGTTTTGTCCAAGAAACCTGAGCCATCTAAATCTTCAGTATCGGGGTACGTTCCTCTGGAAGTCCCCCCATTACCCTGCGTGCCGTTAATTTCCGGATAGTTATTTGTATTATTTTCGGCCTTCCAATTATCACCGTTAGGGTCATTAATATCTTCAACATCCGGATTGATCAAAGAACTACCACTGCTTAATAATTGTTGATATGTCAGCCCGGCAGTTGAATCCAAAGCGCCACCCCAACCGTCTTCGTATATGTCTCGAGCACCGTCTAATCCCACATCTTCGCCATTATCTAACTGGTTGTTCCCTTGAACAATACCGGCATCCGGTCTGTCTTCAGTATTCAGGGCACCATCACTATTAACATCTTCACTAATTTTGCCTAAATCTACTGATATATTTCCACTATTTCCTTGAATCCAAATCTCGAAAAATTTACTCTGTGTTTGATCATAATTGCCAGAATGAAGTGGTGTAATTATTCCAGCCCATAAAGAATCTTTAGAAATATTAGCTTGATGAGGTCGGATTTTATTTCTTAATACTAAAATATCCGTTGTATTGTTATTGGCCTGTGTGGACGTCGACTGTTGCGGCCAAATACTGCTTGTCAACACTTGCCCGAATGGACTATACCAATACATTTTGGTTCTATTTTTTTGATTCAATAATTTGCCAGTATTTTGTTCAATCGGTGCCGAGGATGCTTCCCACTTTTCAAATCTTATACCAATACTATTACTACGCTTTGATCCTTCAAAATCATCAATGTAAGCTACCCCGTTAGCATCGCCGGTTGCAGAATTACTGATCGAATTGGGGTTTGGAAATACTTGTGCAAATTCGCCTTCTATTGCTATTTTGGAAATAGCATCAGTTTCAATTAATGGCAAGCGGTTTAAGGATTTTGATATTACCTCTAAATCTCTGCCGTAACGTCCATTAATATCCCAAATAAAATTGCGCATTGGTTCATAACCGACTTCAATTTTTTCATCAATTACCGACTGATTATAATACAGAGCAGTTGCACCAATAAATGCATCGGTTCCGAGGTCCATTTGAGCGCGACTGCCAAGAATCATTTTTTTATCAAAACTGACTAATTCATTTTTTTCATATTTAACTTCAATATCGGCATTTGGATTTAAATCCTGCTTTATCAAATTAATCGTACCCGAAAAATAATCGATTGTATAATCTTGGTTTTTTGTCAATCTTGCACCGTCAGCCCGAACATCTTCACTATCTTTGGCAATCATAAACCCTAAATTTATCGTTGAGCTAAGATTGGCATAATCCGCCTCAATCGTAAATCGGCTATCACCTGTATACTCCGAGTGAACAGTTGAAGTATACATTTTACCTTCGCCAAGAATTTGCTCTAACTCCGTATTGGTATTTCCACCAGTTAGATCCGCTTCTGCGACAAATGGCAGCAAAGCAGGAAAATAAATTTCACCATATCTTAAACTTATTAAATTTTGATTTAAATCGATTATTTCATCCGGGATGGAGGCTCCGTTGCTATTTTCGTTATCCAATCCGAATTGTTTAATAAAAGTGCCGTTGGCATCGCGATCACTTTGGATATTTCCATGGTTATAAATTATTCGCACTGCGAAACCACTGGTATCAATATTTGTAGCGCCTAAATAATAAACATTTTTAAACATTAAATCCCATGTAGGGTGATTGGGATGCGGCGATTGCGGTTTTAACATTTTTAATGATAAAGTTTGGTCTGAATCAAGTAAACCATGCCCGATTGCTGTAACAGTATCATTCGTAGCAGTTACCAATAAATAGTGACAGGCTAAAATTTGGTCTTGGCTGCGGCTTTTTAGACGAATAGTCCCTAAATCAACATCCAAAGTATAATCAATATCGCGTTCCATGCGTAAAAAAGTACCTTCCTTATTGTAGGTTTCATTTTCATTGGGTGTAGCAGGATCAATGTACGCCACTCCAACATCTGTTGCCGGATTATTTGACTGGTCAAGTTTATATAATTCGAAATCCGCTACACGAACATTACCTCGACTATGCAGTCCACCATTTTCAAAGTCCAAAGGATAATAAGGCGGCAAATTGATTGTTTGCCCGGAAATGATTGTGGAAACACCATTTCGAAACCACTCATGAATGAAAAAATGTTGGTTTTTTACATAATCGTAATCTTTGATTTTCTGAGTTTGCGATTGTCCGTTCGGTTTGTAGGATTTTTTTTCTTTTTTAGTTTGCTCGATTGCTGCAACTGAAGTTATATCAACCGGTCCCAACTTACTGATTGCTTTAAACCCGAATAATCCCTGATTATTCCCTGTAAAAGTTACAAATTGGGTGGCCGGTAGTGCTAATGAAGTATTCCCTGCTTCCACTTTTTGTAAAATTTCATCTTCACGACCAGTGTAAGTGATTTTAATATTATTTTCCCAATCGAAATCACGTTCGGAATCTTGATCCAGCGAAACACTAATTCGGTCACCAATGGTTCCTTCAACACTAAAATGTTGTTTTTGGTCAATATCAAATCGCGTGTTTTGACTCTCCCTTTGCGTAGCTACTGCCAATTCCTGATCCTGATAAATCATTTTGCCGGCAACATTAACATTGCCATTTACACGTAATGAGGCGCGCCCCAACCCTCCAATATCTACGCCAACCAATTCTAATGCTTTATTTCTCTGATTTGCGGTTGATGCTCCTTTCTGCTTAGAGATTGGTAATTGCTCCGCAAAATACTTACTTCGATTATATTTAATTTTATTTTTAAAGTATGAACTAACTGGAGAAGTGTAAGGAATTTTAAATTGTTGGTCTAATTTCTTTTGAGATATCGTAATAAATTCCCAATTATCATCAATATTTATCGAAGTATGTGTTTTAATATAATCGTTTTTTAGAAAACCGCGATATTTCGCTAATGAATCGCCCAGCGAGCCGAACATTGGTAAATTTTCAAACGGATTAACAACAAATTGTGATGAATATCGTCGATAAATATTCTGTTCAGGAATTAATTCAACTGTTTGTGCATTAATTCTGATTATCAAACAGATAAATGTCAATGAAAAGAAAAAGAGGTTTTTCCTGCCAAAAGTCAAAAACGATCTCCTAAATTGTTACATAGTTAATAGTGCCTGCAAAATTAGACACTAAAAAATAACGATAGGATTCTATACAATACTCATAATATTATACGCAACCATCATTAGCCAATAGCTTACGAAGTTTTTGTAATGCAAGTCCACGATGACTAAAACTGTTTTTTTCTTTCAACGTTAATTCAGCGAAAGTTTTTTTTCTATTTTCTAACCAAAAAACCGGATCATAACCAAAGCCGTTTTTTCCTTTTGGTGCAGTTAGTATAATTCCTTTTACTGTTCCTTCAACCCATTGTTCCCTTGCGCCCGATACATATGAAATTACCGTTCTGAATTGCGCACTACGTTTCTTTTTCGGTATATCTGTTAAATCAAACAATAGTTTCTCTAAATTTTCTTTATCGGTGGAATTTTTCCCCGCATACCTTGATGATAAAACACCTGGGGCACCATCTAAATAATCAACTTCTAATCCAGTATCATCGGCAATTGTGGGTAAATCGGTATATTGAAAAACAAATCGAGCTTTTATTAAAGAATTTTCTAAAAATGTTTGTCCTGTTTCTTTAATTTCCTTTATTTCCTGAAATTCTGCCAATCCAATGATTTCAATTGGAAAATCCTTGAAAAAAGACTGCACCTCATCCAATTTGTATAGATTATGTGTTGCAAATACAATTTGTTTCATAAATAAAATTAGTCCCTTTTAAGTGAGGCTTCAAGCGGTATGTGCTTTTGAGTCTGATAAATTATACTTAATAATTTTGGGTTGCTTTATGCCAAAGTAACTAATAATTTCAGTATTGTTTTTAAGATTGTTTCGGCTCGGTAGCTCAGTCGGTAGAGCAGAGGCCTGAAAAGCCTTGTGTCGGTGGTTCGATTCCGCCCCGAGCCACATTCATAATTAGAATAATTGCGAACCCTTTTTGCAACGCTCTACTGTATCTAATATTTTTTCAACTGTTATTTCAAACTCCTCAAAAACTTGTTTGGCCGGTGCTGATTTGCCAAAACTATCAACTCCAATTACTGCACTATAATTTGAATTTCCTACATATTTATGCCAGCCTAAGATTGCACCTGCTTCAACTGCGATTTTTATTTTGTCATCGCTGGGTAAAACCGTTTCACGGTATTCCGCTGTTTGATGATCGAATACGTTCCAACAAGGTAAACTTACAACTCTAACTTTTTTATTTTGTGCAATAAGTTTCTCATATGCTTCGAGACAAATACTAACTTCCGAACCGGTTGCTATTAAAATAATATCAGGTTTACCATTGCAATCAGCTAAAACATAGCCGCCCTTTAAAGCATTTTCGGCTGTAGAATATTTATTTCGATCGATTGTTGGTATAGCTTGACGCGAAAGAATTAAAGCAGAAGGTCTCGTTTTAGTTTCGATAACTTGTTTCCACAAAACTGATAGTTCATTGGCATCGGCTGGCCTGATCACATCTAAGTTCTGCATCGCTCGCAGAGCCGCTAAATGTTCAATTGGTTGGTGCGTCGGGCCATCTTCACCAACGCCAATACTGTCGTGTGTAAAAATAAACAATGCTGGAATACTCATCATTGCCGCTAAACGAATTGAAGCACGCATATAATCTGAGAAGACTAAAAAAGTTGCACCAAACGGGCGCAATTTACTTAAAGCCATTCCATTGACAATTGAACCCATGGCATGCTCACGTATTCCAAAATGAAAATTTCGACCACAATTATTACGATTGTAGTCTTTTTCATTATTAATCTCTGTCTTTGTGGATGGCATTAAGTCGGCTGCACCACCTAAAAACCAGGGAATCTGTTTTACTACATAATTCAAAATTTTATGGTTTGATTTACGCGTTGCCGTGCCGATTGAATCAGTTGGGAATTGAGGCAAGTTCTTTTTCCAATCTACCGGCAATTTTTGATACTGAATTTGATTAAATTCCTTTGCTAATTCAGGATATTTGTCTGTATATTTTTCAAAAAGTTCATTCCATTCTTTTTCAAGTTTTTTACCTTCGGCAATTTTTATTTCAGCAAGGTGTTTTACTTCGTCCGGAATATAAAAATGCCGATTGGGTTCTAATCCATAATTAATTTTTGTTGCTTTAATTTCTTCAACTCCGAGCGGTTCACCATGGGCGCTATGTGAATCTTGTTTATTCGGACTACCATAAGCAATATGGCTTTTTACAATTATTAACGACGGTTTGTACTTTTCTGAAATGGCTTTAGCAAGCGCCTTGTTTAACACCGCCAAATCGTTAACATCCGGTACCGTTTGAACCTGCCAATTATATGAATTGAATCTTTTAGTAATATCTTCAGAAAATGTTAAATCAGTTTCACCTTCGATTGTGATACCATTATCGTCATAAATCCATATTAAATTATTTAACCCAAGATGTCCTGCGTAAGAGGCTGCTTCATGTGAAATACCTTCCATCATGCAACCATCGCCGGCCACGGCGAAAATATTATAATCAATAAGAGCATAACCAGGTTTATTAAAACGATTCTTTAACCATTTTTCGGCAATTGCCATGCCAACGCTTGTAGCGATGCCCTGTCCTAATGGACCAGTAGTCATCTCAATGCCCGGAATTAACCCGATTTCTGGATGTCCGGCCGCTTTACTATGTAATTGTCTAAAGTTTTTCAGCTCATCTATTGACACATCATAACCCATGAGGTGAAGAATGCTATACAAAAGTGCAGAAGCGTGTCCAGCTGAGAGAATAAATCTATCACGATTTACCCAATCAGCATTTATTGGATTAAATTTCATAAAATTATTATAGATTGTATAAGCAAGCGGAGCGAGCGCCATTGCTGTGCCGGGATGACCGGAATTAGCTTTTTGTACCATATCCATTACAAAAGCACGGATTGTGTTGACGGCCAATTTATTGTTTTTAATTTTTGATTTCATGGTATCTGCAAAGGTTAATTTAATAATGGCAGTACGGCCCCAACAATTCCGGCTGCATTACCCATTTTTGCCGGTAAAAGTTCCGTTTTAACACGAATATATTCAAAAAATTTCTCTGGATTTGCGCTGACCCCACCACCAATTATTATACAATCGGGAGACAACAATTCTGCCATCATATTTAAGTATTGATTGACACGTTCGCCCCACACCGCCCAACTTAAATTCTCTTTTTCTCGAACAACTGTGGCAGCTAATTTTTCAGCTTCAATTTCATTCATTTTTATATGACCCAATTCCATATTTGGTACAAGCTGCCCATCTATGAAAAGAGCGCTGCCAATACCTGTTCCGAGTGTGATAAAAAAAACTATACCACCGTGTTTTTTATTCCATTTTTGTCCTGAACCAAATTTCATTTCGGCTAAACCGGCGGCATCTGCATCATTAATAATTGATAATCCATTTGAAAAAACCGAGCCAAATTGTTCTTGAACGTTTACTCCAACCCAAAAATCAGATAGATTTGGTGCAGATTGTACCACATTATGTTTGATTACACCGGGGAATCCAATTCCAACTGGGCCAGCCCATGCAAAATCACTTTTAATGTTTTTACATATTTTTAGCATTGCAGCAACTGTCGATGGTTGAGGGGATTGATAAATTACTGTTTTGCCTAGTATTACGCCCTTCTCTGGATGAACAATTGCAGATTTTAGACTTGTTCCTCCTATATCAATTCCAAGTATTTCTCCTCTATTATTCATGAAATATCTTTGTTATTAAACAAATTCTGCAAATATTAATCAGATAGGTATTTCCACTCAATCGAAAAAACTCCGGAATTGCCGTCTTCATCATAATAGTTTATAATTTCAAAAGCCGGAAATTTTCCATCGGCGGTGTTTACAACGTAAACATAATCAAAGGGAACTACAATATTCGCTGCCGTGGGATAGAACCATAAATCAGATTCCGTAGAAAAATTTGAGATAAACTTATTTGAACTTGGTACTTCTGTTACGTCTTCAAGCGACTTTGTATCCTTGATTACAGCAATATCAATTCCGTTATTACCTCGAAATCTAGGATCATAAATTTCGGGAGCGCCGGGTGCGGGCCGCCAAAAAACAGAATAAAATTCAATATCATAATTTGATGTAGAATTAGTTGAACCGGAATTTGTGGCAAAGCTAAAATACTCGGAGCCGGTTTTAACATTTAGAGTAGAATGTTTTTTTATTTCATCACCTTGATTTGTGCTATTTGAGTTATCATCACAACTCAATACGATAAATGCAACAAGTATCATTATTGAAAATCTTCGCTTCATCGTTTCTCCTGTTACTATTCCTCTTTAAAATTATATCGAAATCCGAAATACCATTCGCGACCTGGCATTGGTCCAAATAAATCATCATAGCGATTGGTTAGATTTTTTATTCCAGCATGAATTTCCATATTATCCATTAATGGAACACTGATATGAGTATGCAATAAATTATAATCCTTAGGCTTACGTTTTTTTTCTTCACTGATTACCACGCCCTCATCGCCAACAATTATTCCTCCCACAAATTGGGCACGGATATTAAAATTGATACCATTTGCAAACCGGTATCGGATTTTAGAATTGCCTTTATGTCGAGCTTTTAAATTGATTGGACTTTCATTATTTACATCCCAATCCAATAAACTATAGCCAATTACAAACTCAATATTTGGTGAGAAAAAATAGGTAAAATCAATATCAATGCCTTTAGTAATTGCCTTATTAATATTAACATATTGCCAAAGCGGTCGACCATTTTCATCAAAACCGATATGGACGTAATCAATAAGATTTTGTATTTCATTGTAATAAAAATTTACTCGTCCATGATATCGTGCTGTGTGCCACCTTTCAATATCAAAGATGTAACTGTCCGAAATCTCAGGATCTAAATTTGGGTTTCCAATTACGCGTAAATTAACTGGTGTTGTAAAATCTAAAAACATCTCCTTAAAAGTTGGCGCTTTAAAGCCACGACCATATGATAATCTTATGCGTGAAATTGGTTCTGGTTTAAACATAGCTGAAAATTTTGGCGATATATAATTACCAAATAATGAATGATTATCAATTCTGACACCCGTCAGTAAGATTGCTTTCTGATTAAGCTGCCATTCGTCTTGGGCAAATCCAAATAGTAAATTTGAACTTTTTTTACTCGGTCTAATCCTGTCTGTAGAAATTGTTTCAATTTCATAACCCAATCCACCATTTAATTGATGATTTAATAGCGAAGTTTCAATTGTAATATCAGATTTATACTGCCCATTAATTGTTTCATCACTTGATTTTGTGTTACCGGAGGACAACACTATTGTGTTAAACTCGTGCTCATAATAAGTAAACTCAAGTCCGGTTTTATATTTTAAATTATTGCGATTACCTTCATATTCCATTTTATTAGAAATACGAAGATTGTCGGTTACGTCTTCAAAGACATTTTCGTTATTAAACTTTTGCCTTTCAAAAAATATTTTATTATCAAACCTCAAAATTCCTTTTAAAATATCATCACTTTCCAATCTAATGCCGGAACTGTATTTATTGTACCGATTTCCATTTAAATACAGACTATTATGGTTTACATCGTGGCCACCATAGCGTCTTACACCAAAGTTAAATTTAGTTTGTAACTTATCATAGCCATTGGCTAAAGTTATATTTCCATTAAAACGGCCATTGCTCCCGGCCTTACTATTGGCGATCAATCCGAACCCTTTCTGCGGTTTTTTTGTGATAATATTGACGATGCCACCCATAGCATCGCTTCCGTATAACGCAGATGCAGCACCTTTCACCACTTCAATTCGTTCAATTTGATCACTGGCAATTTGAGAGATGTCAAGCTGGCCTCTAGTTCGACCAATCACTTCCATGCCATCAGTCAAAATTAAAACATGATCAGCGTTATATCCGGATAACTCAATTCCGATTCCATATTGCGCTTCAACAATTGAAACACCAGTCAAATCATCAAGAATTTGAGATGCGTCAACCGAACCAGAATCGCGTAATTTTTCACCTTTCAACACCTGGGTTGTAACCGGAGTATCTTTCAAATAACGCTCTGTCCGTGTGCCAGTTGTTACAATTGATGACATTTCGATCAACTTTTTTTCCATTTTTATTTGTAATGGCATCTCAATTGGAAGCTGAATACTTTTTATAATAGTTTCGTATCCCATCATAGAAACAATTAACTCACTTGCGTTTGATGGAAGATTCGACATTGAGAAATATCCGTCTTCATTTGTGACAGTACCTATTTGATAATCTTTAAAATAAACATTAGCAAGCACTAAAGGTTCTCCGGTCATTTTATCAGAAATATAGCCGGATAAATCGGTTTCATCAGCAAAAAGAAATAAAGGCAGTGAAAGCAGTAAAATTATTCGACTTATGTAGCTCATGAATATTTCTTTTTTAATAATTTTAAAAATAATTCTTCAATATCTTTTTCATTAATATTTTGACGCTCCTTTCCAATTAATATCATTCCATGAAACATATGCCCAAAGGCTTGCAAGGTTAATTGACTGTCAATTTGCGGGAATTCCTCTTTTTCTATCCCCAACTTAATAATTGAATGGATTTCGTTAATAAATTGAATTTGATAATTTTTCCATTCAGGCTCTTCTTCATCTTGCCCAGGACTTTGGTGTGGTGCTACAAAAAGAAATTCGTAAAGTGGGCGATTTGTATTTACTAATTCTATAATAGATTTGATTAATTTAAGAAATTGTTTACGCGGTGAATCAATATCAATTGGAATATTTTTTACTTCATTCCACAATGTGGTCCAACCACTATTAAGGATGGTATTAAATATGTCCTCTTTCGACTTGAAATAATAATACAAAGTAGCTTTACCAAAATCAGCTTCCAGGGCTATTTCATCCATTGTAGCTTTTTCGATGCCTTTAGATTTAAAAACATTCAAAGCACCTTTGATTATAAGGTCTTTACGAGCTTGATGTTCTATTTTCTTGCGAGTTCCGGATGACATTTGGTCAAATTAGTGGTTGGTATTTCGACTGCATAGTTGAAAATTAAAGATAAATTGCTTCTATGTTCAACTAATATTTTGGCGGTTTTTCACTTTCAAAAAATCTGATAGATTGCTAATTTTAACATTAAATTTTATGAACACGCAGCCACAACAGCCATCATTTTTCCGAAGTTTATACACTTTGATTACGTCAATGAAATTTGCAATCGTAATCTTAATTGTGCTTGGTATAACGTCGTTAATTTCAATGTTGGTCAATGAATATCCTGCATTTTTCGCGGAAGATTCCATTATTAGTAAACTATTTCAACAACATTCACCATATAGTTCATGGTGGTATTCAATTTTATTGTGGTTTCTTATAATATCAGTTTTATTGTGTATAATTAAAAATATTGGACCAACTGTCAAATCGATAATTTCACCAAGATTGGTTAAAACTAATAATCTTCTAAACCAGCCCAGTGTAATTCAGACCAAAGTACCAGAAGCGTTAAATACCGAATCAATAAAAAAAATATTGAAAAAACACTTATTTAGTTTTTCGGAAACCGAAATCGAAGGCGAAAAATTAATCGCAGCCCAAAAATTCCGTTGGAGTGCGCTTGGGCACATTATTACTCATATTTCATTGCTAATAATTGTGTTGGGGGGAATAATTTATTCGAAAACCGATCGTCAAGAATTTCGCTATATTATTGCCGATGAATATCGAAATACGGAATATTTTCAAAAATTTCCTGAGTTATTTCAGTGGAATTTCTCGGTTACCGATGACAATCATCCAACTATGGTAGTAGATAGTTTTCGTGTTAAATTTTATGATAGGGGGTCTGGACCATCCATATCTGACTTTAGATCATATGTACGTCTTTTGGACCATGATGGCAATTTAATTAAAAAACATGAAATAACTGTCAACAGTCCACTAAAAATTCAACATGTTTCGATTCACCAATCAGACTATAAACCACTTATAAATGAATTTTTTTTGAATATTCCTAATCGCAGGCAAATTGTTGGTCAAGCTCAAAATAAACAGGAATTTGAACGTAATGAAACCAATTGGATAACGGGGCTTAGTTTACGGGCAAATCGAGGTAAATCAATAATCTTTGCCGGAATGATAGTTTCTGCTTTGGGGCTGATCATGTCTTTTATGTTTTGGCCAAGATATATTTGGATTTCACTAAAAGGTCAAACTATGACCATCGCTGGCAGAACACCAAAAAATAAAATTTCTTTTCAAGAAGAGTTAAATAAAATTATATTAAAATTAAAACATGAAAAATAAATTATTATTTGCTATTGCTCTAATCGGATTAGTCGTCGTCGGGTATTTTGCACTAAACACTAATTCTACAAACAATCAAGTTCAAACTTCACTGGGAAATATGGAACATATGCCGCAGGCAGATTTAGAGCTTCTCAACGAAAAAATTGAAATTACATTTAATCAGTTACACCAAATTGACAACGATTGGAATTTAAAAATTGTGCAGTTTGAACCAAGTGCCAAAATTGAAGGTCCCGGAACAATTATTTCTGACACCGATGAGGAGAACAATCCTGCTATTAAAATTAACTTTTATAAAAATGGTGAACTCATCCATTATCAAATTGCTTATAAAGCTATGCCCGGTTTTCATTCCATTAAAAATGGGCAAAAATATTTATTAGAACTAATTGATTATAGCGGTTTTAAAAAGTTGCACAACCATTACACGATTGACAAAGTAACTGCAAAAATTTGGAGTATCAAATGACCGAAAGTTTATATCAAAATTTATTCTGGTACACGTTTGTATTCTATTTAGCAGGATTTCTTGCCTTCGCAATGTATTTTTCGATGAAAAAAAACGTATTTCAAAAAATCGGGACAGTGGCATTGATTATCGGGCTTATTCTTCAATCAATCGGATTTATTTTAAAATGGAATTTGGTTGGGGCAATCCGCTTTCAAAGCATGTTTGAATACTTGATGGTTATGTCATGGATTGCCGTGATCATAGTTTTATATAGTATTTTTAAATATAAAAGTCCGTTTTTGGCTATTGTCGTTACGCCTTTTATTGTTATGCTTAACGCGGCCGCCGCTTTGTTAAATAAATCCCCTACAGAAAACTTGATGCCGGCTTTGCAGAGTAATTGGCTAACTATTCATGTAGCTTTAGCAGCGATTGGCTCAGGTGCATTTGTTGTCGCGGGTGCGGTGAGTTTATTTTATCTATTGGGAAATCATGAATACCAAACCGGCCATAAAGAAAACTTCCGCAAATTTCTAATGCAAGCATTGATCTATTTAGTGTACATACCATTATTATTGTTTTTTATTTTAAAAATTATTGGATTAACACCACAGCACACGGCCTATTCAGTGTTGACTAAATTCGCAACTCGTTTTGAATATGAAAACGCACGCACCTTGCTTGGTAAATTCACTGCAATGATGGGTTTGTTTTTCACCCCAATGATTATGATTATGGCGTATGTTTTTAAGAAAAAATTTAACAGTAAACTTTACAATGGATACGGCGGCGTACTGTTTGGAATTTTTATAATTTGTTTTGCTTTAGCAAGTTTAATAATTGGCATATTGGTTCATAACGGAATAATTTTAATTACTCCGCAACGCCATCTGGGCGGAATGTGGCGGTTTTTTGAATTTATGGGTTCAGCCTATCTGATCGCACTTGTGTTATTTCCGATTATATATTTCATATTCTATCACAAACTTGGTCTGGCAATAAAAAAAATATCCGGTAGACTTGAACTATTGGATGAAATCAATTACCGCGCAGTTTCATTAGGCTACCCGCTTTACACCGTTGGTGCCCTCTTTGCCGGTGCAATTTGGGCTGAACAAGCTTGGGGTACTTTTTGGAGTTGGGATCCTAAGGAAGTAGGTGCATTATTAGTTTGGTTCTTCTATTCGGCAGTACTACACGCGCGCTATAATCGTGATTGGCGTGACAGTCGTTTGGCCATACTTTCAATTATCGGTACCACTATGATTTTCATAACGTTTTATGGTAATTTTTTCTTTGGTGGATTGCACGCCTATACATAAATAGTTTGCTAAAGTTAATTTAATTATTTCTTTCTTCTTTTTTGGCTTCCTTTAAATGCTCTGGATGTTCATGTTTATACATATCTTCCGGCATTTTACCAGTCAGCCACGCCGGGTTCATCGGGTACACCTGTGGATTAAACAATGTTGAATAAAGATGCCAAATAGCAATCGCCAGCGTTGCTAACCAAGCTTCCCAATAATGAATCACAAGTGACACATCAAAAAATTCTTTCGGTAAAAAGAGACTGAAATAATTATCAAACCATAAAATTATTCCGGTTATTATCATCACTATAGTTCCCCAAACTAAAGCCCAATATTCTATTTTTTCAATGTAACTAAAACGCTTAAAACGTGGTTGGTCGGAACGCCGCCCTAAATTATACATAATCTTTTGATAAAATTGACTAAAATCTAACAAGTTTGGTAACATATCCTTAAAAAATGCTTTGCCGCGTTCAGTAAATACAAGATAAATAACGTGCCAAATTACCGTTAACATAAATACAATTGCCGCAATGCGATGAACAACACCACGCAATTCAAATCCGCCTTCCCAACCAAAAAATAGGCGGGAAATCCAGGCATCGCTGAACCTCAGCGCAAAACCTGAAATAACCAGTACAATAAAACTGACCATAGTGAAGGCATGTTGGATGACTTCGTTAGTACGCATCCTGCGGACTTGTGGTTTTCTTAAAGCAATAATTATTTGCCGGAATAAATCAATTAACCAGTGAAAAATCATAAATCCAACTATCGCAATAATAGCGATAATATAGATTTTTTCGATAAGGCGCGCAATAGGCGCTGGTGCGTCTTCCTCAGTTAATGCATGGATCGGCGTAGCTGCCAATCTTTCGGAAATATTAGGATGACATTCGCCGCAAGTTTTTTGCAAATTATCAGGATGAATAGAAGAAGCTGGATTGCTACTAGGTAAAATTTTGTGCACACCATGGCAGGAAGCGCAATTTGCCACATGCGTATCCCCGGCTCTGCTTTTTAATCCATGATAACTATCAATAAAGGTATTTAACCGTCCGGTTGGTAAACCGTATTTTTCATTAAGCACTGCCGAATCGTGGCACGGAGAACAAGTCAGCTCGGCCACTTTAAATTTGCTTACCGGGGAACGTGGATCATCAGGGGCAATTATGCCGTGCTCACCATGACAATACGTACACACCGGGGAATCGGTTTCACCGCGTAATGCCAATTCGCCATGAATTCCCTCAGTATATTCTTTTTCTATTTCAGCATGACATTTTCCACATGTTTTCGGAATATTAAAATGATTAATTGCTGATTCAGCTTGACCGGGGGAGAATATTTTATGAGAGCTTCCATCCGTTGCATGACAATCATTGCAGGTGGCAGCTTCAACATTCTCATCATTGGTTGCTAAACCATGCACACTTGATTTATAGATCTCAACGGGCTGATCCTTAAGTGTTTTATATTTTGAAGACAAGTCCATGTCTTCATGACATTTTCCGCATGTGGTAATAAGATTTGAAGCATGCGCGAGTGAATTGTGCTCATCAACTGGTAAAACATTGTGATCGCCATGACAATCAGAGCAATGCGGCATATCTTCGCAGTTGCCACCGTACAATGCTGCGCCATGACCTTGATAGTCTTCTGAAACATCTTCATGGCAAGTTCTACATCCTTCACATCCGGAATAAAAATTTGTATTTTCTTTGTGCGGATCGGTATTTTTATCTAAGTGGCATTCTAGACAACCCACTCCATCATGAATAGAATTTTCAATATCAGTTTCTATATCCGTTCCAAATACACTTTCTTCGTGACAATCAACACATGAGTCTTCACCAATTTGATCATAGATTTCATCCTGCGCTACAATCATCGCCGCCGGTAGCATTATGACAAATAATTGCATTAATTTATTTTTAATATTCATTTCCTTGCCTTGAAAATTATTTTATACTTTTGAGTTCACTTTGATATTGATTGAGAAGTTGGGAAATAAGTATATAATTGTGAGCCCCCGTGCTTTTGTCCTCCTCAATTTTTTCGATACCATATTTGATTGAATCAATTTTTTGTCGATCACCGCGATCAAGCTCATAATACATTATGCTATCGAGTCCTGCATTAATATTATTTATTTTGCCATTTACTTCGGTTTGCCACTCAACAAACATGTTATTATACTCATCTTCATGGCATTTGGAACAATTCTGTGCTTCAATTTTAGATATTATTCCATCATCATTTTCATGACATTCAGTGCATTCAATGTCGGCTTCGTACATATAGTCTGGCAGAATTTCATTGGCAATTTCAATTGTGCCATCGTAGAAATGAGTTTGTACCTGATGACATTTAAGGCAATGCGTTTCTTGCTGGCTATGATGGCATGATAAACACATGTCACGCGAAGCGACAGTATTACCATGCGATATTTTGTGCGAATGGCAAGTTAAGCATTTAAGGTCCTTATTTTCTATGTGTCTTGCATGATCAAATTGAATACCAAAAGCCTCTACAATTCGATTTTCCTGACCATAATGACAATTTTGACAATTCGATGGTTTGGTTGTGTTAAATAATTTGATTGATGGCAGGCTTGTATCGGCACCGATTGTTTCTAATATTTCTCGAATGCTACTGTAAGCTTTTACTAGCAATTCATCAGAATAAGCAACATTATGCACGACATTGCCTGTTTTTACCAATTGATAATTATACTGTGCATCGCTCAATAATTGTTTTATCTTAAACGATGTTTGGTTTGATTGGCCGTTAAGATTTAATTTAGACTTAACAACTCCCAGACCGATTTCCACTAAACCAATCTTACTTTGCATGTTATTTTCCCATTGTGTATAAAGCTGGGCATATCCTGCACCATGACATTTTTCACAGGATTTACCACTGGCAAATGTTTTCCCGGACATACCAAATTCGGATTCGTGATATATATGGCAGGCTTGGCAATTTAGCCCAGCCGTGAACATCGGATTAGGATGATCTTTTACATCTTTTCCGCCACTTCCGGAGAATAAATCAAATTGGGCTAAGTGAGGTGTTTTATGACACTCTTGACAGTCAGGGAATATATCTTCTGTGCGAGCGATTGATTTGTGCTGAATTTCCAAATGGCAGTTGGCACATTCTACTTTATGTTCAGTTACATGCATTTTGTGGATAAACTCGGCCTCGGCAAATTTCTCAAGCTTTCCGGTTTCAGCATGACAAAAACTACAACGATTTTCTAATACCTCCCCATCTCCAATTACCATTTGGCCGTGACAACTTGAACATTCAATTTGACGGAGGTTGACAAAACTATGGTCATATTTTGGAATTGTATCCGGTTGAGTTACCGGAGCAGAATGACACCAAGTACAATCATCCATAGATTGCTCTTCGCCTTGATTCTTAAAATGACACAAATAGCAAGTTGTTTCAGTCACTGTCATATGCTCGCCTTGCACGATTTGCGAGTGGCAGCTGGTACAACGCAATTTCTTATTACGTCGTAAATTATTTAGATGGGAATCGTGGTTAAAATGAATATTTTGTTTGAATAGCAAATCTTTATTTAATTGCTCCTTAACATGACAGCCGGAACGCAAGCAGCTGGCATCTTCAATTTCTGCCCATGGCTTACTTCTTTTGTATACACCAGTAAAATAATTTATTACCATCGAGGCTGCGGTAAATTTACCTTTTAGCTTGGATTTCATTCCGGGCGGAAAGTGGCAGTTCGTACAAGTTACATTGGCATGTGAAGACGTTTTCCAATCTTCGACATATGGTTCCATAAAATGGCAAGTTGCACAAAAACTTGGTTTGGAGGTTAATTCTGCTGCTTCATACAGCAAAAAAACAAAAAGCACCGAACTAATGATTATTATAGAAAAAACTTTAAGAAATTTTCTGGATTTAGGCATTTCAAGTTATCCGAAGGATCCAAAAGCAAGATGGGAAATTTCAAGAACCAATAATATATTTTTGAAATTCCCCATCAGATTTTTGATGTTTTTTGTAACTAATTCTGTGGTCTTGGATGCGCTATTTCTTTTACTCTTTTCTCATAATCAAACGGTTTATACGTCGGACTTTCTTCATTATGGCAAACAGTGCATGTTTTTTCATCAATTTTCCACAAGCCAATTTCCGCTGCTTTAACTTCACCGGCTACGAATGCTTTTTTCACTTTTTTAGATTTATATTTGCTACCGGGGCCGTGGCATGATTCGCAACCAACCGGTTGTAATTCTTGCATACGTTTCATTGCTTTTCCACCTGCTTTGTCATCTTTAGCCGGATTCCAGAATGATTTACACTTTACTTCATAACCGCCATCATCAAATCCGGTAGAATGACATTTTAAACATTCCGGAGCTGTCCACGCTTTACCTTCTATTCCGGCTGCTTTAGCTATTTTGGCAGACTCTTCTGATTTTAAAGTTTCAAATGCTTTAGCATGTGGGCCGTTTAACCATTTTGTATATTGGGCGCCTTTTGCTTTTTTGTTATGGCACATTTTACATTTCTTGCTACCAACGTATTCAAAATCTTGCGCTGATACAAAGCAAAATGTCCCAACTAAGAACAGTAATATTTTTTTCATATAATTATCCATTTAATTTATTAATTTTACTTAGCTTAAAATTAAAAAGTTTCGTGGCAAATATAACAACTTACGCTAACTACTCCTCCATTTAAATCATTGCCATGGCATAATTCACATCTACTTTTTTCACGATTACCATGAAAATCTGGATTCTCAGATGAACCTATCCAAATTTTGTAAGCAGGGTGGCCGCTCGGTCCACCGGCATGGCACTCATAGCAAGATACTCCACTTGTACCACCGTGGTAATCACTTTTTTCAATTCCACCATGACAATCTTTGCACCCTTCAATCCCAGAGATTGAAATTTTTATCATATGAGAATGCTCCGAATTAGCGGAGGTCCAATCTGCTGGATGCATTTTTGGTTCATTTAATTCTGTACAACTGGCCACAAAAATTAAAACAGCAGTGAATAATCCGATATTTTTCATTATTTATTCCCGTTATGGCAATGCAAACAGGACGAATCTTTGGATGGTAAGTGACACGTTGCGCAGAGTTCTGCATCGCCATCTGCGAAATCTTCATGTAATCCGCCACCCGACTTTGTCACCCAATTATGAAAATTATGATTCATTGGCATTATTTGATTTGTTGCATGACATGAGTAACAATCGGCGACTGTTTCGTGGCAAGTAGTGCATTCCATCACGCCGGCCTTGGCTTCAAATCCATGTAACAAAATATAATCGTTTGGATGTGTTTTTGGTGTGAATTGCTGTAATTGGTGGCATTCCTCACAACTATTATTAGTGTGACACAACGCACAATTTGTTTCAGTGCTTGCGTTAATCTCTGCGCCATGGAATTGTTGCCATGATAAATCGTGACTTTTTGGAACTTGATCTAATTTTTTGTGGCAATCAAAGCATTGGCGCTTTTCCCATATTTTAGGTGAACCAATTTCGTCATCTTCTAAAATATAGCTGTGACATTGATTACAATCTTGCTGCTCTGACATATGCTTAGAGTGCGAAAAACCTAAGCCACTATTTGCCCAATTATTTTGAAATGGTTGTGCATTTTCAGGATTTGAATGACAATACTCACAAGCGCCTTCTGCTGTATCGCCATCGTGGCATTCAAGACATTGGTCCATTTTTGGGAATACCGACCAAACAATGCCGTCCGATTTAGCAACATCTGCATGACACTCTGCACAACTTAATTCTAAATCATCTATGTGCAATTGATGTTGAAATAGGATTATATCTCTTTCCTGTGCAAATAATAGGACTGCGGAGAAAAGTAATAGACTAAATTTAGAGCGCCACATTTATTACGATTCCTCCTCTTCCATCTTCTTTGAAATAGGAATTGTTAAAAAATCTACCAAATAATTTTACTTTTGTGTGTTTATATGGCTGCCAACCGATCCAACCGTAGGTGCCGGTTGAGCTTCTCAAATCAGCAAAATCGCCGTAATCTTGGGCATTAAATGCCACGCTTCCACCCAAACTGAATTTATCAGATAATTGATGCGATGAGCCTAAAATTAGTCCGTACATTATGTTGTCGTGCTCAATTCCACCGAGCAGCGATAATGCAAACTTTTTATAATTCATCGAACTCACTAAAAAAGTTTTTCCTTCCGCACCAAGCCGATAAGACAATTGATTGCGCCAAAAAAAAGCCGAAGATAATAATGAATTCACATTAAAAGAAATTGTCGGAGAAATATAACCGGTTTCATTTACTGAATCAAAATAATCGTAAAGCTCAAAGCGCTTCTGCCTAAAACCTATTCCGGCTGTATGTTTGCCAAATTTTCTGAATAATCGAATTTTGGCATAATTCAATTTTGATTCACCTATATCAAACGTTATGGCATTTGATATTCGAATATCGAATTTTTTTGTGTTGAACTGTAATCCCGCAAATGAATCAGTATTTTCATCATCTCCTTTTACCCAAAATGATAATACAAGATTTTTACCAATTCGTCCTTTTGACCAAGTTGTCATGAAATAGGTATTATCAGTAAACGATGTATCACTGAAATCGGAAACTGCATCAAAACCACCCATTATACTTAACGAACCAAATTGCTTTGTATTTACATCAAGCTTGGCACCATCAACTCTGGCGTTTTGGAGAGCATTCCAAATTGCCAGGCGACCAATGCTAAATTTATGTTCCCTAATTTCAAAATCAGCTGTTAGATGATGAACACGAAACGGATTTCTAAAATGATCATTTTCTGAACCATATTCAACAAATGTATTAATGCTAATATTTTTTCCAAATTGCTGATCATAGCTCAACAAATTTCGGCAATGCCATTCTTCGGCCGTATCCAACATGCTTAGCCGTGGAAACAAAGCGGATGATGAAATTTTAACAGTTGGTTTCGACCCAAAGGCAACTGTACTATTCAGAATTAGGTATAAAACAAAAAGTACACAAAAAGGATATACTTTTAATTTCCTAATACAACTAATAGTTTTCATCATCCGCCAAAAATTTTCAAATTGTTTTACTATTTATCCGCCATATGGCTTGGGCCATTTATGCCCCGTTAGTTCATCATAGATCATAGAATTGACACCAAACTTCAGTGATTTGACATCATAGCCAAGTACTGTTAGATACGCTGCGACTGAAGCTGATGTTTGTCCTGTCCAACAATATACTACATTTGTTTCAGCTGGATTTAGCGCTTTTAGATTTCCAGAACTTTTTAGGGTTGCCGGTGTTAATTGATAGGCATCTTTTATGTGACCATATTTATCCCAATCGGCCAGAGCCCAATAATTATAAATTTCATAAGCGCTGGTGTTATTGATAACTTCGCCGCCGGTGACCAAAACAGGCCATTTGGCAATTGCTGCATCAATTCGATCATCAAGAATATCTTCACCTTTTTCTTTACCGGTACTCAAAGATGGATAATCATAAGTTGGCAATGCGGCAGAGGCAACAGTTGACCAATTAGCATGATCAGCAAATTGGTTGGAACAGTTGCTGGTCCATTTATCGAGATCTTGCGAGAAAATGCTCATTCCCCATTTCATTACGTATGCTTCTATGCCTTTCAAATTCAACAACACATGCGCATAACTTGCCGTTTGCCCTGAGTAACAAATTACGAAAACGGGTTTGTTAGCTGTGTTTTGAGCATCAATTACATCAAACATATTGGCTAAAGTTGAATGAACTGCTCCAGAGATACGTTTGTTATTGTAATCCGCTTCGGCTCTTATATCTAATAAGAAATAATCATTTACATTTACATCTGATAGGTTTTTTATCCAACCGCCCATATTATTAATGTAACCACCATTGCTTCCTTCAATATGATTAAGCAATTCGTCAAATTCATTTACTTTATCATCATCGTCGCTTTCGCAACCAATCATAAACAATGCTAATGAAAATGCAATTAGCAGAGTTATGAGTTTTTTTATTTTCATTTTTTCCTCTTTGTTATTTTATGGTTTTTGCCAATAATCAGGTACTTTGTCGTCAACAATTACTGGCATATTTGCAATTATTTCGTCAGGATAATCCATTTCTAAATCGCGTTGCCATAAATATCGATCTTGATTTTCGCTGGCATTATCTCCAACTAAATGACAATTTTTGCTGCAGCTCCCACCGCCACTGGTGTCGGTTTGTGCTGTAAATTTTTGAATATTATGCGGACTTGAATATTCCCAAGTTGGCCTTTCGTCGTATTTTGCTAACTGTATATGCCCCCATGGCTCATATGAATCGCGTGTGATGGGAATATGTCGCACTACGATAAATTCCCCATCATGCAAATCTTGATTATAATTATATCCAATTTTGAAATCTGGATATTCCAGATAACCACCACCACCGGAGTGGACATTGGTTTGACCGGCCACTTCTCCATATCCGTTTCTCCACCAATTGGCATTATTGCTGTTAGGATTTTTTGTATGACAACTATTGCAATTATTATATGGTTGCGAATGACAAACGTAACAAGCTAATCCTTTACCTGCTTCGGGCCAATGCACTCTGTGGTAAGAGTTTGACCTTTCAGAATCAGAATGACAATCTTCACATTGTGGGAGATCTGGCAAATGATAACGTGACTCAAAATTGGATGCATCGGCATGCATGTCTTCTTTGTGGCAATTCCAACATTTCATATATTTCAGATGATGAATATCCGGTTGATTACCTTCCAAATGTCCTTCAAAATCAATTGCAATGCGGCTTCCATGGCACGCTAAACAATTATTGGTTTGGTCGGGCGTTTTTTTAAATTTATGACTTTGAATAAATCCATTTTCCACACTGGCTGGGCGGCTAACGTGGCACTGGCCACAAGTTGTGTGGCAGCTGCTACATTCGCGGTCTAATCCTTCGGTTAATTCGATTGGACATTCATCAAAATTTGTATGATTTTTATCAATGCCAAGCTCACGTTGCGCGATTGAAGTCCGTTCACCCCATGCTTTACTGTGCATACTATTTGAATTTGTGGCTACAATAGCAGCATGGCAAGGATTGCAAGCTTCTTCGGCATTACGCGATGGATCGCGCACAAAACCAAAATTTGAACCATGGGCATCAGCAAATTCGGCCGGTTCTTTGCCGCCATGGCAATTTACACAACCGATTATTGAGTGCACTTCGTCAATATCAGCATAGGATTTCTGTCGGCCAACCAGTTTAATGAATACTTTTTCCCAAGGTTCCAACGGAACCACCTCACCGCCTCATCCACCGCCGGTGGGTTCGCTTCCACTTCCTTCAGCATACAGTTTTAAGGTCGCCTCGCTCGTATGACAACCCTCGCATGTAGTCGGATCACCAGTAGTTTGTTCTATACTCCCTGGATCACAAGCAATTATAAATAATGCAAATATTAATAATGTAATTAATTTATGTCTTTCCATGAGGAGCTCCGTGAATGGCAGCGGCTAACCCAACTTGGAGTAATTGTATGTCTAAAACGAAAGTCATAATTTGCAATAGAAGATTTCATCAAAATCAATATCCTGTACAATTGCAAAGTTAAGGTATAAAATATAGATAATACAAGACAAATTTATCTTATATTCTACTTATTTGTTACAATATATTCCTTACATAAATTGTGGTTACAGATGCAGAACCGGCAATTCCAAGAACAACATTTCCATCTTGATCACGTAAATTCGAGAGAGCCTCATCTTTAAGTGGCAAATTAGAGAGAATATATTGACTATAATCATCATCTAAAACAGCCAAATCTAATTTTGATAAACCAATTGGAAATGCACTTTTTGGCAATCTCAATAGTGAAGATCCGGCAATATCAGATTCTTCAGGAGGAAAAATCGTATTATAGCGGTAAACTAATGTACCGGGTTCTGGGTAGTTGATGATTTCAAAGAATGTAAAACTACCTAAGGTTACTTGCTCGTCGGTCAAGAATGAAACAATTTTATCATCCGGATTTAATACGAGTGTATCCGCATCCCAAGCTAATCCTTCGTCAATAATCTCCGCCGGTTTATACGCTGTAGTTGAACCGGATATTATTTCATTATTTTTAGTTGTGATTTGAAACTCATATTCTTTTTCAACATCAATTTTTATTTCAGCGTATTGCGGTTTTGGTTTATAAGCACCATAATATGGATTTCCAAAAAATTTCGGATTACCCTCCTGATAACCATAATGTTGATTTATACCTGCCTTCGTTTTCCATTCAAATTCAGCAATTATATTTCCATTTGATTGATCAATTAGATTTACCGAAACCATAGTTGAATCATGAACATGCGGTAAGATTTCTGCCAGTTCATCAACATTCGGTTCACCAGGATCGGGTTTGCCATTGCCGCGGCCATTCCCATCTGCATCGCCAATGTCGTCATTTAACCATTCTCCTTCATCCCAAACTCCATTGCCGTTCACATCTTCGAAACTCCTCCAATTACCATTATCATCGCGGCCATTGTATACGGTTGTGTCAGTAATTAATATCGTTTTATCAACGCGAACAACCGAATCCATAAAATCAGTTGGTGTTAGAATCGCTTCAATTCTCAATTCACGCTCATAAAAATCGAAATCGTCGGAAAATTCGGAAATATTTATATCTTTAGTACAACCTATAATTAGAAGTGAAATTGTAAAAAATAATAATTTATTCATAGAATTCCTCAAAATTTAAATTCCACCCCCAGCGAAGGGAAAAATGGAAACATACTTAATGCTTGCACTTTACTTTCTCCTACTGCTAAATCCCAATGATAAAGCAATACATTAAAATGGTTGGTAACATTAATAATTTGGAATTTAAATTTGCCATCCCAACCAAATGGCGCTATTGTGCGAGTCCAGCTGACATCAGCTCTTAGATAGTATGGATAGCGTGCAGAATTTCTAGTACCATTTATATTGGCTAAATTATTGTAAGGCGAATCGAAAGTATCGCTAAATCCATTGTTAATATTTTGCGTATAGGTATAGCCAACTGTTGGTGTATACGGCCGTCCACTGCTGCCACTGATAGTAAGGCCAAAAGTGTTTTTCTCACTTAAAGCATAGTTAGCAACAATGTTTACAGTATGTGGCTTATCAGATTGCGGTGGAAAAATCTCTCCGGCAGATTCGGAAATGACACCATTACTGTTAAAATCAAATTCTTGGCGATTATTTGAAAATGAATATCCTAACCAGCCGGTTAACCGGCCAAGATTCTTGCGGAACAAAAATTCTACACCATAAACTCGGCCAGTTCCCTCAACATAATCATCGTTTTCATCTATAGGATTATTTTTGGGATTGTTGGTTAAAGTATTGTCATAGTCTTTATAATACGCTTCGATACCCAAAGAATAGCCGTTACCAATCCATTGTTCAAGTCCAACTATGTATTGTTGCAAGGATTTTGCTTTATAATGTTTTGTTATCGGTTGCCAAAAATCAACAATGTTTAAAATGGCATTATCATCATTAGTAGTAAACAAGAACTGCTTATACACTCCCCAAGCTGCTTTAAAGGCTAAGTTTTCATTGATTAAATATTTTAGACCAAAGCGTGGCTCAGCATAAATTTTATCGTGTAATTTATATTTTGACACACGAATACCGGGTTGTAATGTTAATCGTGAAAACAATCTAATTTTATCTTGGATAAAGAAACTTAGAATATAAGGCGTTTGATTTTGATCAAAATAATTTACATCATCGATTTCAAATTTAATCCGCATACCCAATTTTTTAAATTCCAAGCCGGCCGTTACGGTGTTATTATTAGAAATAAACCAATCTAATTTTTCTTTGAAAGTCCAATCATTTATTTCATTAAAAATTACAAATTCTGTTGTTTGAGTATTTCCGGCTGTGTCTTTCTCAGCTTGGGTTAAATTGACATCAAATTTAAAATTGGTATTTGAAATTGACATCGTTGATAAAAATTTTGAATTGGGAACATAGCGCCACTGCAAACTATTGGTATAGTTGCCCCAGTCCCAATCAAATTCAACATCATCTTCGTCATCAAGTTTGAAAAATAAAACATCGCGGCCTAAATAGGTTGAATAGGTCAAGCGATTTTTGTTTGAGATATTATAAATCATTTTACCTTGTGTATCCCAAAAATAATATTTCCAGTCGACACCGTCATCATTATCTTTGATTAAATAATAAAGATCAAACAATTTATCAAAATAGGTGCGGCGATACGACCACATCCAAGAACCATTTTTAATGGGACCTTCGGCCAATACTTTAGAGCTTAACAGACTGACTTCACCTTGCACTTGGCTTAAATCCCAATATTTACCAAAACCACTATTATTAAATAATCTGCGTTTTTTTGAATCGCCTTCTTTAGAAGTAATCTTTAGAACAGAAGATACTCGATTACCAAAATTAGCCGGAAACCCGCCGGCGATAAACTCAGCATCGGCAATGGCGTTAGCATTAAAAGTAGAAAATACGCCACCTAAATGATAGGGGTTATATAATTCTATGCCGTCCAAAAGGATCAGATTTTCATCAGTTCCGCCGCCGCGCACTACTAAAGCCGAAGAAAAATCATTCACTGAAGTAACCCCCGGTAATAATTGTAATGTGCGAAATAAATCGGCTTCTACAAAAGCCGGTGCATTTTTTATTTCACGAATACCAAGATTTACGCGGCTAATTTCTACTTTTTCTTCAAATCTTTGCTTTTCTGCTGTAACGGTTACGTCTTCGCCAGATATTACAGTTACATTTAGTTCAAAATCGTGGCGTTGATCATCGTTTGCGGATATATTAATAGATTTATTTTCGGTGGCGTAACCCATCATCATGATTCTTAGATTGTGCGTGCCACTGGGTACATGTGTAATTACATAATAGCCGTGGTTGTCCGAGGCCGTACCAATGTTAGTACCTGATAAAACAACATTGGCATACATGATTGGCTCACCAGTGGCGGAATCTGTAAGATATCCGCTAATGCGACCGCTATTCGATTGGCCAAGCAAGATAGTCGCTGACAAGATTAGATAAAATAGAAATAACTGTCGGCAGCTCAATTTAAAGTGTGGCATAGGTTAAAATTAACAATTTTCAATAATATGTTGCCAATTATATTTGTTAAAATAATTTAGTTTGATTCGGCTGAAACAATTTTATTAATTTGAGCATTAATACTCTATTGTATTTTAATTATTTATTATGCGAATTATTTTAAAGAGTGGCATCACTAAGATAATATTTATATTAAGCATAATATTAAACTTTTGCTTCGGACAAATAAAAGTGGCCTGCGTTGGGAATAGTATAACTTGGGGAGAAAAACTATCAAACCAAGGATCTGAAAGTTACCCGGCGCAATTAGCTGTACTGTTAGGCAACGGATATACAGTTAAAAATTTTGGTGGTAGTGGCAGAACATTACTTAAAAACACATCCCTACCTTATATCGGATCTAGTCAGCATACATATTCAATAGCTACTCCACATGACATTGTAATTATTTTGCTTGGAACAAATGATACCTATCCGAATCATTGGGTTGCTAAGGAAGATTTTAAAAATGATTATTACGAATTAATTAATGATTATAAAAATTATCCAGGTCACGAAGATCCTGTATTTATTATCGGATTACCGCCACCTTTATTTACATCGGCATACGAGCAAAGAAACGAAACATTAGTAAACGAGATTATTCCTCTCACAAAGCAAGTTGCCAATGAATTAAACCTTACAATCGCAGATTTTTACACACCGCTAAAAAATAAACCAGAACATTTCATAGATGGTGTACATCCCAACATAAACGGTCATGCTATACTGGCACAGGTGGCTAAAAATGCAATTGTACAAGCCTCTGCTCCACCTAGTGCACCTCCGCTCACACCGATTGGTTTGCAAGCCACTCCGCAGCTAACAAGTATAAAATTAGGTTGGTCACCAAATTCTGAGTCGAACTTGAGTGGTTATCATATTTATCGTGGAGAAGGAATTAGCGGATTTCAGGTATATATTAATACAGTATCAGTACCAACCATATCTTTCACCGACATGAGTGTCGTCAAATCCAAAATATACAATTATAGTATTGCAGCATTTAATAATGAAGGCAAGCTAAGCCCGCGCTCAAAGTCAATCACGGCAACTACGCTTGATCAAATACCTCCGGCTGCGCCAACGATACTAACAGTTTCACAACTTCCAGATACGGTGAAGTTATCATGGCAACCCAATAATGAAACGGATCTTGACAAATATTATTTATATCGGTCTACAGATCCAAATTCCATCAGAAATGCGAACAATATTATTACCAGTATTTTTGCACCAAATTCATCTTTTGATGATGTTTCTTTTGAATATGGCACTACCTATTATTATGGCATCACGGCCGTTGATATTTCAGGTAATCAAAGCGAAATATCTCCAATCATAAACGTACATACTTTTTCACCACCGAGTAGCGGAGACACCACTTTAACAGCTTTTGAAGATTCTATCTACGAATTTAAAAAATCGGACTTTCCTTTCAGCGATGTGGACAATCACACAATTGACAAATTGCTTTTTCTCCAATCAAATCATTTGGAATATTTCAAGTATAATGATGAACTATTAAAAGATTCAACAATCGTGGAAGATTTCACACAATTAAATTTTATTGCTGATAAAGACGATTTTGGAGAAAACTATGCAAAATTAGCCCTCCGCGTTATTGATAGTTCCAGAGCTATCAGTGCTGACACAAGTGTCATTACAATTAATGTTGCTACAGTGAATGATAGGCCAAGTGTACATCCGATTTCCAATATCGAATTATTGGAAGATTCCGATGACATTCAAATCAATATGAATGGAATTCAAGCAGGCCCGGAAAATGAATCTTCGCAAAATTTAGCGGTAGAAGTCTTTGCAGATGAGCCGTCGCTAATTAATGTCGGTAGTATTCAGTATAACAGACCGGAAACGGATGGCTCAATAATATTAAAACCGCAAGAAAACGTATTTGGTATCGTTCCGGTGCATGTACAAATTAGAGATGATGGAGGGACTGCAAATAATGGCATTGATTTTGCAACAACCACATTCAATTTAATTGTTACACCAAGAAATGATCCTCCGACCATAAATTTACCAGAACGTTTTGAAATTGTTGAAGATTCGAATACATCATTTGAATTAAGTGGAATTGGCGCCGGACCATTTGGGGAATCCGATCAAAACATTAGTATTAAGATTAAATCAAACGATTCTTCGATTTTACCGCATCCGCAAATTAATTATTTCAGTCCTGCAGCAACAGCCAATTTATTATTAGAAACAATTCCAAACGTGAATGGCTCAACTTCCTTAATTTTTACACTTACTGATGACGGCGGCACCGAGCTAGGAGGAAAAGATTCGATTTCTATTTCAGTTCCGATTGATATTCTTTCTGTAAATGATCAACCCAATGATTTCAAAATATTAAGTCCAATTATTGACTCTACACTTGTTATTAATAAATATAATTTTAATGATACTCTTACAATAAATTGGGAAACTTCAACCGACATCGAGAACGATAAAATTACCTACAACGTTATTTTTAGCAATGATTTGGCAGAGTTATCACGTTTTGATGTCAATTCTACCAAAATCGAATATCCTTTGCGTGCTATGTTATCGGTAACCGATACGGTTAGTATTGCGAATGGCTCATTTAGTATTTTTGCATCAGATGGGGCTTTAGAAACCGAAGCACACAACAATGGTATTTCTTTCAAAATTGACGGACGTACATTTGCACCAACCAAACTAAACCTCGATCAAAATTATCCTAATCCTTTCAATGATAAAACACTAATCGGTTTCGACTTACCAAGTCAAACGAATATTTCCATGACTATTTACAATCTATTAGGCGAAGAAATAATCAAATTAATTGACCAACGCACTTACGAACGAGGTTATGGTTCAATCGTGTGGGATGGTCGTGATAAATACAATAATTTAGTTTCTGCCGGAGTATATTTTGTGGAAATCAGTACTGGTTCAAATAAATTACATAAAAAAATACTCTTCCTAAAATAATAGGATTTTATTATGTAAATTTCAAAAACACTCAATGAAATAATTTAATAATTTCAATGAAATATAAATTTAGGAGATAATCCACTATGAAAAATTTGTTTCTTTTTTCCGCCTTAACGATATTGATAATCGGATGCGCCTCATCGCTCAAACAATTACAGCGCGGCGACTACGAAACTGCCATCCAAACTGCTGTTAAAGAATTGCGTAAAGATCCATCAAATCAAGAACAGATAGAAGTGCTTGATAAAGCTTATGTGCTTGCAAATCAACAAGATTATGATCGTATCAAATTTTTAAAAGAAGAAGGTAGTCCCTCAAATTGGGATGAAATTTTCGAACGCTATCTAAAATTGAAAAATCGACAGGCATTAGTTCATACAGTTCTACCCTTACAACTTGCTGATCAAATTATTGATTATGATTTTATCGATTACGATGCCGAAATAATCCAATCAAAACGTAAAGCCGGTGATTATTACTGGAGACACGCCAATGAATTGATGCGCAAAGGTGATAAGCAATCATATCGTGAGGCATATTTTGAGTTTGGGAAGGCCAAAGAATTCTTCGGCAACATACAAAATATTAATCAATTAATGGAAGAAGCTCGCGAGAAAGGAATTAGTCGTATCTTAGTATCGTTTAAAAATAAATCGCCATTTAATTTGCCTGCAAATTTCGTAAATGATTTGATGACCTTTGGAGCTTCTGATCTTAATTCCATGTGGCATGAATTTTATCTTACGCCTCAAACTGGACTTAGATTTGACTATATGACTGTAGTTGGACTAACTAAAATTGAAGTCTCTCCGGAACAGACCAAACAGAGAGACCGAACCGAAACTAAAGAAATTGAAGATGGTTGGGATTATTTATTAGATGACAATGGTAATGTAGTAAAAGATTCTCAAGGGAATGACATTAAAATTCCGCGAAAGCGAACAATCTCTTGCACATTAATTGAGACATTGCAATATAAGGTTGCTCAGTTAGTTGGTGATATTGAACTAATTCAGAATAACCCTAAAAAAACTGTGAAACAAGTACCGATTGGTGCTGAAAGTGTTTTTCAACATGTGTCGGCACGCGCTATTGGCGACGTTAATGCTCTGTCAAATGAATCGCGCGCATCACTTAAGAATAAACCAGTACAATACCCGCGTGATATTGATTTAATTGTAGCCGGTTCGGAAAATTTGAAAAAAAGTATACGCCAAGGTATTGGCAATTTGCGTTCACTAATTAAATAATTCCGTTTAATTTTTATAATTATTTGAACCATTTTTTTATTTCCAATAAGTTATGGAAAACCGGCACGCCCTTTCCTAACAAGCGTTGGTAACTACTATGCCCATGAGCAATCAATGCACATCCGGCGCCAAGCGCATTAGCGACCTCCAAATCATGCAAGGTATCCCCGATAAACAATATTTCTTTTCTGCTACAGTTTAGCGATTCTACCCACTCTTTCCCAATTTGCAATTTACTGTTCGCATAATGATTATCAAGTCCTAAAACTTTGGTAAAATATTTATTTAACTGATGGTGAGATATTAATTCGTCTAACATTTGCTGTCTTGCAGCTGATAATAGAGATTGCGTCAAACCTAATTTGTTGAAGTATTTCAATGTTGAAATAACATTTTCATGAAGGTTTGGCGTGTACATCCGCGCCGTGTATTCCTCAATAAACTCAGTCCCGACGACATTGAACGGTATTTTATTATAATCAAAACCTAATTTTTTATAATAATCGCTCACTGGAAAAGTAAATATTTCAAGATATTTTTCTTCATTTACTTTTGGCAATTTATGGCGTTGTAATACAATATTTATCGCTTGTAGCGCCAATGGACGATCATCTAACAATGTTCCGTTCCAATCCCAAACGATGTGCTTAATATTATTTTTCAAAGAGTTATCCTGCTATTAATACAATTTTATTGATAATTTGCTCTACAAAAATATTACATAAATGCTCAAGATTGAAACACTAATAGAAAATATTTCATCAAATTGTATGGATGACCTGCCGGGCAAATCTGCTCAAGATGAAATGCTTGCCAAACCACGCGCTAAAGTATCATTTGGAAAATCGGAAGAGCATGCCATCCCGTCTGCCGTCTTGATATTATTATTACCAAAAAACAACAATGTGCATTTTGTCCTTACCAAACGAACAAACCAAGTTCAGCACCATAAAGGACAAATATCTTTACCAGGCGGAACGTGGGAAAGCGGTGAGCAATTACACGAAACTGCCCTACGGGAAACCGAAGAAGAAATTGGCGTGCTTGCAAAAAATATAAAAATTGTTGTCGAGCTTACGCCACTTTTTGTAAAAGCAACCGGATATATGATTCATCCGTTTGTTGGTTACATCTGTAAAACACCTGTGCTAAAGCCCTGCCAAAACGAAGTCAAGGCTGTTTTCACAGTTTCTGTAACAGATTTGCTAAATCCGAAAAATCGCCAGATTCAACAATGGCAAATTCGAAATACACCCGTGGATGTTCCTTTCTTTAAACTTGGTGATTATAATGTTTGGGGCGCTACAGCGATGATACTTTCGGAGTTTTCACATTGTATGAAACATCTGAAATAAATATCGTTGTCCTCAATCATATTCACCAATGTCTAAATGATTTTATTATAACAACTCACACAAATTAATCACTAATTTCAGAACAATTTATCGGCGTCATAATTAATAATAATATGAAAAGGAACTATCATGAAATTTGGGCAATGGCTTAATTCATTAGGTTTTCCAGAATTTATAACAATTATTATTTTAGTTGCATTAGCAGCATATTTAGCCAATTTAAGTTTTATGATCTTTAAAAATTGGTATGAAACTAAACAAAAAGATAATCCCTATGCTGAAGAGTTTAGAAGAAGTCCGTTGCTATTTGTTGCGATAACAATTCCTTTCTTAGTTGTTCTGTTTAGCATATTTTATAGGCATTTGCACACTTTAATTGCGAAAATATTTTAAAAATAAATCAACCTTTGTCATTATTTTATTTCCTTAAGATAATATCTTTTTTTAGATTGCAGGTCGAAAAAAATTGAACTATTAGGAGATTCATGCGCTTACTTACGATCTTGCTTGCCGGTTTGTTTGTATTAAATGCACAACCATCTGAAATAAAAACAGTTGCGAATCTGACACTTGAGGAGGCACAGCAATACGCCTTAGAGCACGCTTACGATATAAAAAGTGCCAATTTCGACATCCAAGCCGCGCGAAAACAGGTCTGGGAAACAACCGCCAACGGATTACCGCAAATAAATGCTACAGCCGGTTACTCGGATGCTTTAGATATTGCCACTCAATTATTTCCGGATTTTATAACTCCCGCTGTCTATGATATTAACGAAAATAAATTTGGTTTTACACCACAAATTCCGCTGCCGGAAACTGAATTTTTTCCAGTTAAATTTGGTCAACAATTTACCGGAACCGCCGGTTTAACTATAACTCAATTACTTTTTGATGGAACCTACATAGTTGGGACACAAGCATCACGCGTTTTTTTACAGCTATCCAAAGATCAGCAGGAAAAAACAAAAATAGAAATCAAGGATTTAGTTGCTTCAGCCTACTATGCTGTTTTAGTCGCCGAGAAAAACTTTGATATTTTAAAGCAAAGCCTTGAAAGCAACGAAAAGATTTTACATGAAGTGCAATCTTATTATGAAAACGGTTTTCGCGAAGAAACAGACGCATTACAGTTGCAATTATTGGTGAACTCATCCAAAAATCAGTTGGCCGATGCCAAACGGTTAATTGAAAATTCTAAATTGTTATTAAAATTTGTCATCGGAATGGAAGTTGATCAGCCAATAAAATTAACTGAACCTCTTGAGCAGTTCATTACCGACGCTATGCTAGAACAGGTTTCATCTTATGATGCCGCACTAGATAACCACATAGACTTTAAATTATTGCAAACCCAATTAAAAGCGCAATCATTGCTATTAAGAAGTGAAAAAGCAAAGTTTCTGCCATCTATTTCCGCTTATTATAATTATGGTAAAACAGCCTATGGGAACGAGTGGAATCTGTTTGATGGCGACGATTGGTTTGAATCATCTACTATTGGATTGCAAGTTTCTATGCCAATTTTTACATTCGGGAAACAAATGGTTCGGGTTGCTCGACAAAGAATTTTAACTGACAAATTGAAGAATCAATTATATCAAGTGGAACAAAATTTGAAAAGAGAACGCACGGAGACACATAATAATTTATTAAACGCTCAGGAAAAATTCATGAACGACAAACAAGGGTTGGCACTTGCCAAAACAATTTATGACCGAACAATAATTAAATTTAATGAAGGCGTAGTAAACAGTACTGAGCTCTCGCAGAATGAACAGCAATATTTGCAATCGCTGGGAACTTATATCGGCTCCACACTCAACCTTTTAAATTCAAAAAAACAATACTTAAAAGTAATTGGAAGACTATAACATGAACCATATCAAGAAAATTTTTAGCTTAATCATCCTAGGTTTATTAATCAATGCTTGTGGTGGAGGTGGAAACAACATTTCAAAGGAAGAAGAGCTTAAGTTATTAAGAAACCAATTAAAAGAAATTCAGAAAAAAGTTAGAACATTGGAAATCGAATTAGACAGTAAAAAAGTTGAACAGTCTTATCCGGTTAGTGTTGCTACAATCGAAAAAAGCGATTTCGTAAGTTATTTAGAAATTCCCGGAACTATCACCTCTAAACAAAACGTGCTTGTATTTGCTGAAATGCCGGGGAACATTACAAACATTGCCGTTAGCGAAGGTGATTACGTTAATAGCGGCAAGTTAATTGCTCAGCAAGATGCTTCAGCTATTGATGCCCAAATAAGACAAATGGAAGCTGGTTTAGCCTTGGCTAAAACCACGTTTGCCCGCCAAGAACGCCTATGGAATCAAAAAATTGGATCGGAAATACAATATCTGCAAGCCAAAACTAATGTTGAATCCCTAGAAGCGCAGTTGGCATCACTCAAGGCGCAAGCCGCTAAATTTGCCATTTATTCGCCGATAAACGGTATCGTAGATGAAATTTACGTAAATCGCGGTGAAAGCCCAACCGGTCCAGTGGCGCGAATTATTAATATTGGCAACGTACAAATGGAAGCACAATTAAGCGAAAACTATGTCGGGAAAATTAGAAAAGGTGATCAAGTGACTATTTTGGTGCCTAATTTAGGCATCACAAAACAGGCGCGAGTCAGTTCCGTTGGACAAGTCATTGACCCAAAATCACGTACTTTTCGCATTGAAGTATCATTGAATAATCGCGATCGTCTGCTTAAGCCCAATATGACAGCAAGTATGAAATTAATTATTGACCAGATCAAGGATACTATCACAATTCCTTTAAGTATTATTCAAAAAAATGACGACCGTGATTACGTTTTTATTGCTGATACTAATGACGTGGCAATACAAAAATATATTAATGTAAGCGGTGTATATCAAGGGGAAGCCGCTATTAGTAACGGATTAAAAATAGGTGATAAATTAATTATTGAAGGACATACCGAAATCAACAACGGCTCACCATTAAGTATAATCGATTCCCAATCGCCAGACCAGTAGCATTATTTTTACGCCTATGACCAAACCAAAAATAAAAAAAGAATTTAAACTTACCAGTTTAGCTGTAGATAATCGTATCAGTGTTTATGTATTAGGTCTAATAATTGTTATATTAGGTTTATCTTCTTACCAATCTACTCCAAAAGAGAGCTTCCCGGATATTAAACAACCAATTGTGTTTGTAAGTACCATCTATCCTGGGAACGCACCTGAAGATATAGAAAACCTAATCACGAGACATTTGGAACAAGAGATTAATTCAATCGCAGGCGTTGAGGAAATCACTTCCATATCTGTTCAGGATTATTCTGGCATAACAATTGAATTTGATGTAAAAGAAGATATTACCAAGGCTATGCAAAACGTCCGGGATGCTATAGATCGCGCTAAGCCAGATCTACCAAGTGATTTAGATACCGATCCTAGTATCATAGAGTTTGATATATCAGATTTTCCGGTTATGTTTATCAATTTATATGGCGATGTTAGTGAAGATATTCTGAAAGATAATGCCGAATATTTGCAAGATGAAATTAAAAATTTAGAACAGATTAAAGATGTAGATTTAGCAGGAATAAGGAAAAAAGTTGTAAATATTCTCGTCGATGAGATAAAAATGCAAGCGGCCCGTGTAACACTTTTTGATATTCAAACTGCCATAATTGATGAAAATGTAACAATGAGTGCCGGCGATATAATTGTTGATGAGTTCAGTAGAAATTTACGTATAGTAGGTGAATTCACCAATCCTGAACAAATCAAAGATGTAGTAATCAAAAGCAGCGGTGATGGAGAATTAAGATTAGGCAGCATAGCTGAAGTTAATTTGGAATTTGGCAGCCGTGATTCATACGCTAAAATGAATGGCCAAGACGTTGTAACTCTCAATGTTAAAAAGCGTACCGGTGAAAACTTAATAATTGCCTCTAAACAAATCCAAAAAATTATTGATGACGCTAAAGCTAAACATAAAATTGACCCAAACGTTACGGTGGAAATAACCGGCGATCACAGTAAATATACGGAAGATATGATTAAAGAATTGGAAAGCAATGTCATTTCCGGTATCATATTAGTGGTTGGCGTTCTGATGTTTTTCCTTGGACTTCGTAATGCAGTATTTGTTGGTATTGCAATTCCGCTATCAATGTTAACCGGAATTTTCTTGGTCAGCACATCTGGGAACACATTAAATGTGATGGTTTTGTTTTCTTTAATATTAGCGCTAGGCATGTTAGTGGACAATGGCATTGTAGTCGTTGAAAACGTTTATCGACTAATGAAAGACGGATACACACGTCTTGAAGCGGCAAAAAAAGGTGTAGGTGAAATTGCAATGCCGATTATCGCTTCCACAGCGACGACATTGGCAGCCTTCGTTCCCATGCTATTTTGGGGCGGAATAATGGGTGAGTTTATGAAATTCTTACCTATCACATTGATATTAGTTTTAGGTTCATCCTTAATGGTAGCATTGATTATCAATCCGGTTTTAACCGCCACACTGATGAAAATACAGGACGATTCACAGCCACAAAATAAGCAAAAGAGGCAAAAATGGGGAAAAATTGCACTAATTCTAATTGGCGTCGCTATAGCTCTGCATATTCTTTTAATTTTCAGTGATGTTATGTTTTTCCGCATTTTACGTGGAGCATTAGTGATTATAAGTTTTAACATCTTTGTTTTTATGTATTACGTGAATCCGGTTGGACGCTGGTTTAGAACTCGTTTCATGCCTTATTTAGAAAAAAGATATCAACAGGTATTACGATTTGTATTAAAAGGTAAAAATCCACATATTGTATTGGGAGCAACTATTCTTTTATTATTTATTTCGATCATATTTTTTGGTAGTAGTGCTCCAAAGGTAATCTTCTTTCCTGAAAACGAAGCAACTTACGTAAATACTTTTATAGAATTGCCGATGGGAACTGATATTGAGGCTACGCGCAAATTTACTGCTAAATTAGAAAAAAGGGTTTATGCTGCTATTAAACCGTACGAAAATATTGTGGAAAGTGTTCAAACTCAAATAGGTCGGGATACAGGTGATCCAGCTGAAGGATCATCAGTTAATGCAACACCGCATAAAGCAAGAATTACGGTAAATTTTGTTGAATTTAAACTCCGTGGCGGCCAAAGCACCAATGAAGTATTAGAAAAAATTCGCTCTGCGGTAGAAGGTGTACCAGGAGCTATCATCACTGCAAGTAAGAATTCGGATGGTCCACCGGTTGGGAAACCGATTAATATCGAAATAATCGGAGAAAATTATGAGCAATTAGTTGGTTTGTCCAAAGAATTAAGACATGAATTAGAAGCTCTAAACATTCCCGGAATCGAAGGTTTAAAAACAAATTTAGAAGAAGGCAAACCGGAGGCATTAGTACAAATCGATCGGGCAGCTGCTCGTCGCAATGGATTAAGTTCAGCGCAAATTGCCTATACTTTGCGCACAGCGCTTTTCGGACAAGAAATATCAACTTTCAAAGAAGATGATGAAGATTATGAAATATGGTTACGATTTCGCGATGAAGACCGTTATAATTTGAACAATTTGTTGAATCTAAAACTTTCTAATAATGAAGAATTTATGGTTCCATTGTCAGCTGTTGCCGATATTAAGTACTCATCTTCTTACGGTTCTGTCAGACGGAAAAATCTTGATAAAGTAATCACAATCTTCTCGAATGTAAAGGAAGGTTTTAATCCAACCGCAATCAATGCTGAACTCCGAGAATATCTAAGCAATCGCCAACTCCCGGATGGATATTCTTTTAAATTCAGTGGTGAGCAAGAAGAGCAAGCAAAGACAATGAATTTCTTAATGAAAGCCATGGGTATGGCTTTGCTTTTAATATTTCTAATTTTGGTAACACAATTTAATTCGGTAATTATGCCGGCTATAATTGGTGCCTCCGTACTTTTTTCCACCATCGGTGTATTTCTTGGTTTGGCAATCACCGGAATGGATTTTGTAATTCTTATGATGATGGTTGGGCTCATTTCATTAGCAGGAATTGTAGTAAACAATGCCATAGTTTTAATTGATTATACTAATTTGGTCCGGCGCCGAACCAAACGAGAATTGAATAAATCAGAATTAAATTTTGATGAAATCAAGGATGTCATCTTGGTCGGTGGTAAAACCAGACTTAGACCGGTGCTGTTAACTGCAATTACCACAATTTTAGGATTAATTCCTTTAGCAGTCGGATTAAATATAAATTTTGTGACGCTTGTTACCGAGTTAAATCCTCACATCTTTTTTGGCGGCGATAATGTTTCATTTTGGGGGCCAATGGCTTGGACAATTATTTTTGGATTGGCCTTTGCAACTTTCCTTACTTTAATTGTCGTGCCCACTATGTATTATCTAAATGACTGGTTCATTCGTAATATTTTCCGAAAATTCATAAATTTTAAAGCTCTAAATAATTAATTATTTAGCTGACAACATTCGTACTAAATTGTTGTCAAAACAATTAATTAATCTATGAAAAATTGATGCACTCAATTCTATTCTTTTTACTTGTTGCGGTTACAATTAATGCTCAGGAACAACCCTTCAATCCGGAGAATTTCCGCAATCGTGAAATAACAGCTATACGTTTAGACCAACCACTTAAAATCGATGGTGTTTTAGATGAAGGACTTTATTCTTCGCCTGCTAATGGCCCTTTTGTCCAGTTTTTACCAAACAACGGCAAACCGAGTTCAGAAGATACAGAATTTTGGGTAGGATATGATGATAATGCGCTTTATCTCGGTGCAATGCTTTATGATAGCAGTCCCGATTCAATTGTTGCACGAATGAGTCGCCGCGATCCCAATAATGAATCCTCTGATATTTTGTACATAGTGATTGATTCATATCATGATAAACGTTCCGGATTTTGGTTTGGCATCAATCCAGTTAGTTCAATAGCAGACGGAACCATTTCAAATAATTCTCATTTTGATAATTCATGGGACGGAATTTGGGATGGACAGAGCAAAATCACTGATGAGGGCTGGGCTATTGAGGTTCGAATTCCTTTTTCGCAATTGAGATTCAATAAAGCTGAAGAAAATTTGATGGGTTTAGGGCTTGGGCGACGAATTCATCGCAAGGAAGAAATGGATTTTTTCACATTCATAGCTCGCGATGAATCTGGTATGGTATCGCATTTTGCGACATTGAAAGGCATAAAAAATATTAAACCAGCTAAAAGATTGGAAATTACACCATATATCACCAATAATTACGGGAATCTAAAAACTGAAGAAGATAATCCATTTTACAATGGTGAAGAATCGAAAATTAATGTAGGCACCGATTTAAAAATTGGCATTGGAAATAATTTGACTGTGGACGCAACGATAAATCCCGATTTTGGTCAAGTGGAAGTTGATCCTTCGGTAATAAATTTATCGGCTTTTGAAACATTTTTTGAGGAAAAGCGCCCGTTTTTCATAGAAGGTGCCAGTATTTTTCGGTTTGGAATCGGAGGTCCGACAAACCGAATGAGTTTTGGTACAATGGAGCCGCGCTTTTTTTATAGTCGAAGAATTGGAAGATTTCCCAGTTTTGGTGATGATGTTGAAGGAGATTGGGTAAAAGTTCCTTCCGCTACCACAATTTTCGGTGCCGCTAAATTAAGCGGTAAAATCACCGATACATGGTCGGTGGGTGGATTTTCTACTTTAACAAAAAGAGAATTCGCTGATGTACAAATTGACGATAAAAATAGTAAGGTGGAAGTTGAACCATTCGCTGCATATAATATTTTTAGAACTCAAAAAGAATTTAATAATGGTCGACAAGGGATTGGTTTTATATATAATTTTGTTAATCGAAAATTTGAGGATGAATCGCTCCGCGAAATATTATCCGATAACAGCTCAGTGTTTGGAATAGATGGATGGACGTTTTTAAATAAAGAAAAAGATTGGGTCATTGGTGGATGGTTAGGACTTTCCAAAGTAAATGGTTCTAAAGAATATATCAGCGATTTGCAACAAAGCTCAGCACGATATTTTCAAAGACCGGATGCAGACCATGTTGAATTAGATGAAAACCGCAATGCTTTGGAAGGGTATTCCGGAAAATTTACGCTTAATAAAGAAACCGGTAAATGGAATTTTAATACAGCTCTTCAATTTGTTTCGCCCGGATTTGAAAACAACGATATGGGTTTGAACTTTAGATCGGACAAAATTAATCATCATATTTCGGTTGGTTATAAATGGTCGGAGCCCGGAAAATATTTTCAATTCCTTGGCCTTAATACAGCATATATGACAAATCATAATTTTGCCGGCGATAAATTAAGTGAAATGCTTTTCTTTTTTGGTTTTGTTCGTTTCAACAATTTTTGGATAATCAGTCCTATTATTGGTGTTGGTCCAAGAACACTTGATGACCAAAAGTTGCGTGGTGGTCCTTTAGTTATATCACCGAGTGGCATGTGGTCAAGAATTTATGCCAGAACTGACTCCAGAAAATCTGTTATTTTTGATATTGGAAGTGTATTTCAATATTCAGAAAAGGGTAGTTATTCAACTCATTTATCACCGGGGGTAGAATTAAATCTTGGCACACAGCTAAGAGTAGAATTCAATCCAAAATATGATTATCAAGTCCAAATAGATCAGTATATTGATTCTTTTAAAGACGCCACCGTTAACAATATGTTTGGATATCGCCATATCGTGGCTCAAATGAATCGAAATACGCTTTCTTCGGAATTCCGATTTGACTATACTTTTACCCCAAAACTTTCATTTCAAGCTTTTGTTCAACCGTATTTAACCGTTGCTTCATACTCGCGCTTCAAAGAATTTGAAAAACCTCGCTCTTATAAATTCTTAGAATATGGAAAGGATGCAAATATGTCAATTATTGAAGATGGAGATGATGGCTATGAATTATATCCAAACGGTTTGCAAAACAACTCAATTTATATCGACAATCCCGATTTTAATTATAAAACTTTAATTTTCAGCTCAGTTTTACGATGGGAATTTCGACCAGGTTCAACTCTATTTTTTGTTTGGACGCACAATGAAGTTGATGAGAGCAATCCAGGTGACTTTAATTTTAACCGCGATATTAGAAATCTTTTAAAGGCCAAGAAAGATAATGTTTTTGCAATAAAACTGACCTATTGGTTTGGCACCTAATCCCACAGAAAAGGATTCATACCTAATTTTACATTACTTTTTTTGACGTACTTTTTTATTGATTGCTTTCCAAGCTATTTTAGGGACTCGGTCTAACTCATTAAACTCACCGGCGCCTTTCAACCATTCTCCACCATCGATAGTTACTACCTCGCCATTAATATACCCCGCATGATCGCTAATAAGATAAGCAGCTAAATTTGCCAGCTCAATATGTTCACCAAAGCGTTTTAACGGTATACGAGCTTTAATTCTTTTCTCAATTCCGAATCCCGACGGCATTAAACGCTTCCAAGCCCCTTCTGTCGGAAACGGTCCAGGCGCGATTGCAACATGCCTAATTCCATATTTTGCCCATTCTACAGCAAGTGATTTAGTAATCGCTAAAACGCCAGCTTTCGCTGCAGCCGATGGTACAACATAACCTGAACCAGTCCAGGCATAGGTTGTAACAATGTTCAAAACAATGCCGGATTTTGCTTTAATCATTTCTTTTCCAACTGTATGAGTAAAATTGAACGTACCGTTTAAAACAATATCTACAATTACTTTAAATCCACCCGGAGAAAGCAATTCTGTAGGACTAATAAAATTTCCAGCTGCATTATTAATTAAAACATCGATTTTACCGAATTCAGCTATCGTTTTATCCACCACATTTTCAACTTCACTCGGTTTGCGCACATCGCAGGTGATTGCCAATACTCGTGCTCCAGTATTTCGCAACTCAATTGCCGCAGCATCGAGTACTTCTTGTTTTCTGCTGGTTATGATTAGGTCGGCTCCTAACTCACCAAACCGCTTGGCCATAGATTTGCCTAAACCAGTTCCACCACCGGTGATTATAATCGTTTTATTTTTTAATAAATCTTTTGTGAACATAATCTGCCTATTATTGATTTTAACTATCAGTAAATTTATAGTATATTTAAAGAAATTATATCGATGGATTTAAATATTGAACAAATAAGTTAAGTAAGGAAAAATAATGAATGACAAATACGAGTCGAAGCAAATTGCATATGCATTAAATGATGAAGGAACCTACATCTTGGCTAAACTTGCAAAATGGACTAAAATTATTGGCATATTTCTAATTGTAATGGGAATCCTAACCTTATTGACCATCTTTGTCGATTACTCCAACCCACTTTCGGTATTATTTTCAATATTGTTAAGTATTTTTGTGGTATTTATTGGGACACGACTGACTTCATCATCCGCACATTTAAAGCATAGTGTTCAATCAGAAAATTCGGAGAGCTTAAAAACCGGTTTAAACAATTTAAGGCAATATTTTAAAATTACCGGAATTGTTTATATTATAATTATTGTATTTATGTTTATTGCAATGCTGGCTAGCGCTTTTTTAGGATTTACCTTTGATAATTTTTCTCAATTATAAGGTATTAATCATCATTTAAAATATCATCAATTTTATCCTTAACCGTTTTCTCAGCTTTTTTATTGACAGCATCTTTGGCATCCTTTTTATTTTCTTCTAAATTGTCTTTGCTACGTGAAATAGTTTCTTTTACGCTATCTTTGATACCATCAATTGATGTTGGTACGTCTTGCCCAGTGTAAAGTAAATAGGCCACATAAATCACAAATGCCGCCAAAACAATTATCGCCAATTTGAATATTTTTTTAATGACACTGAAAATAATTAAAACAGCAATAATTACCGCTAAAATTAAAAAAAATGGGTTTTGCAATAAATTTGTAAAAGTTTCAATCCAAGCATTCATGATAATTTCTCCGTTTTATCTATGAAAAATGTTAATATTTAGTAAAATTCTGTTATCAATTTAATTTAGAAATTGGGTGATGCGGAAACATTTAAATCAAATAGTTATTACAATATTGACAGTTCTTTCAGTTGGATTAGCTCAATCGAAATACCCCGCGGATTCATTATTAGCATCGCAAGAAATTTCTATTATTAAAAAAATTGGTATCTTTCCAATAGCTGCTTTCCAACGATTTTCATATAATTCAGATAGGCAAAATTGTCAATTTTATCCGAGTTGCAGTAATTACGGTGCACAAGCAATCTCCGAATTTGGACTTTTACGTGGATATTTTATAGCATCCGATAGGATAATCCGCTGCAATCCGAGCTCACAACAAAATCATTTAAAACACGGCGGTGAATTTCGACCAACCGATTTACGCCTAATTGATCGTGTCAGACAAATTCAGTTATCTAATTCAGAGAAATCGCCACTGCTTGCAGCATCGTTTTCGGCACTCATCCCCGGTAGTGGTCGCATTTACGCCGGTCGCTGGTTTGATGGACTTATGGGCGTTTCACAATTTTTGTTATATTCCGCAATCACAAACTATGCTTATCAAAAAAACTGGAAACCGCTTGCCATACTTGCCGGAAGTGTAAGTTTTGTTATTTATGGTGGTGAGATTTACGGTGCTTATCGCACCGCTAAATATTATTAAAACTATTTAGTTTGATATGATAAAAATTGCTATTCCGATTCCAACAAAATTTGCTATCATATCACCCCCATCAAATTTCCGACCGCGTCGTTCCATATCATTAATTTCTTTGGTAAGCCCTACCATCGTACTTGCGCTAATCGAATATAATAGTGCATTACTCTCATCAAATTTATTTTTGTTAACTAAAATATACTGACCGCTTAATGTAAGTAAACAACTTATTGCAGTGTGTTTTACTTTGTCAAATCCAATTTGATGCGATTTAACTTTTGAACTGTCTGATTCCGTATTTTGGCAAAATATAAAATTTGCGGAAACAAATAGTGATATTATAAATACTTTCATTAAATCTGTATATTTTTATTCGAATTTATTTTATTTGGCGGTAATTTTTATTAATTTAAACATTCTTTGGAGGAATTTATGAAATATTTACTTCCCATATTTATTTTAATTTCATTGGCATATTCACAAGACAGCACAACTGTTGCTATTATCACCACTGACGGTACTGAAATAATTGGGGAAATAATTGAAGAATCAGATATTGAATATCAATTAAAAACACCAGCTGGATTAACTGTAACTGTTCCTAAAAATGCCGTTTATAAACTATCCGAATTCACCGGTACTATAAAAGAGGGAAAATTATTCCGTCCGGATCCAAATAAAAGTTTGTACTTATTTGCCCCATCGGCCTATCCGATTGGAAAGGATGGTAAATATTGTCGCGACTTTTGTGTGTTTTTTCCGTCTATTAATTATGGTCTAACTGATATTCTTTCCGCTCAAGCCGGCATATTTTGGGCGCCTATGGTTGATATTGATAAAATACCTATTATCGGAAGTTTGAAAGCATCACTTTTTCAGCAAGATAAAATTGCTTTGGCGGCCGGTGGTATGTACATTCGCTTTCCAACCATTGACATTGATGACAATGACGGCGAGCAAGATGAAATCCGCGTGGGTGGTGGATTTTTATTTGGTACCGCCACTTATGGCGACCACCTGAATCACGCCTCCCTATCGTTAGGATGGGGCTTTGCCCAAGGCGAGGGAGAATGGGAAACTATGGATCAACCCATTGTGGTAATTGCCGGAAACAAACGAATTTCACAAACATTAGCTCTTGTAACAGAAAATTGGTTTTGGCCAGAACTCGATCTGAAATATGTTCCATTATCGCTTTCAGTCCGATTTCTTGGCAAACGCATCGCTACTGATATTGGACTGGTTTTTAATTATGAATTAATTAGTGAAGTGCGATTACCATTTCCGATAATTAACTTTACCTATCATTTTTAAAATTGTACATTAGTTATTTTTTTTGTAACTATATTAACGCCACCGTAGCTCAGTCGGTAGAGCAGCTCATTCGTAATGAGCGGGTCGGGGGTTCAAATCCTCTCGGTGGCTCAAATTTTTAAGCTTATTGCAGCAATAATTAGCTTGATCATCGCGAAGCGCGAAGCAATTCCTGCTAAAATATTAAAAATATTATAATTTGATGAAGTAAAAATAAATATTGCTATTTAAATTATTATATCTTAATGTTCGCCCAGTTGTCAGTTGTTATGACATGGATTTAGATGCAGAAACACTTTATATTTATTACAAATCTTAAGTAGAAGTATCCTCTATAGTCCCATCAGAACTCTGGACAAAATTTAATAATCAATGTAGGAAAAAATAATGGCCAAACGAGAAAAAGGCACCGTAAAATGGTTTAATGACAAAAAAGGTTATGGTTTCATCAGTCGCGAAGACGGCGAAGACCTTTTTGTACATTTCAATTCAATTGAAGGAGATGGTTTTAAAACCCTAAGAGAAAATGCTGAAGTTGAATTTGAAGTCGTCAAAACCGATAAAGGTGAAGCTGCTGCTAAAGTGACAAAATTATAGTCAATTAATTTTAGTAGTAAAAAGCCCCTGCGGTGCAGGGGCTTTTTTATTTTCCTGATTTTCTTCGATTATCTTCTTGACAGAGCATTTGGCAATTTTCTTCAGCTGTTTTCCCGCCCGCATGCCAAGGGGTGATATGGTCGGCTTCCATTTCAGTTAGACTAAAATCTTTTCCACACATTGCACATTTACCTTGTTGTTTTTCATATACTTTCTGCTTCATGGCCGGCGTAAATGCTCGAATATTTAGGTATTTCTCATCACGAGTTAAAATATAAGGATAAATTCCGCTTTTTTTGGTTACATCATCATCAAGAATTAATTTAGCGGTTTCTTTTTCTATTTTTTGCGTATCATAGATTTTATCTTTGAATTTATTGTAAAACACACCCCAATCCACACCTTTCATAAATTTGCGCTTTTTGATGAAAATGGCTTCAATCCAGGCGATAACATCTTGAAAATAACGCCACAAAGCGCTGGCATTCACATCGTGTTGATGTTTCGACATATACTCGTCAATCTTATCTTTGGAAATCCACTTAATGGCAGTTTCTAAATAATCTTGCCGAATCGCAGAACCATTCAAATAATCACTCCCGATTTGATAGGCCGCGCAACCCCGTTTGCTAAAATAGCGTTTGCCATCCGATACCCAAGAGCCGGAATAAACGGCATTCCTCAATTCTTGATCGGTAAGTTTTACACCGGCAATGTTTACAATCTTGAACCAAGACAACTTTTCGCTTGGAGTGCCGGTGCAGGTATAAATCATCAGTTTATAATTTAGAATTTGCTCCTGCTCATCATTTTGCAGATTGTGAAAATAGCGCCTGTTAAAAGAAAAATCACCCGCAACATATTGGCACACGGAAATAGTTCGCTGCTGACCATCAATGATTTCATAATTACCATCATCCTTGACGGCCCAATACATTACGTTGAGCGGAAAACCCTTAATTACAGTATCAATTACCGCGTCGCGCTGTTGGTCTTTATAAATAAATTCGCGTTGAAAAGGCGGGCGAATATCCAACTTGCCACCATAACCCACGACGCCTTCAGCGGCGCTATCTTTATAGCCATCAGCTAATTCTTTAATTGTGATCTCTTTAAGTTTTATTTTCATAGTATTTTGTTTTTAATTAATATTCTTGCATATATTTCTTTATCATTAATTCGAAAACGACTTACTTTTCCAGTTTTTTCCTTTACTAAAACTCTATCAATTCCAATTATTTCAAATTGCTCAGGATTATATTTGTCTACAAATGTAATCGGCACACCCATTGCACCGTCATAATCCATTGGGATGTCTTTGGTTCTGCTTACTTCAATCGCAGCGTAATTATCGTATTTGGGGTATTCTGCGGGTGTGTATTTTTTAAATAAAATTAATTTTTCATTACGTTTGGCAATTTCTAAATTGGTGAACCAATGCACTCCTGAAACTCGAACCATACCTTCAATATGATTTCCTGCTGTAGCATGATCTCCATATTTGGTAATAAAATGAGTAGCTCCCCCCTTAAATCCAAATCCCAACCATAACTTATTATCTTTTATAAGTTTGAAAATTTCTTTGTAAGTAATCGCGTTTTGGTGTCCGATAATCACAAACTTTTTACCATATTTAATTAATTGAGCAACATATTCACGAAATAGTGAAAACGGCGGATTGGTTACCACAATATCGGCTTGTTTTAATAATTCAATGCATTCCGCACTGCGGAAATCACCATCACCTTGTAAGTGTTTAATGCCAATTTCCTCGGGGTCAGGAATATTGTTGGCGTTTCTATCGCCCTTATATTCTAAATAAATTGCTTTTTCAGAATTATGCTGGCTGAACAAGTCCATATTCTGATTTTTATAGCAAGTAGTGATTAATTTTTTAAGCCCCAACGATTCAAAATCGTAGGAAAAATAATGAAAGAAATTGCTAATTCTCGGATCATCACAATTGCAATAAACGATTCTTTGCTTAAAATGCTTTTTATAGTGTGTCAGCTCGCTTTCAATATCTGGCAGCTGCGTGTAAAATTCATCCTTTTTAGCTTTACTCGCTCGGTGCAGACTAATATTGCGTGGTTCTGGTTTCATTTCAAGTCTATCAAAATTACCAATTTCAAGGCAGTTTTTTTTATTTTATTTTTTATTTGCCTTATTTCTAAAATATTTGTAATTTTCATTAGAGTTAATCCTATTCATAATATTGCCTTATTTAGATGATGTTAACTCGGATATATTTGTATTACTCTATGAAAGCCGCTCGTTCGTTCGAGTGGCTTTCGTAGTTTTAAGCATAATTTCTTGTCATTCTGACCTGCCCGTAGGCTTGGGCGAGGGGGAGCATAGCGACGAAGAATCCATAGCTTTGTTTCGTGCATATTTATTGCTCGTACTTCTCCACTTCTAACAATTCTATATCAAAAATTAAGGTAGCGTTAGGTGGAATTACATCACCGGTGCCACGAACACCATAACCCATTTCCGGTGGAATTGTTAATGTGCGCATTCCGCCTACTTTCATTCCAATAAATCCTTCATCCCAACCTTGGATTACCTGACCAACTCCAACAGTAAATCTGAAGGGTTCTCGTCCTGGGTTGGTTGACGAATCAAATACAGTTCCATCTTCCAATTTGCCGGTATAATTAACAGTAAGTATATCATATTTTTCAGCTTCTAATCCTTCACCTATCACAGTATCAACAATTTTAATGCCTTTTATCATTTTCACCTCTTTGTCTTGTCCACAGCCAAAAATCGCCAACATCATCAAAATTGCAATGCCCGCAACGGCGATGTTCCTTCTTATTTTTTGCATATGTCAATCCTTCTCTTTTCTGTAAATTACTGTAATTCTTTTATACTTTCTACTGCTTTATTGCTTGGTGTAATATGTAAAATTAAATAATGAATACAAGTAATTCTATTTTCAATAAAAATTTACCACCTTTAGCCGATCGTCTGCGCCCGCGCACAATTGATGAATTTGTTGGTCAAGAACACCTGGTTGGTAATACTAAAATTTTGTCATTAATAACTAAATCACGACAGCCCTTCTCGATGATATTTTGGGGACCACCCGGATCAGGCAAAACCACATTAGCACGGATAATTGCTAATTCAAGTGAAGCCAATTTTCAGGAAATTTCTGCTGTATCGAGCGGTGTTAAAGAATTGCGCAAAATAATTGAAAAAGCTAAAGCATCCCAAAGTATGGGACAAATCACGCTCCTTTTTATTGATGAAATTCACCGTTTCAGCAAGTCGCAACAAGATGCTTTACTGCATGCTGTAGAAGATGGCACCCTAATTTTAATTGGCGCCACTACAGAAAATCCATCTTTTGAAGTAATCAGTCCATTGCTTTCGCGTTGCCGTGTTTTAGTTCTGAAGCCACTTTCAGAAAAATCGCTTGAACTAATTTTAAATAATGCATTTAAAAATGATATTATTCTGCAAAAAAATCAAATTCAATTAACAGCTAGTATCAAAACTCAACTAATTCACTCCGCTGGCGGTGATGCACGCAAAATGCTGAACGCATTGGAAATCTCGATTAATCTAATTGGTAGTAAAGGAAAAATTACTGCAGCCGTTTTAAACGAAGCATTGCAAAAACGTACGCAACTATATGATAAAACCGGTGACTATCATTACGACACGATTTCAGCGTTTATTAAATCGGTACGGGGCAGCGATCCTGATGCGGCAATTTATTGGTTGGCAACTATGCTGGAAGGCAGTGAAAAACCAGAGTTTATCGCACGACGGCTGGTCATTTTAGCATCGGAAGATATCGGCAATGCCGATCCGCAAGGGCTCTCGATTGCCACAGCCGGATTCCAAGCAGTACACATGATTGGCATGCCCGAAGCGGCGATCACACTCGCTCAGGTAACAAATTATTTAGCCTCCGCGGCCAAATCCAATGCATCATATCTTGCTTTGAAAAAAGCACAAAATCTGATTAAAACCGATGGAACTCATCCTGTTCCAAAGCATTTACGAAATGCCCCTACTACCCTTATGAAACAATTAGAATATGGAAAAAATTATCAATATCCGCATGATCACCCTGAACATTTTATAACCGAAAATTATCTTCCTGATGGGATAGAAAATGTATTTTATAAGCCTACTAAACTTGGTTATGAAAAATATATCTCAAAGCGATTAAAATCACTGTGGCCGGCGAAATATAAAAAATAATGCGTTATAAATTTTTACTCATTTTAATACCAATTATACTCTCAGCCGATGATCGCCTACGGCTTATCCGAGCTGATGTTTTAGAGAATGTTAACCGCAATGGAACCGCCGTTCAAATTTTAACCGGCGATGTGATTTTTCAAAAAGGTGAACTTATACTATCTTGTGATGTTGCCAATTATACAGAAAAAACCGGTCAGGGCTTTTTAATCGGTAACGCCAAAGCTAAAAAAGACAGCAGTTTTATAACTGCCGATACATTACATTTTAATTCACCAAATAATATTTTAACAGCTTCCGGTAATGCATGTGCTTGGGACAGTAAATACAATCTCACTGCGAAAAAAATTATTTATAATACCAAAATTGATAGCGGAATGGCTGGGGGGAATGCCAAGATGCTGCAAAATAAACAAGTTGTTACCGCGGATACGTTGACTTACTTTAAGCCGCATGAAAATGAAGGAGCCAATTATACAGCATTCGGCAACGTCAAAATCACTAATAATGACAGACTAATTACATGTGGTAGAACCTCTTACAATCTGCAGACCGAAATTGCACATTTAACTTTAAATCCGGTTGTTACTTCCAACCAAGAACACTTATCCGGAACAGAATTATTTGCTCACTATAATGAAGATGATTTACAGGAAATTATTATTCCTTCTGGCGCTAAAGCATATTCTATACATAATGATAAAACAATTGGACAATATCGCGACGATATGTCTGGCAAAACCTTAAAAGCGTATTTTATCGAAGGCCAACTTGATTCAGTACGTCTTGAAGGCATGGCAACTACTTTATATCATGTGTTTAATGATACAATCTTTCAAGGAAAAAACGTGGCTTCAGGAGATACAATTTCATTAAAATTCGCCGAACAAGAAATAAATGAAATATTGGCCATCGGCGGTGCGCGCGGCACATATTTACCTGATACGACAACTTCTAAATTAGAAACAGAAATAAAATATGTAGCCGATAAAATCGATTACCAAATTTCTGAAGAAACATCACAATTAATCGGCAATGCTAAGGTTGTTTATGACGATTTGACGTTAACGGCAGGTTATATCGGTGTTGATTGGCTAACCAATATTCTAGAAGCTCTACCAAAACTTGCTTCAGATTCTTCAGCCAATTCGATCAAACCAACACTCAATGAAATTGGACAAGAACCCATTATTGGGGATGAATTAGTTTATAATTTACAAACTGAGCGAGGAAAAATATTACATAGTAAAACCAAATCCGAGGATGGCTATTACCGAAGTTCCGTTATCCGTAACGAAAATAAAGATGTTTTTTATTTGAAACAGAGTACTTACACGACCTGTGATTTAGATAATCCTCATTTTCATTTTGGCAGCCCCAAGATGAAAATGCTCCAAGATGATAAAGTTATTGCCAAACCGATAACGTTGTATCTTGCACAAATTCCTATCGTTAGATTGCCGTTTATAGTGTTACCAATGCAATCAGATGGTCGTCAATCAGGCTGGATAATGCCAACTTATGGTACCAGTAATTCACGCGGACATTTTTTAGATGGCTTCGGATATTATTGGGCCATCAACGATTATTCTGACACAAAACTGGTTGCTAGTTTCGCTGATTTGCAGGGCATTACTTTGAAATCGACCAATCGATATAATAAACGCTATAAATTTTCCGGTAATTTGCAGCTTGAAACGCGACAGTATTTGGCATCAGGTGAAAATAATATTTCCAATATTTTCGGTCCAAGACAAAAAGATTATGTTATAAAGTGGTCGCACAATCAAATCTTGCGAAAAAATCAAACTTTTACAGTCAATGCCAGCTACTATAGTAATAGTAATTATAATTATTTGACTTCCTTAAATCCGGTTAAAAGAATGAATCAGCAAGCGGTATCCAATGCAACTTATTCCAAAAGATGGCCCAAAAGCAACAATTCGATAAGTATTAATTTTTCATCTAAGACGGATTTAATGGCCGACCGTAAAATAAACATCGGAAGCGATTTTTATCAATCACCAATTGTAGCCGAAACAAAACTAAGTATTACATCAATCACTTTTCCTATAATATCTTTTCGACACGGTCAACGGCCTTTATTTCCAACCACGGCTCTGAAAAAAGCATGGTATAATAATATTACTTGGAACTACTCTTCTAATTTTAATAATAAATACCAAACCTATTATGAGTCAGTTGAAAACGACACTACTACGGGACAGTTTAAATGGAAAACTGACTCTGCTGGCGACGGTATAAAACATTCATCCTCCGATAAAATATTAACACATACTTTATCATTTAGTGTACCACAAAAATTCTTTAGAAATATTACAATTAATCCCAGACTTTCTATCAAATCCGATTGGGTGGATGAATACTCCGTTGCCCAAATTGATTCTACTGGTACTTATGAATCGATTAAAAAAAAGAGCTTTGCTGCACGAACTATCGGTTCGTTTAGTCTAAATATGGGAACGCAATTATATGGGTTATTCCCCATTAAATTTTTCCAATTCAATGGTATTCGGCATGTGGCTTCACCATCAATTGGGTATTCTTTTTCTCCAGATTTTTCACAATCTTTATTTGGGTACAATTTTAATTATTTCGAATCAGTTTCAGATATTTCCAACTCAGAAATTTTGCACGATAAATTTCGAGGGACTTTAGCCGGCAGCACACCACAAAGCGAACGCCAAGCTCTAACATTTTCTCTAAATAACGTTTTTCAAACAAAATTTGCGGAAGGTGATTCAGAACGAAAAATTGATCTATTATCTTGGCGCTTATCAACAAATTATAATTTTGCTGCAGACAAATTTAAACTATCCAATCTTACTTCTTCCATTAGAACAGGGTTGTCAAAATCACTAAAATTGGATATTTCCCTTACGCATGATTTTTATAATTTTGATTCAGATAACGCTACACGACTGAACTCAATCAACAGAAAAAACAATATTCCCATTCCACGCTTAATAAACGCCCGCATTGGCACTGGATTTAGATTTTCAGGTAAAAGCATTAGATTTGCAGATTCTCCCATTAGCAAATCTGTCGTTGACACAGCCAATATTGATGTGTTGGATGACTTCGGACAAAATCTTGATGTAAAACAAAATCCTAAACCGATTTCCGGCGGTCATTTGTGGAATACAAATGTTAGTTTGAGTTATTCTTACAATGCTGCTAATCCGCTGAATATCGTTAAAACGTTTTGGATGAATACTAATACCACCATGCAGATTACACCCAATTGGCAAATACAACACAATGCGCGCATGGATTTGGTCAACCAGTCGTTGGTCAGCCAAAGTTTTTCGATTTATCGCGACTTACATTGTTGGGAAATGTCTGTTTCGTGGACTCCAGGAGGTTATGGCCAAGGAGTGTATCTACGAATTAATGTTAAATCACCAACATTAAAAGATTTGAAAATCGAAGAGCGTGGCGGGATATTTCAAAACCGTCCACAATTTTAACCATAGCTAATTTGAATTATTAAACTCTAAATTTATTAACGCTTTAGCTGCTTAACGATAAATCTTTTATCTTTGTTTGAATCTGTGGAAATTCTACTATTAAATAAAGGGAAATTATGTACTGTCCAAAATGCCGAACACAATATGTTGAAAATGTAGATGCTTGTTTTGACTGCCAAGTTGCATTAGTCGCTAATTTGCCGGAAGAAACTCCGATTGAAAAAATTAAATGGCTTGCATTGCCACCCTTAAGTGGTGAAGTCTATGCCGACATGGTCGAAGAAGTTTTGCAAAATATGGATATTCCACATTTCACCAAATCTGATTGGGCGACTTCTGCTTTCAACATATCAAGTGCAAATTTAGTTGGAGCAAGGGTTACTATTTTTGTTCCGGAAGACAATTTAAATGTAGCGACAAAAGTTGTAGAAGAATTATTAGGGAAAAAATAAATTGATTCGTTCTATAAAAGGTACCCACGATATTTTACCAAATGAAAGCCATCGTTGGCGTAAAATTGAATCAGCATTGCATAGTTTTATGCAACAATATGGATACAATGAAATTCGTACGCCGGCCTTTGAAAAGACGGAGCTTTTTACCCGAGGAATCGGTAGTGAAACTGATATTGTAACAAAAGAAATGTATAGTTGGACTGATCAAGGCGGAGAAAAACTTACCCTAAAACCAGAACTTACAGCACCGGTTGTGCGTGCGTATATTCAGCATAATTTAGCCAGCAGCTCAGCGATAAATCGATTATATTACTTAGATGCGTTATTTCGCCGCGAGAGACCACAAAAAGGTCGCACGCGACAATTTCATCAATTTGGTGCGGAAGTATTTGGCTCAGAACATCCGGAAGCCGATGCCGAAATTATTGCATTAGCTTATAATTTTTTTAAATCATTAGAATTAGATTCAATTACCTTGCATTTAAATAGCGTTGGTTCTGTAGAATGCCGCACTAAATATCGTCAAGAATTGCGCAGTTTTCTAAAGTCATATTTGAACGATTTATCTGAAACGAGTCAAATACGTTTCAAAAAAAATCCATTAAGAATTTTGGACACAAAAATTGAAAGCGAAAAAGAAATAATTAAAAATGCTCCAAAAATAGATAATTTTTTTACCAAAGATGATGTATCGCACTTTGAAAGTGTTAAAAATATTTTGCAAGAATTAGAAATACCATACACTGTTGATCCGCAAATGGTGCGTGGCTTGGATTACTATTCCCGAACAACTTTTGAAATTACTTCAGATGAATTAGGTGCTCAAGATGCTTTGTGTGGTGGAGGACGTTACGATAATTTAGTTGAAACACTTGGAGGGAAACCAACTCCGGCAGTTGGTTTTGCGGCCGGTATGGAACGCTTATTAATTGCTTTAGAATCTAAATTGTCAAAGTTTACACCGGAACCGGTGCAAATTTATGTAGTCGGATTGATACCATCAGCGCAAGTTCAAGTTCAAAAAATTGCATTAGAGCTTAAAACAAATGGTTGGTCTGTAATCACGGATCTATTAAGACGAAGTTTAAAAGCTGCGTTACGCGATGCAAATCGTAAAAATGCTAAAATTTCAATTATACTCGGTGAAGAGGAACTGACTAATGATTCCTGTTTGGTAAAAATTATGAAAAGCGGAGAACAAACCAAAGTATCAAGGAAAAAAATGATTGATCATATTTCAAAATTGGATTTGTGAATTTATTAATCTATATTTTACGCGCGTAAGAAAAAATTATTGATATGTCTAAAAAACCATTATTAATCGTAGAATCACCCTCCAAAGCAAAAACGGTTTCGCAATATCTTGGTGGAGACTATAACGTTATTGCAAGTGTTGGCCATGTTAAAGACCTGCCAAAAACCACTCTCGGCATTGATATTGAAAATGATTTTAGAATTGAACTTGAAATTCTCCCTAAGAAAAAGAAATTTTTTAAGGAATTGCAGGGGCTCGTAAAAAAAGCACAATCGGTTGTATTGGCAACTGATCCGGATCGCGAAGGCGAAGCAATAGCGGCACACATCGCAAGCGAAATTAAAGGTTTAACAGTACACCGCGTTCTATTTACAGAAATAACGAAAGCCGGTATTCAAGAAGGCATCCAAACTCGGCATCCGATTGATAAAAAATTAGTCGATGCACAAACCACTCGCCGAATAATTGACCGCCTTGTGGGATATAAAATTTCGCCGCTTTTATGGGCAACCCTGCAACGCAACATGAAATTTGTTACTACTACATTATCGGCCGGTCGTGTTCAATCGGCAGCGGTAAAAATACTAATTGACCGTGAACGCGAACGGGCAATTTTTAAATCGGCAACATTTTTCAACTTGAAAGCAATTTTGCTTACTTCGGAAAACCAGACCTGTTCTGCTACACTTGTAAAATTAAATGAACAAAAACTTGCCGTAGGCAAAGACTTCGATAAAAACACCGGAAAATTATTAAAGAAGGATGTCATCGCACTAAGCGAGTCGCAAGCGAACGCACTTAAACTAGAATTAGAATCAGGTGATTGGAAAGTTGCCGATATAAAAGAAAAACCGATTAGCTCTAATCCACGACCACCATTTACAACATCTACGCTTCAGCAAGAAGCTGCACGGAAGTTACGTTTTTCCGCACGTCGTACAATGAGTGTTGCCCAAAAATTATATGAAAATGGTTTTATTACTTATATGCGCACTGATTCTACCAATTTATCGACGGAAGGAATTAATGCTGCGAGAAATAAAATTAAAGAAGAATTTGGAGCGGATTATTTGCCGGATAAAGCACGGCTTTATTCATCAAAAGTTAAAAATGCGCAGGAAGCTCATGAGGCAATCCGTCCGGCTGGCAATAAAATAAAATCAGCCGCCGAAGTAAGTAAAAAGCTTGATAATGATGCCGTGCGTTTATTTGATTTGATTTGTAAACGAACAATAGCCAGTCAAATGAAATCGGCCAAGTTGAAAGAGACGGTAATTTTGATCAATAATCAAAAAGCTCAATTTCGCGCAACCGGTCGTGTAATAATTTTCCCTGGGTATATGCGCGCCTATGTTGTTGGCAAAGATGCTCCGAATGCGGAATTAGTTGACAAAGAAACAATTCTACCTAAAATTGAACCGGATGAAAAATTAACATTAAAAAATATTGATGTAATTGGGCAATCTACGAAACCACCGGCGCGCTATACGGAGGCCGCTTTGATTCGAAAAATGGAAGCGCTTGGTATCGGCCGACCTTCCACTTACGCCGCAACTACCGATACAATTTTAAAACGCACATATGCCACCAAAAATAATGGTGCCTTAGTTCCGTCTTACCTCGCGGTTGCTATTACGCAGTTACTTGAAAATCATTTTAAGACATTAGTTGATGCAAATTTTACAGCAGAAATGGAAGATGGCTTAGACGCAATATCGCGCGGCGAAATGAAATCGTTACCGTTCATTAAAGAGTTCTATTTTGGCGGAAATGAAACCCAAGGATTGGAAAAAATGCTTGAACAAGAAGTCGATATCCGTAAAGCCTGTGCAATAGAAATCGATACTACTGTAGAAAAACCGATAATAGCACGAATCGGAAATTTTGGTCCGTATCTTGAACAAAATGGAAATCGTAAAGCGATACCATCAAATTTACCGTTTGGCAATCTTACAATAGAAAAAGCCAATGAAATTTTGTCAAAAGAAATTGAAGCAGAGCAGTCCCTTGGCAAAGACCCCAAAACAAAAGAAGCTGTCTTTCTGAAGGAAGGACAATACGGACCGTACGTGCAATTGGGTAATACAAAAACAAGGAAAGCAATTCCAAAAGATCTTAATTTAGAAAACATTGACATAGAGCTTGCCTTACAATTATTAGCTTTGCCACGTGAGGTCGGCAAACATCCTGAGACGAGCGAAATGATCACAGCTGATTATGGAAGGTACGGACCGTATCTGCGTTGCGGAAAAAAGAATGCCCGTTTAGAAGATGGTCAATCTCCATTAACTATCTCAACTGATGAAGCAATAAAAGTACTTGCTAAGAAAAAAAGTCGTTCACAAAAATTAAAAGTATTAGGAAAACACACCAAAACCGGTGAAGAGCTAATCATAAAAACCGGATTTTATGGACCTTACGTAACTGATGGCAAAATAAACGCTTCAATCCCAAAAAACACGAACGTAGAGTCATTATCTTTAACAGCAGCCATAGAATTAATTGATAAAAAACGTGCCGCTGGTCCTGCCAAGCGAGTTCGTCGTAAAAAGAAAAAATAATATGGATATTAAATCAATTGAAAAAATAGTCTCGCTTTCCAAGCGCCGCGGATTTATTTTTCAAAGTTCGGAAATTTACGGTGGCCTTGGCTCTGCATGGGATTATGGGCCGCTTGGCGTTGAAATGAAAAATAATATCAAGAATTTGTGGTGGCAAGAAATGGTTATCACACGCCAAAATGTAGTTGGGATGGATGCCGCAATTTTAATGCACTCTAAAGTTTGGGAAGCGAGCGGGCATGTGGAAAATTTTCATGATCCAAAAGTGGATTGCAAAAATTGCAAAGCACGATACCGCGCTAATCATATAGATTTATCGAAACCGTGTGAGCGTTGCGGAAGAACAGACTGGACAGAGCCACGCCAATTTAATTTAATGTTCAAAACAGAAATCGGGGCTGTAGCAGATTCAGGTGATGAAACATATCTACGCCCTGAAACGGCGCAAGGTATTTTTGTAAATTTCAATAATGTCGTTACCACAGCTAGGCAAAAATTGCCGTTTGGTATTGCACAGCTCGGTAAAGCGTTCCGTAATGAAATAACAACTGGTAACTTTTTGTTTCGTACGCGTGAATTTGAACAAATGGAAATGGAATTTTTTATCAAGCCCAAAGAGGCCAGAAAATGGCTTGAGTATTGGTCGCAACAGCGATTGGAATGGTTCAAGAAGCTTGGTGTAAATCCTGAAAAAATACGTCTGCGCCCACACGGTAAAGAAGAATTAGCGCATTATTCAACCGCTTGTTACGATATTGAATATGAATTCCCTTTTGGCTGGTCGGAGTTAGAGGGCATTGCCGACCGCGGCACATATGATTTGGAGCAACATAATCTGCATTCCAAGAAAAAACAAACATACTTTGATGCGCAATCTAATTCGCACATTATACCGGTAGTTATTGAAGCTTCAGCCGGTGTAGATCGCGCCTTTTTGACCTGCTTGGTTGACGCCTATCATGCAGAAGAAGTAAATGGTGAGCAGCGCGTAGTGCTAAAATTATCACCGAAAGTTGCGCCAATAACTTGCGCTGTTTTTCCATTGGTTAAAAAAGATAGACTGCCAGAAATTGCTCAAAAAATATTTACTGAAATTCAAACTGAATATAGCGCTTTTTTTGATATCGGTGGTTCGATTGGAAAGCGCTATCGTCGCCAAGACGAAGCCGGTACACCATTTACTATAACAGTGGATCATCAAACTTTAGAAGACGACACCGTAACCCTGCGCGATCGTGACAGCATGGAACAAACCAGGATACCAGTTGAAAAAATATTAATTAATTTAAAAAACAAATTACATTCCAACTAAACGTGCGTCGCATTCCTTTTCGTTCACGAAATCCAGTTTTAACATATAAGTCATATAAATATCAACCACGCGCGAAAGCAAGTGAAGCAATGACTGTTCCCAGAGTGATCAGTAAAACAACTTTTGAATTAATTTTATTGTCAATCTCTGCGGTTACCACTTGGCATGTAATCCAAGATTCACCAAACTATCGCTACTTAATTTCGGTAGGATTTATTGGTGGATTATCAATCGCTATCCTCACATTTTGGAAACGCTATATAGCAAAATTTACATTACCAATTTATGCATTATTAAAAGGCATGGCGCTTGGCGGAATGTCTTTTTATTTTGAGCGCCGTTATCCTGGAATTATTTCCACAGCGATATTTTTAACATTTGGCGGTTTGGGTGCTTTATTAATGCTCTATCGCAGTGGCGCAGTGAAAATAAAACCGGAAACGCGTAGTTTAATTTATGTGGTCACTGGAGGAATTTTCATTGTCTATATTTTTAGCTGGATTTTACATTATATTGATATTCGTATACCGGTTATTCACGATGCAACGATTCCCGGCATCTTATTCAGTTTATTTGCGCTAACGATTGCTGCATTAAATTTAATTCTTGATTTTGAATACATTGAACGAGGTGTTCGCTATCAGAATCATCGTTCCATGGAATGGTATTCAGCATTCGGATTATTGATAACATTAGTCTGGTTTTACATCGAAATACCGCGCTTATTTTCTAAAATTTTAAGATTTAAAGGATAATGCGGAAAATAACATTTATAGTACTATTTGCTTCTGTTTATTTCCTTTTTGCGGAAAATGATTCAATTCCTGCTAAAAACGGTATGGTTGTTTCCGCTTCAAATTTGGCATCACAAGTTGGAATTGAAATTATGCGCGCGGGTGGAAACGCCATCGATGCCGCTGTTGCAACCGGATTTGCACTTGCCGTCACTTACCCACAAGCGGGTAACATTGGCGGTGGTGGATTTTTAGTCGCTCATTTAGCGGATGGGCGCAACATCACGCTTGATTTTCGAGAAACCGCCCCACTTGCCGCTCATCGTGATATGTACTTAGATGAAACCGGTGAAGTAATTAAAGATATGTCGATCAGAACTCATCGGGCAGTTGCCGTCCCCGGCTCCGTGGCCGGTTTGCTTACTGCTTGGCGCTATTATGGTTCTGGTAGTATTTCAATTAAGCAATTAGTTAAACCGGCAATTAAACTAGCCAATGGTGGCTTTAAAATCACCGAACGATTTGCCAATAGTCTAAACAATAATCAACCTCTTTTTCTCAAAGATGACAGCGCACGACGTGTGTTTACTCGTTCTGATGGCAAAAATTGGCAAGCCGGTGATTTGTTAATACAAAAGGATTTATCCAAAACCCTGCAACGTATTGTGAAAAATGATTTGAACGGATTTTATTTGGGCAAAACAGCTGAATTAATTGTCGCTGAAATGGAATCTGGCAATGGATTAATTACGCTGCGCGACTTGGAATTGTATAGTCCCAAACTGCGTGAACCAATTATTGGCAATTATAAAAATTTTGATATTGTTTCAATGGGGCCACCCAGTTCCGGTGGTATTTTATTGGTTCAAATGTTAAATATGCTAAGCAATTTCAAATTAGACACTCTTATTTTTAATTCAGCAGATTATATCCATTTGCTTACAGAAATTGAGCGTCTAGCATATGCCGACCGTGCGGAGCATCTTGGTGATAGCGATTATTGGAAAGTCCCAATCACAATGTTAATAGACAAACAGTATGCTGCCGATCGTGCCCACAAAATATCTATGCACAAAGCAGCACGCAGCACTGATGTATTTGCCGGTGAAATTCCAAAATACGAATGCCGTGAAACCACACATTATTCCGTGACAGATAAAGCCGGTAATGCTGTAAGTGTAACAACTACTTTAAATACATTTTTCGGAACCGGAATTCTTGTGGATGGCGCCGGTTTTTTTCTGAATAATGAAATGGATGATTTCTCCGCTAAACCGGGTTCTCCAAACATCTTTGGATTGATCGGAAGTACCGCGAATGCGATTCAGCCTTACAAACGGCCGTTAAGCTCAATGACACCCACCATCATACTTTGTAATAAAAAACCGTACATTATTATTGGCTCCCCTGGTGGCTCAACAATTATCACAACTGTATTACAAGTCATCCTTAATATTATTGAACACAATATGGATGTTCAAGACGCAGTTGCCGCTCCGCGCTTTCATTGCCAATGGTTGCCCGATGCAATATTTTTGGAGCCCAACACTCTTACTACCGATATAAAATCTCAATTAGAGAGTCGTGGCCATTCAATTTTACCATATAAATGGGGCTATATCGGACAAGCAAATGGAATCCAAATTATTGATGGTCTATTTATAGGTGGTGCAGATCCACGAGATGAGAACTCCGCAATCGGTTATTAATATTTAAAATCGCTTCCACCGATGTATTCTCGCAATAGCGAAATACCGGGGACATATTGCTCATCAAATTTATCAAAAAATGATAGGAATAAATCTAACTGCTGAGCTCGTTGTTGAATGGATTTATTCCCATTAATATTTTTCAACAGTGGTCGCACATATTTTGCTAAAACCGGAAATTCATATACCAACGATGAATTAAATATAAAGTTTGCCTCTTCACTATAGGGAAAAATCTTTTTCTCTTCACCTAATCGTACAGAAGGCCAGCGTTCTAAAGTTTGTTCAGGTGTATAACCACGAAATTTATTATCTCGAACCAGTCTTCTTAACAAACGATTGTCTGATGTTGATATTCGATGGTTAGCATCGATGTTCATTTGTGTAATTGCGCTAACGTATAATTTTTCGACACGATCTGTGCCTATTAAACCTGTCAATTTTGGATTTAATCCATGGATTCCTTCAATTATGATAAAATCCCAATCTCCTAATTCTATAGTTTTGTTAGTATCCTTTCCAATCCCAAAATCAAAATCAAATTGGCGTTCAGGAATTGATTTTCCGTCGATCAAACTATTTACCCGATTTCCCAGTAAATTAATATCAAGACCGTCAATTGATTCAAAATCTTTTTTTCCATCAACATCTGTTGGGAGTAATTTTCGATCAATAAAATAATCATCGGTCGAAATCGTTTGTGAACGAAAACCATTAACACGTAATTGAATTTTTAGGCGCTTGCTAAAAGTTGTTTTCCCAGCCGATGAAGGCCCCGCGATTGTAATTATTCTACGTTTTGGAAAACCTTCTACAATTTCATCAGCAATGGCGCTTATTTTCTTTTCATGCAAGCCTTCTGCAACCCAAATTAATTCCTTAATATCGCCATTATTAATTACTTTATTCAAATCTCCAATTGTTGAAATTCCTAATATTTCACTCCACTTTTGATGTTCTTCCATAGCCGCAAATAATTTCGGCTGATCAACAAACGGTGTGATTCCGCTCGGATCTGCAATCGCTGGAAATCTCAATAGAAACCCATTATTATATTTCTTTAGTTCAAATTTTGTTAGTAGCGACTTGTCCACCGTTAATGGATCAATTACGTAATCCCAATAAGCATTGTTAAATTTTGCAACCGGTATGCTTTTCCCTTCCCATTTATTAGCAATTGCTAATTTACTTTTCGAATTATAGCGATATAATTTTTCAATAAACTTTGTTTTAGGCCAATTTTCAATAATAATCGGCATATCATTATTTATCCATTTCTTCATCAAACTTTCTAAATTAGCTAATTCCATAGCTGAAATTGGTGTAAAATCAACATCGTGGCAATAGAATGAATTACCAAATGAATGCTCAATTACTAAAAGTCTGTCTAGAAAAACTTTTTTGAATGCACCGGACAAGAAAAAGGTCAGGGTTGCGTGGCGTTCCGATAAAATTGCCATTTTATTCGCCAATTATTTTAATTAATACACGTTTATTACGGCGCCCATCAAATTCACCATAAAATATCTGCTCCCAAGTTCCAAAATGCAATTTGCCATTAGTGACTGCTACAACAACTTCGCGACCCATAATTTGTCGCTTATGATGGGCATCGCCGTTATCTTCGCCAGTGCGATTGTGCTCATATTGATTAATCGGCGCATGTGGCGCTAATTTTTCTAACCATCGTTTATAATCGTGATGTAAACCAGATTCATCATCATTAATAAAAACAGATGCTGTTATGTGCATTGCGTTTACAAGGCATAATCCTTCTTGAATATGACTTTCGATTAATGCTTCCTCAACATGATGAGTAATATTCACAAAATCCATTCGCTCCGGAATGTTAAATGATAATTCTTTAAAATATGATTTCATTTTACGATTTTATTTCTTTTACATTATATTATATTTTTAATTTTACAAGATTTTTGACTATTTCAATAATCTGTAGATAATTGATCCATTATTAATTGAACAAATACCGATGTACCAATTAATAAAGCTTGCTCATTTATATTGAAATGTGAACAATGGTGCGGAACAGACATTGGGTTTTCATCATCCGGTGCGGAACCAATAAAGAAAAAACACCCGGGAATCTTTTGCAAATAATAACTAAAATCCTCGGCACCCATGGTTAAATATGGTTCAACTACTCCATCCCCAACAATCTTTCCTGCAACTTTTTTAACTGTTTTTACACATTTCGCATGATTAATAGTTGGCGGATAACCGTCCTGATATTCCACATCAATTTTTGCTCCGCTTGTTTTTTCCGCCCCATCAATTATTTCGTACAACCGTGTTTTTAGCATTTGTCGATTGGTTTCCGTCATTGCACGAATGGTGCCCTGCATTTTCACTTTGTCTGAAATAACATTGAATCCATGACCACCTTCTATTTTGCCAATCGTTAATACTCCGTTTTCAAGCGGATTCAAATTCCGGCTAACAATTGATTGTAGATTTACAATTAATTGCGCGGCGGCCACGATTGCATCAACTGTTCCTTGTGGTGCCGCGCCATGTCCGCCCTTACCGTTGATAGTTATATTGAAAATATCAGCTGCCGACATTACCGCGCCGGCCGCTATTCCAATTTCTCCCAATGATTGATAGTTCCACAAATGTGCACCGTAAATTTCATCTACGCCGTCCAAGCAGCCATCTTTGATCATATATCGCGCACCCCCACCGCCTTCTTCTGCGGGCTGAAAAATGAATCTAACATTTCCATGTAATTGTTCTCGTTTCTGTGACAATATTTCAGCGGCACTCAAAACCATTGCCATATGGCCATCATGCCCGCAGGCGTGCATAACGCCAGCATTTTTTGATTTATAAGAAAAATTCCCGGTTTCTTGAATCGGCAAAGCATCCATATCTGCTCGCAAAGCGATTGTTTTGCCGTCATGTTTGCCGTACAATTCACCCACCACACCGGTTTGACCAATATTAGTTTTGACATCAATTTTATACGATTTAAGTCGCTTGGCAATAAACGCTGCCGTTTCATGAACATCAAATCCAAGTTCAGGATATTTGTGAAAATGACGCCTATGACATATGAGTTGATCTTTTATTTCCAAAATTTCAGGTAAAATCTTAATACTCATTTTAGTTGTCCAATATTCTCTATTGTTGCACCAATGAGTTTAGCAAAACTGTCCTTAGTACGATTTGCAGTTTCAATCACTTCGTTATGTGTTAATGGTTGGTCGAGAATTCCAGCAGCGTAATTTGTAATAATGGAAATCCCAAGTGCTTCCATACCTAGTTCATCGGCGGCTTGCAATTCGGGAACGGTACTCATCCCAACCGCATCGCCACCAAGATTTCGAATAAATTCTACTTCTGCTGCTGTTTCATAGGCGGGGCCTTGCGTCCAACAGTAAACACCTTTTTCATATTTTATATTTGTCTTTTTTCCTGCTTTTTCAACACATTCCAACAAATTTTTAGATCCAGTTATTCTAATTTTTGGGATTAAAGCACTTGCTTTAAATGTACAATCGGCATAACCGCTAATAACCATTAGCAAACCGGGCGCTAAACTCTTTTTAACTGAACCCGCGGCGTTTGTGATAATTAAGTACTTTATACCTAACTTATGAAACAATTGAATTGGCAATTGCACAGTTTCTAAATTATGACCTTCATAATAATGAAACCGGCCCCTTGCAGCTAATAAATTTACAGTATTATAATTCCCTGCAACAAATTCACCCGAATGACCCTCGACAGTCGGTAACGGATAACCAGGAATATCTTGATATTTTATTACAATCGGATTTTCCATTCTATTAGTAAATCCACCAAGGCCTGAACCTAAAATTATTGCAATGGAATTTGCCACTTTTACTTGCTGTCTGACACAAGCCACCATTTCTGAAATGTTATATTGCATTATTAAATTTTCTATAAATAAAAATCCCCCAATTAGAGGGATTTTTATTACTTAATTGTCGATTATTATAACTATAATTCTTTTGATCTATCAAAATATTCTTGAGCTTCTTCCGTGTCTCCTTGTCGCAATAGCACGCGTGCCATCGCACGATAATGTTGCGGATTATTGGGCTCCATATCAATCAGTTTGCGATAATAATACTCTGCACGACTCCATTTTTCGGCATTCTCAAAAGTCTGAGCAATACCGCGCAATGCATCAACGTCCTCCGGATTTAAATCATAGGCAAGTGCAAAACTGTCTTCAGCTTGCTGATAGTCGCCTAATTGCATGTTTAACACGCCAAGATTAAAATACAAATCAGCTTTTGCAAGATTATCTGTTTCTTTTGCAATAGCCTTCTCATAGATTGCTAAAGACATTTCTTTATCGCCAACATCATAATAAGTTTGTGCCAATTGGCGAGTAGCCATACCGTTTGCAGGATCAATTTCAACTGCTCGTTTAAAATATATCAATGCTGACTCTTTATCGTCTGCTGCAGCATACAATTTTCCGGCAGACATATTTAATTCAAAATTATCAGGATCTTGAGCACTACCTTTGGAAACAACATCAAGCGCACCTTCGCGCTCTCCACTTGCCAATAACGCATTTGCTAATAATCCATACGCTTGTCCGTTTGTCGGATCAACCTGTGTGGCGGTTGTGAATGCACCAATTGCATCTTGCAAAATTGGCGAATCTTGCCCTTCGCCTGATTTTCGGAATTGATTGAACTTGCTAATTCCTTTATTATAAATTGTAACCCAATGTCTTTCACGCGCTTGTGCAACATAGTCGCCAACTGTATTTCCCTGCAAAATGGTCTTTTCACTGTCAATACTAAGCGCCAAATCAAACATTTCATTCATTTTGTTCCACTCTTTTTTGCGACCATAAATCAAATCTCCTAAGAGATAGGGCACTTCCGGATTATTCGGTTCAGCATCAAGTGCTTTAACCAAATAGGTTTCGGCATTATTCCAATCTTCTTGCTGAATGTATAATTTTGCCGATGTTAATTCCTCGCTTGCGCAACCAATCACAAATATTATCATCAATCCCGTAATTATTAATACCAATAAATTTGTTCTTTTCATTATTTCCTCTTATAGTTGAAATAGAATTTTTTCATACTGAAAGTTATAAGAAACTTACTTTGTTAGCAAGATGTAAGCTGTGTTTGCAATATTTTTTTACGCCGATTTATTTCTGCAATTGTTGTGTTGTCTAATGCCGAAACGCCAACTCCTTCAACACAAATTGAGGCAGTCGCGGTTCCTAAGATTAATGCTTCCTCATAAGATTTGCCCTGAGCTAAAGCCGCAATGAATCCTCCTCCAAACGAATCACCAGCACCGGTTGGATCGGCCACTCTCTTTATTGGATAAGTTCCAATTGAGACTTTCTTTCCATCGGAATTATAAAGAGTTGCCCCTTTGCTACCGCGTTTTATTACTATTGTATTAGGCCCAAGATCAATCAATGCTTTAGCCGCATCATCTAAATTTGAATTTTTGGTCAACATCGTCGCTTCACTCTCATTAATCAATAACACAGTTGCTTTTTTTATCACAGCTAATAATTCTTTAAGCGTAGTATTTATCCAAAGATTCATGGTGTCTACAATTATTAATGCATCCGATTGACATTGATCAATTACTAATTCTTGTAAAGACGGATGTATATTCGCTAAAAAAATATATTGATGTTTTTGATTGACTGCTGAAAGTTTCGGTTTATAATCACCGAAAGCACCTAAATCAGTAAATAGTGTATCACGATCATCAAAGTTTTCGTGATAACGCCCGCCCCAACTGAACGTTTTTCCCTTTTTAATTTCTAGGTCAGTTAAATCGGCAGCGTATTTATTGAACATTGTAAGGCCCTTTTGTGGAAAGTCATCACCAATAATTCCAACAATATGAACAGGTACAAATCGACCAGCGGCAATCATTGCAAATGTTGTGGAACCACCTAATAAGTTATCATACCTTTTATTACCAATCTCGATAGTATCAATCGATATTGAACCGGCAATTAATATTGAATTGTTTCGCATAGGGCATACAGTTTACAAGATTTTATAAATTTCGGCAAGAACTCTAAATCTTTTTTAATATTTTATCGTAATTTTAGTGTTATTATGCTGTATTTTGATCATAGCGCAACGACCCCCACCGACCCACAAGTGTTGGATTTAATGCAATGGGTTGCCAAAGAAAACTTTGGAAATCCATCAAGTATCCACAAATTTGGACAAAAGGCGCGCGCTACAATTGAAAAAGCGCGCCGGCAAGTTGCCGATGCACTTAATGCAAAACCCCGTAATATCATCTTCACCGGCAGCGGTACCGAGGCTAATAATATGGTTTTGCACAATCTATTATTTAGCAAAAATAAGCATGTAATTACTTCAGCAATTGAACATCCTGCCATTTTTAAGACGTTAAAAAAAATGAAAATTTTTGGCGTAACTGTCACGATTATTCCCGTAGATAAGTTTGGACTTATTAAACTTGAAAAAATTGAATCTACCATCCAAAATGATACTGGCTTGATCACGATCATGCATGCCAATAATGAAGTTGGAACTATTCAGCCTTTAAATGAAATATCAAAAATTGCAAAAAAACATAATATAATTTTTCACTCAGATGCTGTACAAATCCCCGGCAAACTATTGCTTGATGTAGTAAATGTCGGTTCCGATTTGATGTCATTCTCAGCTCACAAATTTTATGGTCCGAAAGGGGTTGGATTTTTATATTGCCAGGATGCAATAAAACTCAATCCATTGATAATTGGAGGTGGTCAAGAAAGTAAAAGACGTGCCGGAACTGAAAACACTGCCGGAATTACCGGATTGGGCTTAGCAATGGAATTGGCATCAAAATTTTTAGAAAAAAATCGAAAACATTTAACATCACTGGAAGAACATTTTAAAACTCGCTTGGCCCAAATATATCCGTCGGTGAAATTTAACGGCCATCCAGAAAAACATTTACCAGGATTGGTTAGTGCTACATTCCCTAAAATCGCAAGTGAAGTAATGTTGGTGAACCTTGATATGAACAACATTGCTGTATCAAGTGGTTCGGCTTGTTCTTCAGGAGTTGTGAAACCATCTGAGGTGCTAAAGGCAATGGGTATCAGTAATGAATTAAATGTATCAACGCTGCGGATTAGCTTTGGAAAAGATAATACTTTAGCGGAAGTTGATCAACTGTTAGACGTTATTTCAGAAATTTTGAAAAAATACTCAATAATTTAATAATTTAATGTCAAAAAAAGTAATAGTCGGTATGAGCGGCGGCGTGGATAGTGCAGTGGTTGCATTCTTACTAAAAGATGCGGGTTACGATGTTAGTTGTGTATTGATGAAAAATTGGGACGACGACGATGATGAATTTTATTGTTCTTCCGAACAAGATTATACCGATGCCTTACAAGTTTGCGATGCTCTTGATTTACCGTTCCACTCGGTTAATTTTTCCAAGGAATATCGCGAAAAAGTCTTCTCTCATTTCTTAACAGAATATCAGTCCGGCCGTACACCTAACCCCGATATTTTATGCAATAAAGAAATAAAATTTAAGTTTTTTTTGAATTATTCTATCGATCTCGGTGCTGCTAAAATTGCCACCGGACATTATGCCCAAATAAAAAAAATCAAAAATAAATATCATTTGTTTAAAGGAATTGATTCAACAAAAGATCAAAGTTATTTTCTGTATTTATTAGGTCAAAAGGAATTGTCGAAATCGATTTTTCCATTGGGTGAATTAACCAAAACGAAAGTTCGCAAGATTGCCAAACAGCAAGGATTTTCTAATTTCGCAAAAAAGGACAGCACCGGCATTTGCTTCATCGGTGAGCGTGATTTTAAGAAATTTTTACAACACTATTTACCAGCCAAACCCGGAAAAACAATTACCAACGATGGTGAAATTGTTGGTGAACACAACGGTTTGATGTACTATACTTTAGGGCAGCGTAAGGGGATCGGAGTTGGTGGCGGACATGGCAAAACTGATGAACCATGGTATGTGGTCGGGAAAAATATAAATAAAAATGAATTAGTAATTGGCCAAGGGCATGACCATCAGGAATTATATAGCAAAACGCTAAAAGCCGGCCAATTGCACTGGATTGCAGATTCTCCAAGCAATTTTCCATTTAGGTGTTCAGCTAAAATACGCTATCGGCAAAAAGACCAACAATGCGAAATTAGCTCAATTATTAATGAAATAGCAACAGTTACTTTTAATGAAAAACAATTTGCCCCAACACCCGGACAATCAGTTGTGTTGTATGATAATGACTTGTGTTTAGGGGGCGGAATAATAACTTAATCCTTACGAAAGTTTGAAACCATCAGAATGTGTTTGTAGTAAATTTAAATATTAAAGATGTATAATTCTCGAAAACTAGCAACAGTAATCATGGCTGCTGGTAAAGGTACGCGAATGAAATCGGATTTACCAAAAGTGCTGCATTTAGTTAACGGTCAACCGATGATTACCCACGTTATAAAGCTAAGTAAGGCAATTGGCTCTGAACGCATTATTTTAATTCTTGGACATAAAAAAGAACTCGTGATTGATTATATAAAAAATGAAGACGTAGATTATGTAATTCAAGAGCCTCAACTGGGAACCGGTCATGCTGTGCAGCAAACCAAACTATTATTGAAAGATTTCAGCGGAGATGTGCTTGTTTTATCCGGCGATGTGCCTTTACTTAAAAAATCAACAATTACTAAGTTTGCTAAGATTCACCATCAAACAAATGCCGGTGCTACAGTTTTAACAGCTATCATGGAAAATCCTTTCGGTTATGGTCGCGTTATCCGTAAAAAAGATAATACTATGGACAGAATCATGGAAGAAACAGATTGTTCATATGAACAAAGAAAAATTAAGGAAATCAATGCCGGAATATACATTTTTCAAGCGAAAGCACTTTTCATGGCTCTAAATAAAATAAAAAATGATAATCAACAAGGTGAATATTATCTGCCGGACACACTGAAATACATCACTGAAAGCGGTAAAAATATCGCCTTGCATATTTCCCCCGAACCTATGGAAATTTCAGGCGTTAATACTATTGAACAATTGAATGAATTAAATCTAATTTACAAGAAATGGTATGGCTAAAAAATTAACCTATATTTTAACATTAGTTGTAATTACCTCGCTCGGATGGGGACAGCTTAAATCCGACCTTCCTGTTAATAATCCCGTTTTTAACGATGTCGCATCGAATGATAATGCGCTATTCTCACTATTTGAACCACAGCGTTTTAATATGCGGCATAGCTTTTCAATGAGTATGATCAATATGAATAATCGCTCAATTGGCGTTGCGAGTTACACAAATAACATAAATTTCACATTACGTGATAATTTGCGATTACAAACTTATATTACTTTTTTGCAACCAAATATGCTCTCCGCTAATTCAGAAACTACGCTAAACAATAGCCAAGTATATTTCGATGCTGTACTGAATTACAAACCATCAGCTAATTCACACTTTTCCGTAAGTTTCGGGAATCATCCAACCTACCGCCGCTACTACACAACACCATTGCTTCTAAATCGAATTTATTAAATTGTTTGTTCTCCTCTTGAATGATAAATAAAAAGACAAAACCTCAACAATCTGATTTATTTTATAATATATTAATTGGTGTCTTATCAATTTTAGTGGTCGGTTTCGTGTATTCTTTTGCAAAAAAAAGTTGGTCAAAAGGAGTTTATATTCAAGATCCAAATATTGCCTTGAATACATCTTCTGATGAACAATCAGCGGTTGAGATTTATGAAGCAAATCCGATATTAGATATTAAAGTTGAAATTCTAAATGGCATGGGTGAAAAAGGTATTGCGGCTAAAACCGCCGATTATCTTAGAACTCAAAATATTGATGTAATTAGATGGGAAAATGCCGATAATTTTAATTACAAGAATACTACCTTAATCCAACGCTCTAATGATACCCTACACCTTGCAACAGTTGCCAAAGCATTGGGTTTTGATAGCAATGCTAAAGAACATATCATATTCCAGCCAAATGAATCTGCTGATGTTGATCTTACGCTCATTATTGGCAAAGACTATAATTCGGTTAAGCCGCTTAATACATATCTTGCTAATCAAATTCAAAACATCAAAGTTGAAATACTGAACGGCTGTGGCGTTAAAAAAATAGCCCACAAAGTAGCTGATTTTTTAAGCTCCGACCAGATTGAGGTTGTCCGCTCAGAAAACGCTGACAATTTTAAATATACTAAAACTGTTTTGTTAGCAAGATCAGATAATAAAACTACGTTAGATATTGTGAACAGAGCACTTAAATTCGATTCCACAAATCAAGATAGAGTAAAACTTCAGCCGAAATCTAATTCCGATGTTGATTATACTTTGATACTTGGTAGCGATTATAATTCGATTAATTCTATCAGCAGCTATCTTTCAAATCTGAATCACTGACCTACCAATTGCCTAAAAAACTTAAATCAAATCAATTAGCTGAGCTGATCGGTAAATTAACTTTATCAAAAAAAGCCGAAGATGTTCTATCTATTGATATCCGAAAAGTATCAAATTTAGCCGATTATTTTTTAATTTGCTCTGCTGATACCGGATTACAAGTAAAAGCCATTGCGAATGCTGTGAGAAAAGGCACACCTTTTAAGCCCTGGCACATCGAAGGTCTTGAGAATCAGGAATGGGTTTTATTAGATTATGTTGATGTTGTCTTACACATTTTTAAAACACCAATTCGTCAATATTATTCTTTAGAAAAATTGTGGTCAGATGCTCCCACCATCAAAATTACCGATGAACCTCAAGCAAATACTCAAACAAAATCTCCTTGAGGCATTAACAAAGCTCAATTTAACTGCTGAATCACTGGATTTTACTGCCACCAAGAATCCGAAATTTGGTGATTTGTCAACAAACATTGCTTTAATCTCGGGGAAAAGTGCCAGCCAAAATCCGCTTGAGTTAGCTAATCAAATCTGTAGTGTTATTCGATGTGATAAATCAATCGTTTCCGGAGTAAATGTTACCCAGCCTGGATTCATTAATTTTAGAATTAATCCGAAATATTATCACACTATTTTGAAGCAAATCCTATCAAATGATAGTGATTTTTATTCAAACAAAAGCGGTGTTGGTAAAACTGCCAATGTTGAATTTGTAAGCGCAAATCCAACAGGTCCATTATCAGTCGGACACGGCCGTCAAGCAGTGCTTGGAGATACAATCGCCAATATTTTACAGTGGCATGGCTATACAGTGACACGTGAATATTACTACAACGATGGCGGCAAGCAAATGCGGATATTGGCACAATCAGTAGAGGCAAGATATTTTCAAACACTTGATAAAAATGTTGAATGGAAAGCAAAATATTATCAAGGTGATTACATTACGAACATCGCTACAGAAATTATTGAAAAATGCGGTGATAAGCTGAAATCAGGTGATGAAAGGTTTCGAAAGATAGCAGAGGAAATTATATTTTCCGGTATACGCAAAACTTTGAAAACTATCGGTATTGAGCATGATATTTTTTCTAATGAAAAGGATTTTATAAAATCAAATTTGATAATTGAAGTAATTGACAAATTGCGTAAGTCAAATTTAATCTACGAAGAGAATGGAGCAACTTGGTTTAAAACCACTGCATTAGGCAAAGATAAAGATCGTGTTTTAATAAAAAATACCGGTGAGCCAGCTTACCGCTTGCCGGACATTCTATACCATCGTGATAAACTTGAACGCAATTATGATTTGCTGATTGATGTATTTGGTGCCGATCATATTGATTCATATCCGGATGTTTTGGATGCACTTATTGCACTTGGATATGATACATCTAAATTGCGCGTGTTGATTCACCAATTTGTAACGCTAACTAAAAGTGGTGAAAAGGTAAAAATGTCAACGCGTAAAGCTGATTATGTCACACTTGATGAGCTAATAAATATAGTTGGCCGAAATGTAGTTCGTTATTTCTTTCTAATGCGCGGAATGAACACTCATCTAAATTTTGATATCGAATTGGCTCAAGATCAATCTGACAATAATCCCGTTTACTATTTGCAATATGCTCATGCCAGAATTTGTAACATTATCCGTCATGGCGACCAAAAAGGTATACATTTTTCAGAAAAGTTTAAACCGCAATTATTAATTCATCCCGCTGAAATCGAGTTGCTAAAACAATTAAATGCCTATCCTGAGACAATGGCTAAGGTATTAACTTCTTTAGAACCGCGCACCATTGCTAATTATTTACAATCGTTAGCGGCGGCTTTTCATAAATTTTACACTGATTGTCACGTTATAACCGAAGATGCTCCTTTCTCGCAAGCACGAATTGCACTGATAACTGCCACCAAAAATATATTAGCCAATGGATTAAGCATTTTAGGAATCAATGCGCCAGAGCGGATGTAGTTTAATTGTTTATTCATTTTGATTTAAGGGGTTTTCGATCAGTTCATTTTGTATTAATTTTGTAGGCATAAAACTAAAATTTAATAACAAATAAATTATAATTATGAATTCACTTTCTAAAACAAAACCTTTGTTAATATTTTTTACCATTATAGCCTTTATGGGCAATATTACACTCTCTCAAGACACTTACTACATCACCAAAGCTCCAATAACACATTTGCACAATCAGCCACACCAATTAATCATTTCCACAGGTTATGGAGGAGGTTTTTTTGGTGATGCTTCATTCTCTATATCCAAACAATTATCATTGTTTGCAAGTGGATTCCGTCAAAAGGAAAAGAGAGAAATAACAACCTTATTTGGTGATAGAAGAAAGGACAATATTGATGATTCTGTACTACAATTTGGTGTGGCATATTCAAAACCAATCAAATCTTTAGAATTTATTTTTCTGCAGCCATCTATCGGGTATAGTATGACAAGTACTTATAGAAAGTGGTATTTTATCGGTGGTGAAGACAGCAAAAATGTTGAAACAGCAGATTACTCAAGCATTTTCGCCCAATTTAGTTTTTTTATTATCCTTGAAAAACACACATTTATTATAACTTCAAGATTTACAAGATCCTATTATGATAATGCTACTGAATATGACACTGATTATCCTTCTGATAAAAGAATTCGTGAAGATTTTAAAATAAATTCAATTGCAACAGTGCTTGGCTATAATTATTCTATGTCTAATACATTGGCGTTACAATTACAGTTAGGCTATTCAAGAGGTGTGGACAAAAGAGGAGCTGACCAAAAATATTATAGTTATACTATTTTTAATTCTCTAATTTATAAAATTGGACTTGTGTATTATCTTAATTCTAACCGTGAATAATTAATTTTGACAATTTTAATTATTGTTAAGGTATAAAATATTGTAGAAATCAAAGCAACGGAGCAGATGTGAATAATATTTCTAAACCAATTATTGTCGAGCAAACATTTGATTCATCGATTGATAACGTTTGGCGTGCAATCACCGAACTCGAGCAGATGAAAAAATGGTATTTTCCAAATATTGATTCTTTTGAACCTAAAGTTGGATTTGAAACACAGTTTATAGTTCAAATTGAAAATCGAATTTTCCCGCATTTATGGAAAGTAACCGAAGTAATTCCGATGAGGAAAATTTCATATCAATGGCAATTTGAAGGATACCCGGGCAGGGGCATTTCAACTTTTGAATTAACAGAGGTAGATAATCAAACTAAACTGAAACTGACTTTCACCACCCTTGAAAATTTTCCTGAAGATATTCCTGAATTTAAAAGAGAAAGTGGCGTTGCGGGCTGGAACTATTTTATTAAAGAAAGTCTGAAAGAATATTTAAAAGAAAATTAAATAAAAACTGCTATCTCAAGTGTAGTTGAGGCGGGGAGAGTCGAAGGCTCGCCATAGGCTACGCCGAGGCCTCCCGTCTTTGAGTTATTTATATTTTTTCAGCTTATGTGCTGGAAAGTCACAAATCATTTTCTTTTTATGTTTTCCATGTGCG
>Ga0209457_1000006_pt1 | contig 164007 bp, 153 predicted proteins | sample WorMetHEROISLAND_5_FD_187410 | JGI IMG/M metagenome (GOLD analysis project Ga0209457, IMG submission 187410) | Marine gutless worms symbiont microbial communities from Max Planck institute for Marine Microbiology, Germany - Olavius sp. 5 HERON... ... | reverse complement strand
TTAATGAATTTGTTGCTATCCCAACTCTTCCTCCCTCACTAGTATGCCTTACTACAAATGCATACGGGGATGTTCCACTTTCATTGCCTACATGCAAATTGAACAAAGGATTATTAGTACCAATACCAACATTACCATTTACATAACTAATTTCTCCATTAGTTCCAGACGATATCCATAATCCACCAGATATATTACTACCTTGGCTCGTTAACAATTGACTCAAAGGTATGTTTGAGCGTTTTAATTTTTTATCCTGGGAATCCCATACGAGTAAATGCAGACTCTCTTCATAGGTATCCTCCAGATCAAGTACTAAATTATTTTTGACTACTACTTTTTTCTCATTTATTTTGAATAGTATCTTACCATTATGATCTTTAACAAGAAATTTACCACCCTCGCCTAAATCATTAACAATATCTTGGCTCAATAGTGTACTTGAAAAAACTACTAGAAATAAAATAATTAAAGACAATATCTCATGATTGCTCCTTGGTTTAGATTATTATTTTAAAAAGGTAAGCTTTCTCAATTGTAAACTCAGTCGGTAAAGCCAGAAGCGTTTCAGCAGTTAATTCAGAGCCCATGACTGTGGTCTTGAAACTGTCAGCTGCTTTACTCAAAACCGAAGTAGATTCTTGTGCCTTAATAAATTCGAATTTGCCATTATCTTTAGTAATTATTTTGCCGGCCTTAGGTCCATAACTATTATAATTACTATTTTCCTTATAGACGACGATAATTTTAGCATTACCGGTTATGGTTATCGTGGATTCTGTAGTGGTGTGTGGTGTGGTTGTATTTTTATCAGCTGAGTAGAGCAGGGTTAGAATCAAGCTTACAATAACGGTCAATATTTTCTATTTCTTCTACATAAATAGTATTCATTTGAATACTGCTGATTCTTTTATTTTTCTCTAATAACAAATCTCAATTTACCGTTTTTTGTCCTAGCAATTTTGTTTTTATAAATAATACTATATTCAATTTTGCCCAAATATTTATTTATTCTAGCTTTTAGCATTTGTTCATGTTTTTTTGAATATTTTTTTGTTTTGGAAACTAAAAACTTAATCTGTTCATTTTGTTGTAAAATTTGAGCTTCTCTAATTTCAACCATATCTTTAAAAATATGATCTAATCGTCCTATTTTTGTTCCATCAGGTAACACAACATAATCTTCTTCTCTACCATCAATATCATCAATAATTCTGCTTTGACGTCCGCAAACACATTTTTCTTTAGTAATTTTAGCAATGTCATTATTGTCATAACGAAGTAATGGCATGGCATTGTTAGAAAAATTTGTCCCAATTATTTTATATTGATTGGAACCTATAGGTATAAATTCCATGGCTGTAAATTCTTCATCTACATGTAAATTACCAAATTCACATTCAAATGCTCCAGCGGTTGCTTCGGTCGTACCGTATAATTGTTTTGGTGCAACACCAAATGCTGTCTTAATCAAGTTAGCTTGCATAGATGTTAAGTTCTCAGAACTTACTGTAATACAATTAATCTTATGTTTTATTAAATGGTTATCTTCCATGATATAACTTGCGATCAATGAAATTAACGAAGGATATCCATGAATCCATTTAATCTTCTTTTTATTTAGATGCTCTATGTAAAATACTACATTATCTCTATTAATATGGTAGCCACTATAAAGAATTTGATTTCCAAAAATATTATATCGCCAGAAAGGCGGCATTTTTTGGTTAATCGGCACAATTAAGCGACCACCAATAGAAGCGCACCACATATTTTTATTGGTACCAGCTATGTTAAATGCCCTCCAAAAAATTGCATGTTGTTCTTGTAATGCCTCCGAAGTCGTGGGAAATTTCAATCCTGAGCCTGTTGATCCACTAGTCTGTAAATCATACAATCTATATTGTTTGATTGTGGTTGGTATAAACTCATCAAAGTGATTTTTAACTGTATTTTTAGTCAAAATCGGTAAATATTTTGACAAATCCTTTAAATTTAAAATTATATCAGGATTAATATTTAATTTTGTAAATAAATCATTATAGTAAGGTACGTATGAATAACAAAATTGTACGAAATTGTGCAATCGCGTGTTTCGATATTGCTCTAAATCTTTACTCTTCCACCACTGACTTCTCAAGTATAATTTAAGACTGTTTTTAAAATGTGAACCATATCTTTTTCTAGCATACACCTTACCTGCTATTGAACATGCTATATTTTGTAAAGTGATCGGAAGTAAATTATACATTCAATGTTTTCATACGCGGTTTATTGATAATCATTTTGGAGTAATTCCTGATAAATTGTATCAAATTTTTTCATAATACTATCTCTATTTAATTGAGTCATAAATATGTTTTTTGCAGAACTGCCTAATCGTTCTCTTTCGGCTGAACTATTAATCAAATAATTTATACTCCAGGTCAACTGATTTATATCACCTGGTTCAATAAACAGAATGTTTTTATTATGCGTAAATATATCGGGCAATGCTCCAATTCGTGTGGCAATAATTGGTAGTCCAGCACAGGCTGCTTCTATTATCACCAATGGGAAATTTTCAGTGTATGAAGGCAATACAAAAATCCCTGATTCTTTAAATAAATTGATTTTGTCTTGTCCATGCACTGTACCTAAAATGGCTGTTTTTTCAGTAAGATTATTCTTGACAATTTCTTTTTTAAACATTAAAAATTCATCCATCTTACTTTCACCTGACCCCGCAATTTTAATATAAACTTCCTTTATAGGTTTAATCGCTTTTAATATATCAAATACACCTTTTCTTCTTCGAACATGTCCAATAAATATCAGACTTTCAATGTTATAATTGCGCTCATACGCAGAAAAGCTATCTTCAAATTCTTTTTCAATAGGGTTATATACATAAAATGTGTTTGATGATGGCAATTTGCTTCTGATAAAATCCTGCCAATAGTGGCTAAGTGTAATTATTCCGTCTAATTTATTGAGTGCGAAATAAGCGAATCTTTTACGAAATCCTTTTAATCCTGAAAAAAATTCCTTAAACGCACCACCATGTAGATGTCCAACAGTTTTTAAACCAAATAGCTTGGCAGTATACAGAATGAACATGCTTTTTTCAAACGCCCAATATGATGTTATTGGAAAATGCACCAATTGTGGTTTAAACTTTAAAATTAGACAAAGCCATCTAAGCCACGTGAAAAACGATTTTAAAATGTTGGAAAAGTTTAATTTACCATGTGATTGACGTGCTTTGGAATAAATATAAAATGGTTTAAATATATATTTGTCATTTAAATCGTTAATAATGGCTTGATTTATGGTGGTTATTGGACTAATTCCCACTTTTAAAAAGTATCCAATTAGTATCTTATTCTTCATTCTTTATTACTGTCGAAAACTACTTATCAGCCTAAAACTTTTTCAAAAAGTTCATTAACATCTATACAAATATTTTTTTGTTTCTTTACAGAAAGTGATTTATATCTTAATATTCTATCCGCCATAGTATCTTCATCACCATAATTCACAATAAATCCATTTTTGCCTTGCATAATCAATTTTTCAAAGTATGGGATGCAGTTGGTTACGATTATCGGCGTTTTTAAATAAAGCGATTCCAAAACTACATTTGGTAGTCCTTCCCAGCGCGATGACAACACAAACAAATCCGCATATTTGTAATATGGATACGGATTTTCCTGAAAACCCTGGAAAAACACAAATTTATTTAATTTTAATTCATCAATAAGTTCATCTAATTCACGTTTATATTTTTTGTCATCAACACTTCCAATGATATACAGTTTATAATGAGAATTTTTATCAATAACTTTCCGAAAAGATTTTATCAAAAAATCAAATCCTTTTTGTTTACAAATTCGTCCGGAAGCAATAACATTAATACTGTCTGTGAGATAAGGATTCTTGCCAGTTTGTACCATTTTATCGATATAGTTATAATCTACTGGATTCATAATTACTGAAATTTTTTCCTCAGGAATTTTAAAATATTTTTGGATTTCCAATTTCATTGAATCCGTTTGCGCAATTATGGCAGTCGCTCGGCGATAAAGTAATGTTATGAGAAAAATATAGTAGTTGGGCAATTGTTTTAGCTTAAACTGAGCATAGGGCGAGTTTGGTTCACGAATTACAATTTTTGGCTTAAATCGTAAAAATAATGCGCTGCCTAACACTAAAATGTTGGTACGATTAGTCGATGAAAAAAGTAAATCGGGTTTTATTTTATTAATTGCTGAATACATCTTGTTAAAACTAAAGCGCGTACGCGTTACATTTAGATTGACCACATGAATATGAGTTGGAATTAACTCCTCAAGTTGGCCAATCTTGTCAATAACCACAAGATAGATAATAAATTTTTCCTTATCCAAAGAATTAATAATATTTATAACCACACGTTCGGCGCCGCCGACATTTAAATTAGGCAGAATAAAGCAGATTTTAGGAACAAGATTATTATTAATCATCAAATTGTTTCAATTTTCATTGATTCATAATTTTTATTTTTTTATAGATATATACTATCAATCCAATATTAAATACGATCCCGATGATGGCAAAAAATCCGACTGAAAAAAAGTGATTTTTCCAAATTAAATATCCTAAATAAATTGCAATAAATCTGAAAAATGCTAAAAACAGTTCATAAATCATACTGAATTTTTGCATTCCGAAAATTTGTAAAGTCATCGTGGCCGGTGGATTTATTAGCATAGTAAAAATATAAATCGCAATTATTTGAGCATAAATACCTGAAACTAACCACTCTTTACCAAATAAAAATACAAATAATGGTTGCGCAAATATCGCAATCAAAATTAGCGGAATTATTGATGACTTTATTAATCCGTAGGTTGATTTATTAAAAATCTGCAGAATGGTTTTTTTATTACTAAATAATTTAGATGCTTTTTGATAATAAACTTGTCGAACAGAATTGCCAATTAACCGCACCGGTGTTGTCATTGCACGCTGGGTCAGAGAGTAAAATCCAGCAATTTCAGCCGAATAAAATAAAGCTAATAAAAATATTGGCAAATGCTGCGAAAAGGAATTAATCAATACGGAAGTTGTTTGATATTTGGGGAAATTTTTATAATCAGAAAAATTTTTCTGAACACTTTCACCGGAAATCTTTGTTAAACGTGTATAATGCTGCCGGCTGATTCTAATGATTAAATATACTAACCCTATCAATGCACCGATGATGTTTCCAATTATCAATCCGGAAGACATTATATTTTTTAGCCCCAACATCAACTGTGATAAAACGGTAATACTTGATTGAGCCATTTTTGAACTCGCAACTGTGCTATATTGCTCTTTTCTGGTGCCCCATGATAAATATATTTGAATCATTCCATTGATAAATATTCCTAATGGTACCACCCATAAAAATAGCAAGATTTTATCAGTTATTGCAGCTAATTGTGTTTTAAATATAAATATTATCAAGAAGGCAATTATTGATGTAAAAATTGTAATAATTATGGAAAGTAAAATTAATGCTTGAGCGTCTTCATCCTTTTTAGGAAGCACGATAGCCAACTCATATTTCCAACTTGATACGAGAGAAATTATACCTACGATTGCCAAATAGATTGCCAAAGCTCCAAAATTTTCAGGTGAAAATAATCTTGTCAAAAATGGGGTAGCAATTACTAATATCCCCTGCGAAATTGCAGTTCCAGACATTAAAGTAATCACATTTAAAAAATATGAACTACTTTTAATTTTAGTTAGTATTTTCAATTAATCTGTTTTCTTTTTGTGGAACAATCCGATCGGACAGACCAATAATTATTACAAGTAAAATCCATGTAAATTTTTTTGAATAAGACACAGTTACGAGTTCAACTAACAGTAAAGTGCACAATGCAGTATAAAAAATATGGATTAGATTTATTTGTCGAGCTGATAGTTTAAAGGTTTTTCTAATTTTTAACAATCTATTGAACACAGAATAATAAATTGCATAATAAGCTATCGAACCTATTGTCCCGATAGTAGACAATAATTCAATATAATTATTGTGAGAATATGTTGAATTTGATATCGGCCAATACTGCCGAATGGTGACCCGAAAATTATCCAATCCGACACCAAACAGTAAATTGTCGAGCCAAATTTTTATACCGTAAATTATAAATTGACTTCTTTCGTAAGCACTATAATCGACTATTTTGGCTAAATTTACGGTACTTGAACTAATGCCCATCTGTGCAAACGACAGTAAGGTTTTAATCCTGAAATAGTAATGACTATCACTTAAATATTTAAGGCTGATTGCTATAATTCCAATGATACCAAGGGTAATAATAAATAATTTAAAAAAATGCTTGCCACGGTTTGCACTATTTCTAAAATTATAGATAATTCGAATGGTGCAATAAATTGCAGTTCCCCCAACCATCATTATTATACCTTGACGGGATAGCGTTTTTAAAATACCGTAGGCGACTGCAATTGTAAAAATTATTGCAATAAATCGTATTAGTTTATTCTTCTCTATGCTAATTAAATAAAGACAAAATATATAGGCAAATGAACCATAAGCCGCCAAATTATTGGGATTTCCGGTGGTTGAAGCAATCCTATTTTTATATGCAAATCCTGATATTGGTTCGTAAGTCCCTATACCATAAAGAATCACTATTAACATTGAAAAAATAAACGTGTAAAATATTTGTCTTTCCGAAATGTTACCTTGCAGAACAACGGAATAGCCAGCAATAAAGAATATGACCAATTGCAAGATTGTCAGGATTTTGATGGATACTAATTCAATATCTTTTGCGAACATTCCGGATAATATGCAAAAAAATATCCATATAACAATATAGATAAACTCTTTACTTAAATATAATTTTGCTTTTGTCCAAAATATATAAACGACAATAAAATAAAATATGAAAATAAAACCGATTGCTTTAGAAATTAGATTCCCAATCGGCATCATGGAAATAATAATTACTGAACTCACATAAAACAGGAATAGTATTTCAATTGATGAAAGAGGATTAATTTCAAAAAGCTTCAGCTTTCCAAATTTAAAAGTCATTGTAGATCTTGCAAATTATTAACTCGAAGATTCCCTAATCACTACATAGCTAATTGCTAAAATTGCCGATAAAAGAAATACTAAAATGACAATTGTTGCTCTTTTTGGCTTGGCTTTTAATTCAGGTCTGATTGCGTAATCAAGAACCTGTAAGGTAGGAATATTTTTTGCTTCTTCATATTTTTGTTGTTCATACAGCGGTCCTAAATATTCTATAATTTTTACATAATACTCAACCTGTCTTTGTAGTTTAATTAATTGTAATTGTAATCCCGGAATGTTGGAAAATTTTGGAATCAACTTTGATTCCGTTGTATTATTAATTAATTCTGAATATTTTTGATTTAAGCTATTTAACTCTGCTTTTTTCTGTTTTACAAAGGAATTATTCAAATTAAAAGATTTTTGAGCAATTTCATATTCTACCTCTTTTTGAATTATTTGCGAACGCAGTAAAGCCGCTTGTTGAACACCAACTGTTACTTGATCTTCTAAACTTAAGATGTCATTTTTCTGCATAAATTGCACTAAATTTTTACTTACTAATTCAAGACTGTCAACAATAGTTGCAATTCGTTTTTCCATAAATTGTCGATTATTTCGAGCATTTGATATACTTAATTCAATATTTAGCGAATCAAGACTTTTTACTATGAAATTGACCATTTCAGCTACCAAATCTTGGTCTTTATCTAACATTGATATTTCAACTTGGAATTCATCGCCAACTTCAAAATTTAAGTTTTTCTCCAATTTCTTTATAGCAATTTCATCAAATTTTGAATTATAGTGTTCTTTCAGATTGAATCTATCTAACATAAGCTCTTTAATTGTCCTGCTCTTCAATATAGCTAAATATCTAAAAACATTTTCACCCCCACCAGACATCGGACCTAATCCTAAATCACCTAAAATATCTATCGGATTTATCGATGAACTCGCTGACTCCGGAGCTAATACAACCGCCTTGGCTTTGTACCACTTAGGTAATAATAAACTAATTCCTATTGCCAGAAGAGTGCTAATCAATACAAACAATATAATTTTATTTTTCCACTTCCAAATAATTTTGAATATTTCTTTTAAATCAACCTCTTTATGGTCCATTAATACTCCTCAGTAGAATTCATCAAAATTTAGTTTTGATCTTTAGTATATCTATAAATTAAATACGCAGAAGAAATAATGGCGGACATGGTTCTAATCACACCATCACCGCCAACCAGTTGATACAAAAAACTTGGTGGAATTTCAATCATATCACCGGGGAGAATTATTTCGTCGATGGCATTTTTTATTTTTGTGCCATCGGCGCGATAAATAGTTGCTCCATTAATATTGCCTGCTCTAAAACTCGATCCCTGTTCTTTGGTTCCGCCCGCCAAGGCGATGTAATCGCGTGCGGTATAGCCTGGAAAATAATTGAAAGTATTGCCCGCATAGTTTTGATTTACAAAACCATATACTATAACAGTATGATTATTATAATCATTATTGGTTAATCCAAGTGAACGCGCATAATCGTTAAATGGTACATAAACAATATCACCGGATTTCAACTGCATATTTTGATTTTTATCTTTGCCAGAAAAGAAATCTTTCAGCTTAATATCTATTGTTTTGTTGGCCCTGATTATTTGCACAATTTCCGGATGAGCAAATTTTTGAACACCGCCGCTTTGCAAAATTGCAGTATAAACCCTATCTACCGGCGACGCCAAAATATAGCCCGGTTTGTGTACAGCACCGAGAACTTGAATTTTAAATCGCCTAATGTCCAATAATGTTACATTTACTATGGCATTCCGAATTGCAGTGGTTGTAATGTAATTGCTGATTTTTTGGCGTGCTGCGGAAAGCGACAATCCATTTACGTTTATAACACCAACTGATGGTATTAATATTTCTCCCACCGGATTGATTCGTATTGGTAAGGAAACATTCTGCACTGATAAAATATTTATCCCTAACAAATCACCGGGTCCAAGAATGTATTCATCTGGATTTATAACATTTTCGATAGGTGTATATGTTAGATTTTCGACACTTGTCAAATCTACATCTTGCTGAAACTGAATTGGGTTAGTATCTGTATTGTTGGAATTTTGATTTAACAAATCGTTGATACTTTGAGCATAATTAAATGAAAAAAACAAAATGGCAACTAAGACATTTTTCATCATATTTCCTTGTAATGTTTTTTATAATATTCTAAATATTCACCAGACTTTAATGGTTCCCACCAAGCGGCGTTTTCCTGATACCAATTAATTGTATATTTTATTGCTTCGTCAAACCGCTGTTCTGGCTTCCAACCTGATTTGGTGAGCTTGGTACAATCCAAAGAATAACGCCGATCGTGTCCTAATCGATCTTGTACAAATGTCTTTAACGAGCTGGGCTTACCTGTTTCACTCAGTATCAAATCGGTAATCTCGATATTTTGTAGTTCATTTCCGCCACCGATATTATACACTTCACCTAATTTTCCATTGTCAATAATATATTGAATCGCGCTGCAGTGGTCATCTACGTACAACCAATCACGTATATTTTTTCCGTCTCCGTAAACCGGCAATTTTTTATTCTCGATTGCATTGGTCACAAAAAGTGGAATTAACTTTTCAGGATATTGATACGGACCAAAATTATTACTGGCACGCGTAATTACTACCGGCAATTTATAGGTTGCAAAATAGGAGTAAGCCAATCGATCCGCACCGGCTTTACTGGCTGAATAAGGATTGCGCGGCATCAGTGGATCGGCTTCTGAAAAACTGCCTGTTTCAATGCTACCGTAAACTTCATCAGTACTGATTTGGATAAATCTTTCTATTCCATTTTCGCGGGCAGCTTCAAGCAATGTAAATGCACCAAAAATATCGGTTTGAATAAAATCATCCGGTTTTCCGATTGAGCGATCAACATGACTTTCTGCAGCAAAATTTATTAGATAGTGCGGTTGATGCTGCTTAAATATTTCTGTTACAATTTTAGAATCACAGATATCACCATGGTAAAAAATATATCTTTCATTATTTTTATACTCGACAAGATTTTCCGGATTTCCGGCATACGTAAGTTTATCTAAATTAATTGTTTGTGCGGAACCATCATTGGTCAAAATATATCGAATAAAATTCGAGCCGATAAAACCGCAACCACCTGTAATAAAATATTTTTTCACAATAATTCTTTAGTAATCAGGTAAATGATCAGGATTAATTGTTTTAAGAGTTGGAAGTTTTAAATCTTTTGTTGATAAAATTGGATTTTTAATGGGCCAATTAATATTCAAGTTTTCATCGCTCCATTTGATTCCATATTCATCATCCGGATGGTAATGTTCAGTACACTTATATTGGAAAATTGCAGTTTCCGATAAAACTAAATACCCATGAGCCAATCCGGCCGGCAAATACATTATCTTTTTATTTTTTTCAGACAATCGAATTCCGGTATATTGCTTAAAAGTAGGAGATTTTTTTCTTATATCGACCGCCACATCGAATACTTCTCCTTTAATTACACGGACTAATTTGCCCTGCGGGAATTTAAGTTGGTAATGTAAACCGCGTAGAGTTCCTTGAACCGATGAGGCTTGATTGTCTTGCACAAATTGAGTTGGTAATCTGGCCTGCTTAAAATCGTTCTTGTTAAAACTCTCAAAGAAAGTACCTCGCAAATCTTTATATACTTTCGGAACTATAATTTTTGTGCCATCAATTTTAGTATCTTTAATAATTTTTATCATGATTGCATTCTTCGGCCAACGTTATCAAATTTAAACCCTAATTCTAACAATTTCTTTCGACTAAGAATATTGCGTGTATCAAGAATAATCGGTGTTTTCATTAACTTTTTCAATTCAACTAAATCCATACCACGAAATTCATGCCATTCCGTCATAATAACTGTAGCATTCGCATTTTTCGCAGTTTCTTGCCAATTATCACAATAAATAATATTAGGAAAAAGTTTCTTCATATTTTCTGTGGCTGCCGGATCAAACACCTTCACTTTACCGCCTTTATCCAAAATTTGTTGGATCATCTCAATAGATGCCGATTCTCGAATATCGTCGGTCATTTGCTTAAAACTTAAGCCGAGCACCGCAATCGTTTTACCATTAATTTCATGATTCAATAGCTCAAACAATTTTTCGACCATGCGCTTTTTCTGATTCTCATTGACTCTAATTGCCGCGGCGACGGTATGGCTTGGAGTTCTTAATTTCTTAGAGATAGCTAACAAAGCTTTGGTATCTTTAGGGAAACAAGAACCACCGTAACCGGGTCCGGGATGTAAAAATTTGGGACTTATTCGACCATCGTTTCCCATCGCTTTTGCGACGACATGAACATCGGCTTTCACTGCTTCACACAAATTGGCAATTTCATTAATATAACTGATTTTTAACGCTAAAAAGGCATTACTGGCATATTTTATCATTTCGGCAGTTGAAACATTCGTATGCACAACAGGAGTCTCATTGATGTATAAAGGCCGATACACCTCCTGCAATATGCGAAATGCTTTATCGGATGTAGCTCCAAGTACGATTCGATTTGGTCTCAAAAAATCTTGAACGGCAACACCTTCACGCAAAAATTCCGGATTTGAAACATAGTCAAATTCAGTTTTATTATTTTTAGTTTTATTTATTATAGCTATAATTTCGTCACCGGTTCCGATTGGTACAGTACTTTTAGTACAGATCACTTTATAGGAATTTAAATTTTGGCCAATTGTTTCAGCCACCAAATACACCGCCGATAAATCTGCCTCACCATTTTTGCCTTCCGGAGTACCTACACCGATGAAAATTACATCGGATTTGCGGATTGCTTTAGGAACATCGCTGGTAAAAGATAATCGATTATATTTAATATTTCGAACAACTATTTCCTTTAATCCAGGTTCAAAAATTGGTATTTTACCTTGTTGTAATGCACCAATTTTGGATTTATCAATATCGGCACAGACAACCTGATTACCAAAATCCGACAATCCTGCCCCGCTCACCAATCCAACGTATCCCGTTCCAATTACTGCAATCTTTTTCATTATATAATAATTATTTTTAGACTGAAAAATACATATAATCGCCTACATTAAAAATTAAAACGTTGTTATTTTTAAATTAGGTTCTACTTTAAAATTAATATTGGAATATTCCATTTTATTTAACTTAATTTCACCTAAATAGGCAATCATCGCGGCATTATCTGTACAATATTCCAAGGCTGGAAATAGTACCCTTTTATCTGGCATTAGATTTTTTACAACGCGGCGTAATTGCGTATTTGCCGCTACGCCACCGGCAATTATACAAGTACTAACGTTGTGCCTATTTGCTGCATTGTTTAACTTAATGCTTAAAACATCAATAATTGCCTCCTGATAACTTGCTGCAATATCATTGATAGTGATGTCTGATTTATTGTCATCATAACTGTCCATAAAATATAATAGTGCGGTTTTTAAGCCACTAAAACTAAAATCAAAAGAATCTGATTTAATCATTCCACGCGGAAATTTTACAGCATGGGGGTTTCCCCCAACGGCTTTTTTCTCAATTGCAGGACCACCCGGATAGCCTAATTTCAAGATTCGGGCGCCCTTATCAAATGCTTCGCCGGCGGCATCATCTAATGTTTCCCCAAGCAGATGATAATCGCTAATATTTTTAATCAACCAAAGTTGTGTATGCCCCCCAGAAACTAATAAGCAAATAAAAGGGAATTTCAATTTCGGCTCAGCAATAAAATTAGCAAAAATATGCGCTTCTAAATGATTTATCGCAATTATTGGAATTGACAACCCTTGTGCAATACCTTTTGCAAAACAAATGCCGGTTAATAGGGTACCGGCCAAACCGGGACCTTGGGTAACTGCAATTCCATCAATTTTATTTAGGGTAATATTTGCTTTTATTAGAGTATCGTCTATAATTGTGTTCAGTAGATATTCATGTTCACGCGCTGCTATTTCAGGCACTACGCCACCGAATTCGGCATGGATTTGTTGTGAAGAAATTATATTTGAAATAATTTTTCCGTCTTTACAGATCGCCGCAGCTGTTTCATCGCAAGAAGTTTCAATTCCAAGAACAATCAATTATTTACCTGTGTTACAATTAATTCAACATTTGGCGGTGATAAATCTTGCCAACCGATCACTCCTTGCGGGACGGAAACTTGTGGTTGATAAAATTGGCGATCACTTCGCCATTCACGCCGAAAATCTATTGTCAGTTTAATATCATCGGCAGTAACACCTTGAATATAATTCACTCCGCCAATTATGGTGAGCGAAACAGTGTGCGGACTAACAAATACACGATAACCGATATTTACATTTTTTGCAATTACCGGCACTTCGCCGATGATCCGTTCACTTAATGCTTGGATATCCGCAGAAAAAGTTATCTCGTTAACAGATAATTGGATCTGCCGATTTGGTATCTCCAGAGAAACCCGATTATTTATTTGAACTTTAGTATTAGAAATTGTGTCAACTACAGTATTAATTGATGAAATTGTTTCAATAATATCTTTGGGGCCGGCGATTTCTATTTCAACAGGCTCAACCTTTTGCTGACCTACAATAATATAACCAGCCGCCGGTTCAATGGTAATATTATGATTAACAGGGACTGTTTTAACAAGATAATCGTCCAAACTAATATTTATCTCCCGTGGTGATTCAACTTCAATATAGTCAATATCGAATTCGTTGGGTACAACTACTTTCTGTGGATATTGTTGATAATATTCATTTAAAACATAATTATAGTTATCCGATATCCGTTCGACATCCAAAACCAGCTTAAATCCCGAATAGAATTGTTTTAGTAAAAACGTTTTAAATAACATACGACCGGTTCCCTTAAATCTAACTTGGGCAAATTCAGGAACTTTTTCTCGCATGGCCTTTTGTTCATTTAAATTTCTAACTTCGATTGGAATTTTTAATACCATTTCGTATGGTTCACCACTCACAATAAACACCCAAAGCAATATTGCTAAACCAAAAGCACCAAAACGTAATCCGATTTTCTGATTAGTAATATATTCAATAAAATCGGAAAATTTCATGTTAATTTATCAATTGAATATTGTCTGGTCTATTTATCGTCAGCTTTGGATTCATTTTTTAAGGAATCAGGAATTTCTATTTTCTGAGATGCAGGAGTTTCTTGTTTCTTTAAAAACTCTTTTACTGGATTTTTAGAAGATTTCTTACGTTTGGATTTGCCCAATTCATCCAAAAATAGGATAACTTTTTTCTCATCCGGTTTCACTTCTATAACGATCGCTTCAATTTTACCACCGGTCTTATATTTGGTATTAATTGTTCTACGATTTTTCTTGGAACGCGAAGTAAATGGAACTATACCTTCAACTTCTTTTTCTAATTGTACAATAATCCCTTTTTCTAATATACGAATTATTTCTCCTTTAACCTTTTTGCCAGTTTCAAAATGCTGCATCAGTTTTGGCCATGGATCTTCTTCAAGTTGCTTAAGTCCTAATGAAATTCTACGATTTTCACGTGATATTTCCAGCACTCGCGCCTCAATCTTCTTACCTTTTTCAAGCATTTCTTTAGGATGTTGTACAATTTTGGTCCAAGAAATATCAGAAATATGAATCAACCCAATAATACCTTTTTCTAATTCTACAAACGCACCAAATTGAGTCAGATTGCTTATTGTGCCCTTGTGGACAGTTCCAATCATATATTTTTCTTCTATTTTATCCCACGGATCTGGCTCTAACTGCTTAACCCCCATACTTATCTTCCTATCTTCGGTTTCGATTGAAAGCACCTGTGCTTCAACCTCATCTCCCCTCGAGAACAATTCGGAAGGATTTTTGATGTGCCGTGTCCATGACATCTCCGATACATGGATTAATCCTTCGACACCGGGTTCGAGCTCTATAAAAATTCCATAATTGGTGATGCTTACTACTTTACCCTTAACAACAGTTCCAACAGCATATTTTCCCTCGATATCTTCCCAAGGATGTGAAGATAATTGTTTTAACCCTAGCGATACCCTTCTTTTTTCTTCATCGAAATCAATTACTTTCACGGTTAAAGCATCATCCATTTTCACAATCTCAGAAGGATGATTAACTCTACCCCAAGATAAATCGGTTATGTGCAATAATCCATCCACTCCGCCAAGATCAACAAAGACGCCAAAATCTGTTATATTTTTCACACGCCCTTCTAATATTTCTCCAATTTTAATATTGGAAAATAGCTCGGCTCTTTGTTCATTTAGCGTTTCCTCCATCAAGATTTTATGAGAAATAACTACATTTTTTCGTGCTTCATTAATTTTTACAATTTGGAAATCCATTTCCTGGTTTAAATACTGATCGAAATCTTTGATCGGCCGAACATCGATTTGCGAACCTGGTAAAAATGCTTGAATAACACCCACATCCACAACCATTCCACCTTTAATTCGGCGAACAATTTTACCTTTTATAATTTCTCCTTTTTCATAAATTTCATGCAATTCCTGCCAGCGATGCATAAAATCAGCTTTGACTTTAGAGAGAATTGTGTTGCCTTTGCGGTCTTCTAATTTCTCGAGAAAAACAATTATTTTCTCACCAATTTCTGGAAGTTTTGTATCAGCAAATTCCTCACGTGGAATGATTCCTTCCGATTTAAAACCGATATCAACGAGTACTTCCTTTTCGTTCATACCAATAATTCGACCAGAAATAACCTGATTTGCTGAAATATCAGAAATCGTTTCGATATACTGTTTTTGAAGATTTTCGGGAACCTCTTCAAGAATTTCATTTTTTTCTAACTCTTTTTGCTCAATTACTTGAACTCCGGCAAACAGTTTTTTATCTAAATAATTCACTAATGGTTTTTTTTCAGTAATAGGTTCAGAATCCGTAATTACCGGCTCCGAACTGACTTCCACAGATTCCTCTGTTTCAGCCTCTTCAATTACAGGTTCTTTGATAATTGTTTCAGGCATTAATCCTTCCTTTTGGGTTATTAATTTATTTACGTGCTCAACAATAATTGCAACTTGTTCTTCAATAGTTAATTTTGATGTATCTATTTCAATTGCATCGTTTGCTTTTCTCAAAGGCGATTTAGAACGTGTTGAGTCTTTTTCATCACGTTCTTTTAAATCATATATTACTTCTTCAATTGATTTTTCCTCTCCGATAGATTGTAGATCTTTCAACCGCCTTTCCGCACGCGATTTATAATCCGCTGTAATATAAAATTTTGCATCGGCATTTGGAAATACCACTGTACCAATATCGCGGCCTTCCATCACACAATCAACATTTGCACCAAGCTCCTGTTGAATTGCTACCATTTTATCACGCACTGCAGGAATCGCACTCACTGCGCTTACTTGTTCCGTTACTGCAACCGATCTTATCGCTCTAGTGATAGTTTTACCATCTAACAAAATGATTGTTTTACCACGGTTGCGTTCAATTTTTAAATCAATTTTTTCCAAAAAAAGGCCTAATTCAGCTTCGTTGGAAATATCAATTTTGTTTTGAACAACTGCTAAAGTAACGGCACGGTACATTGCGCCTGTGTCAAAATAGGCAAACCCCAATTTATGGGCAACTTTTTGCGCTGTTGTACTTTTACCACTCGCTGCAGGTCCATCTATCGCAATAATCATTGTTTTCACTTCTCAATTAGCCTAGAAATTTAATCCTTCTCATAGATATTACCAATTCAAAATAAATATAGAACAACTCTGCTTTTTCTATTTTGCAAATAATGTTTCCAAATAGTAACAACATCAATTTAGGCGCAATTTCATTGTTTCTTTCTCATCAAGTTCACGAAACTGTCCCATTGGTAAATTTCTAATTCGAAGATTACCAATTTGGTATCGATGCAACGAATACACTTTTTTTCCTAAGAAATTGAATATCCGCCGCACTTCACGCTTTTTACCTTCCTGTAATTTAATTTGAATTGTTGAATGCGTTTTATTAGTTGTTTGTTTTTCAATCATTCCTCTACCAAATTCGCCATCTCCGATAAAAACACCTTTTTTTACTTTAGCAATTTCTTTTTGCGATAACCGTCCTTCAATCTCAATTTTGTAAAAACGTGGTATTTTGTTTTTCGGATGCATTAAATAATTTGCTAATTCACCGTTATCGGTAATCAGAATTAAACCGGTCGTATCTTTATCCAATCGGCCAATCGGGAATAATCTTCTTTGCGACGGCACAAAATCCAAAACAGTTTTACGGCCATGTGTATCACGGGTTGTAGTTATAACATTTTTAGGTTTGTTTAACATATAAACGATTGTACCTTTAGGTGGCGAAACAATTCGCCCGTCAAAGTTAACTTCATCATTATTAACAACTTGTGCGGCTGGATTTATAACCACTTGCCCGTTAATCGTAACCATACCTTCTTGAATTAAACGATCAGATTCTCGGCGTGAAGCAACACCGGAATGTGCCAAATATTTATTCAAACGCATCAGTTTGTTGACTAATTTTTGTATCAGATTGATCCAATTCACTCAACTCGGCAATTTTGGGCATCTCTGATAAGTTATTCAGTCCAAAATATTCAAGGTATTTTGCGGTCGTGCTGTAAAGTAAAGGACGTCCGGGACCGGCATCACGACCTTTAATTTTAATTAAATTTTTAGCAAGTAAAGTTCGTAAAACGCCGCTCGAATCTACGCCTCTAATAGATTCTATCTCATATCGATTTACGGGCTGACGGTAAGCAATAATTGCCAGTGTTTCCAAAGATGCTTTAGTAAGCGTAAGCCGACCGCTCCGTTTAAGCAATCTACGGATATATATTTCATATTCAGAACGCGAAATTAATTGAAAACCGCCGGCAACCTTTACAATTTTAAATGCATTGTCATTGTTTAAATATATCTGATTAAGATTATTAACAATGGCTTCTAAATCAATTAATTCCGGTGTTACCATTTCTTGCTCAAATATTAAATTTACCTGATTTTGTGTAAGCGGTTCGGGAGAAGCGAACAGTAATGCTTCCACAATTTTTAGAATTTCTTTTTGGTTCATTTTAATAAAATCAGTTATTTATCAATTGCCACCCTCTAATAATCGAATACTAAATTCACCAAATAAATCTGTCTGTACAATGGCGATTTCCTCATTCCTAATCATTTCCAAAAGTGCTAAAAAAGTTACAATTACCTCCAATTTAGTTTCTAATTTGGTAATTAATATAGAAAATAATAACCTGCCCTGCTCATCTAAATTGGCAAAAATTAAGGCTTTTTGGTTATCCAAGCGGATTTCCTCACGGCGCAGCTCATAGTTTGAAATGATCGGTTTATTTTCCATTGCGATTTTGAAATAGTTCGCAATATCATAAAGCGAAATCTGCCTTAAGTAAATGCCTGGATCTTCACCACCACTTGGAATTGGTGTTTCGTATCCCCGCACAAAATGACGACTGCGTTGTTCAGAAAGTTGTCCCAATTGTTGTGCGAGTTCTTTATAGCGACGGTATTCTAACAATTGTCTGACCAAAGGCGAACGAGGATCCTCAATCTCTTCTTCCAGTTGAGGTCTTGGCAATAACATTTTTGTTTTTATTCGCATTAAAGTGGCTGCCATCTCAATGAATTCACCAGCGACACTTATATTGATTACGTTAATCTGCTCCAATGTATCAAGGTATTCTCGCGTAATATGCGCGATGGGAATATCGTAAATGTCGATTTCATCACGACGGATAAAAAATAATAGTAAATCTAAGGGGCCATCAAAATTTTCAAGATGTACTTTGTACATTTAACCGGAGTAATTGAGTCCCATTGCTGTTCGAGCATTCGTCAAAAATTTGTTCGCTACAACTTCTGCTTTTTGGGCGCCGGATTTCAGAACTTGTTGAACATAATCCAAATGTTTTCCAAGGTAAATTCGTTTTTCACGAAACGGTTTGAAATACTCTATGATTGATTCGGCTAATTCTTTTTTTAAATCACCATAGCGTAAACCGGGACTGTCAAAACGATGGGCAAGTTCCTGTTGTTCTTGGCCATCTAAAAATAATGAAAATATTTGAAAAATTGTTGAGTTTCTATCCTTCGGTTTATCAATTGGGGTAGAATCCGTTGTGATTGACATAATTTTTTGACGAATGATTTTTTCATCGACAAACAGTGGAATATCATTGCCATATGATTTGCTCATTTTTTGACCATCTATTCCTGGGATTAACTGCGATGACTTGTTAATATCAGCTTGCGGAATGACAAATATATCTCCGTAAATTTTATTGAAGCGCTGTGCAATATCTCGGGTAATCTCTAAATGTTGTTTTTGATCCTTTCCAACCGGTACAATTTCACCACCGAAACACAAAATATCGGCCGCCATTAAAATCGGATAATTGAATAAACCAACATTGGGTGAAACACCGCGTGCTGTTTTATCTTTATAAGATGTGGCGCGCTCTAGTAATCCCATTCCGGTTATGGTTGAAAGTAACCAGGTTAGTTCAGTCACTTGTGGCACGTCGCTCTGAATCCAAAAGATCGATTGATCGGGATCCAATCCAAGCGCTAAGAAATCTATGGCAGCATTTAATGTATTTTCTTCTAATTCTCGGCGGTTATTAAGGGTAGTTAAAGCATGATAATCAACAATAAAACAAAATAATTCATGCTCTTCTTGATATCGAATCATCCTTTTCATCATGCCAAAATAATTACCGATATGCAGTTGCCCAGAAGGTTGAATACCACTTAAAACTCTTTTGGAAGTTGCCATACTAATTCAACGATTCCATAAATAAAAAAGGCCGCCATTCGGTTTGACGAACCCCGACAAATTGCTGAAAATAATGAATACGATTGGGATGAATTGGTTTTTTGATTAATTTCATACCGATTTCTTCCAGCAAACGATTCCCTTTTACTATATTGCATGATGCACAAGCAGTAACCATATTCTCCCAAGTGTCCCTACCGCCGCGTTCTCTTGGAATAATATGATCAATAGTATGTGGCCCAGTTTTTTTGCCACAATATTGACAAATATGTTTATCGCGATGAAAAATATTGCTTCTACTCAAGACCAAATCAATACTATTATGTCGAATAAATTCTTTCAATTTTATCACACTTGGTATTTTAATCGTAATCGATGGAGAATGGACTTCATCATCATAATTAATTAAGATGTCCACCTTTTCCAAATAGTAAAGACAAATCGCGCGGCGTGCCGAGCAAACCTCCAACGGGGCATAATTGGTGTTAAGCACCAACACAGCACGGTTTAACCGACTGCCAACTTTTGAAATATTATTCGAATTCATTTTTTCAATAGATTTTTTATACTAACAGCATGTAAAAATAAGTTGCGCAATTTACGACTGAATCGAGGACTTTTCTCAGCAATGCTTTCGTGTTTCACGTAACCACGAGCATTGATAAAATCGGCACCACCGGTTGATATGGCAACGTGCGTAACTCGATCATTTTCACTAAAAAAAAGCAGATCACCGGATTTAATTTCATCCAGCGAAATTATATTTTTTTTTAGATGCTCTTCCTGTTGATGAGCATCACGCGGCAAATTAATTCCATGCGCTTTAAAAACCGTCTGAACAAGTCCTGAACAATCAATTCCGTAAGGTGTTTTTCCACCCCAAACATAAGGAGTTCCAATAAATCGTTCGGCCGTTTTAATAATATTTCTACGTGTCGGTTCTTGCACTTTAGTGGAAAAATTATTATGCGAAAACCCGCGGCGACCATCCGGTAAAATTATTTGATAACCATCGTGTTTCGTTTGGGCTTTAACACCTGAGCCAAACAATATATTGCGTTCCATCCGTTTTTTATCGGGAGTAATTATGCTGCCGGATAAATCTTGCAAACACATATTTGGTTTGTAACGCGTTTTACTTTCGAGGCCATAAAAATGATAAATCCAGCCTTCGTAGCCGTCCCACTGGCTGATTAAATACCAATCATCCCAATAATCCAAAATTCGGCAGGATTCTCCCAAAAGTGCCTGGGTAACAATCGCCGAATTATGCGAGGCCTCTTGATAAACATTTGCTACAGCTGTATTTATTATAAAATATGACATAATTTGAATGTGAATTTTAACTATGAAATTTTAAACCTGAAATAATTTTAAAATAGTTTTTAAATTTATTAATGTTACCAAATATTCGTTTCATTATCTTGCCTACTATGATATTATTATTAGCGGTAAATGCCTTTGCCGAGGTACCCATTTCAGGGCAAGTTTTCACCACGGATGGCAATCCTTTGGCATACGCTGTTATCGCGGATACGACCGGCCAATCATGGACAATAGCTGATGAAAATGGTTTTTTCACTTACAATAATTCTAATTCGGTAAATTTTCTCAGCGTTGCTCGCTATGGCTACCAGACCGAATACTTGCAATTATCCAATAAAAAGTTTTATACCATTGCATTAATGCCTATTCCAATCGCCGGCGGCCCAATCATAGTTACTGGTACTGGTAGTGAATTCAGCGGTCAAATATCAAATGTATATTCAAAAATGAGTATTTCAAGTAGTACGCTAAATATTTTTCAACAACTACCTGGTATAATAATTAGATCGTATGGCGGTAAAGCCGGAATTATAAATTTAAGTACGAATGGGAGTCCAACTGCAAATACAAAGGTTTTATTAGGCGACGTTGATTTAACAAGTGCGCAAAATGGCGAAACTGATCTATCGCAAATATCACCAATCTTAATTAGTCAAATTAGGCTGGCTAATTCACCCGGTATTTTTTATGGCTCTGGCGCCGCCGATGGCGTTTTAAAAATTAATCCCATTCAAAATATTACCATAATTTCTGCTGCCACTGGCAGTTTTGGATATTCATCACTTAATGCTAAATATGCAATTAGTGGAAAAAATTTAGCGACCAATATTTCAATTGGACATGAATCCGAAGACGGCAATTTTGATTATATTGTCGAAAATTCAAATTATACTCGCCAAAATAACGATTTTGAACGTAACTATTTAACACTAACCAGCCAACTGAAATTATCTGAAAAAAATAATGTCGATGCGCTTTTTTTGGAATCGCGCAACCAGCGTGGCGTATCCGGAACCATCACATTCCCATCACCATTAGCACGCCGTGATGACAATTTACGGCTTGGCAGTGTTTCATTTAATCGTCTGCATCCAAACGGATTTACCAAATTATTGTTAAGTTCGCGTACAAGCGTTGAAAATTATACAAATCCAAACCCGACTTACCCAACTAAAAGTATACACAAGATTTATAGTAATTCATTTAAGATACGTCATCGCCGAAATTTTTTGCACAATATTTCATCCAATTTAATTTTTCAATTGCAACAAGAAAAAATTAAAAGCAATGCAGTTGGCAATCATGCTCGCAATATGCAAGCGCTCGCTTTAGAACTGCAAATACCGATTTTTCAGAATTTTAAATACATTCCGGCCGCCCGTGTTGACAATATTAGCAATCGTGAAACAAATATTACTAAATCTATGCGGATTAGATTTTTAGGCTGGACGCAATCTCAACTTGAATATTACATTGGTACTGGCTTCCGCAACCCAACCTTTAACGATTTATATTGGAATCCTGGCGGAAACCCCGATTTAAAACCTGAGGAATCATGGAGTCATACATTAAAATATAAATTATTTTTCAATAATAATTTTGGCAATTATCTTTATTTTTACCTAACTGATAAGCATACCGATGATCTAATCCAATGGGCGCCCAGCAGTGCAAATTCATTAGTGTGGCAACCACAAAATATCGCACGTTCGCGCCGATCTAATCTAACAATTGGTACTCAAATAGGATTAGATACTATCCCTTTGCAAATTTCGGCGCATGGTTCATATCAAACCACGAAAGATATTGAAAAGGAACAAGCATTATTATATGCACCAAAATTCAGCGGTTTTTTAGGAGCACAATACAAAACTGAACCATTTATGATAAGCGGACAAACCCATTTCAACGGAAAACGGTTAATTGACTCAAATCAAAATTATTTGCCGGGCTATTGGCATACAAATATATCAATGCAATATTCTACACAGATTTTGGGCAACCACATAGAAGTAATTTTTGATTTAACAAATCCATTTGATTTAAACTATATGTCAATTAATGGCTATCCTGAACCCGGGCGAGCGATTAACATTAGTATAAAATATGAATTGGCCAGTTAGCAAACTTAGCTAATATTGCTTTAACAAAATGCGATTAAAAGCAAATGTAGCAGCATTTTTCGATTTCGATGAAACCATAATTGATATCAACAGCAGCAAAGTTGGTTTTAAGTGGTTATATGAAAACAATATGTTGACCAAAATGTACATTCTGAAAGTTCTTGGTTTGGCGTTATTGAGCAAGTTTAATATTATTACTGAAAAACGCATGGCCGAAATAATGATTGCATTCTATAAAAATAAAAAATTGGAATTTTTTGTTGAACGAGCTGATGAGTTTTATCATGATTTACTAAAACCGCATTTGGTGCCATCAATAATTAAAAAAATTGCAGTTCACAAAAATAATCACGTTATGCCAGTTATAGTCTCCGGTTCGATTCGATATTATTTAAAACCAGCTGCGGAAGATCTTGGAATAAAACACATAATTTGTACTGATTTACAGGAAAACGAAAAAGGTGTATTAACTGGTAAACCAATCGGGCAAGTATGTATTGGTGAATATAAAGCTAAACTTGTCCAAAAATTTTCCATTAATCATAATATCAACTTACAAAAATCTTTTGCTTATGGTAATAATCAAGCAGATATCCCAATGCTTAATTTGGTAGGAAATCCTGTAGTGGTACAACCAACCTCACGATTGCGCAAAATAGCTATTAGAAAAAACTGGCCTATTATTACTTATCGCTAATACTATTGGTTTTTGAATCCTTATGTGGATTTCTAAATAACAAATATGCCCATGGAAATGCTACCCGTATCATCGTGCGAAACCAATAGTAAGGCCATAAAAAACCGGCATGGCGCTTGGCAAAGATCATCCATTCCTTTGCCGGTGGTGCGCCTTGTGGTGAGCGCATTTTCTTTAATCGCGTTCCAAATGGTAAATCCTGATCAAACAACGAGCCTTTGATTGAATTAGAAGCGCATTCGCCTACTATTCCCGGTGCCACCCACGATTCAAATCCAGCAGATTTTGCACGTAACCCATAATCGAAATCACCTCCGTGTTGTTTGCTAAACTCCACACTAATGTTTCCAATCGTAGTGACTATGGGCTGTGGAATTAATACTATATTACCATTGAATGTATCACAACGCTGAGGTTTTGGACTACTTCCCAATAACAAAAAGTGCAATGGGTGCCACTTACTTTTTTGAATTCGGCCACCAAAATTAATTTCTCCGGTTTCAATATCTTGAATTGTACCAGTGATTATTACTGGGTTCTCCCTTTTCTCGCGTAGGTGCTTTTCTGTTTCCAACAACCTCTGTACTGCATCTTTGTAAAGAAACGTATCATCATTCAACCATAAATAGTAATTGAAGTTAATCTTATGGGCTTCAGCAAATGCTAAACGCATACCACCATTCCAAAAAAGGGTGCCATCCCCTTGAAGTATATTTACTTGTGGATATTTATCTTTAATAGAAACAGTTGTACCATCGGTGCTTCCATCATCAACAAGAAACACCTCTAAAATCACATTTTTTATTTCATCTTGGCTGTACAATTTTTGAAGACATCTTAGCGTTTTTTCTCGGCGATTATGGCAAGTGATTATTGCAGCAATAGAAATTTTACAATCGATAGCCATTGATTAATTCTTAAAATCCCAAATAATATTTAGGGCTACAAATCGATTTAAAGGCGGAAAATTATGATTATTGTTGATGAGTAAATATTTATCATCGATATTCGTGAATATTTGGTCATTAATGGAATTGATTGTTTGTAAAATATTTTTTACCTGCCAACTAATTGTCATTTGAGAAATTTTAGTCGACAATTCCATATTAAATACCCAATAATCTGCCAATTGCGTAATCGAATTAGTATTGTAGGATGGCCCATGATGAAATCCTTGATAATTTATTACAGAATTATGATTATAATAACCTTCGCACCAAATTCTCAAATTGGCTAATAAATTATTTTTAAACAAATTTTCCTTGAAAATTAGTCCAATATCAATTTTATCACCAATTCCATCACTGTAAAGATTGTGTTCAAAGGTGTGGCGAAACATCGCCTCAAATTGCCAATCCCTAAATATTGGAAATTGCAAAGTTAATGCACCGCTAATTAAATTGTCCGATAATTCCTCCGCGCTGGAATCATTTTCTCCGGAAGCTGTAGAAGCAACTTCATCAAGGTTTCTCCAATCAAGATTAAGTTTGATCGGAATATTTCCATAATTATAAGCAACATCAGCGTGCGCCGTAAACCATTTTTCCATGAACTTTCTGGAAACCGAATCATTCGTGAAATTCCAACTAACGATGTGCTGTGGAAGTGCTTCATATAAGAGATATGAATTCCAATTAAATTTGTTACTTATTAATGATTTTTTCCAAATTTTAAAATATGGATTTACTTCTTCCTTTGCAAGTGTGCCACCAATATTCACTCCAAAATTTGACCTATTCCAACCACTATAAATTGTTGACCAACTGCGCTTTTTTTTTGTTGAATCAACTAAAGCAATATGTTGATTGTCAAAACTGATACCAACTGTCAATCGGTCTAAATTATTGATTTTTTTTTGAATCTTTTGAGCAATGTGTCCCCGATTTAAATACGCCTCCAAATTGTTATTGGACTTAGCATAAGTCATCTCATAATACTGTTGAAACAGTGCTCCGTGTAGTTCATAATCCCAATCGGCGAAACGATTATTATAACTTAAACCGGCCGCGACACTTTTTTCTTCATGTTCAAAATCAAGCGAATCATTAAAATTCAGGCGACTATCGGTTAAAAATCTGCCAACTGAAATACCGACTGCTTGATTTCCTGTTACAGATGAATAATCTAAACGATATGATTGCTGTAATGGACTATTTCCATCAGGGTTGTTATACTGACCATAAGCCCCATTATACGAGCGTTTAAATGCGTTAATAGAAATATTTCTTTGTGTTTCAGAGAATTTTGCACCAATTTCCAATTGATCAAAAGAAAAATCGCCGCGTGCATAATTTATCCTGCTTATAATTTCTGACGAATCTGGGAAGTTGTAATTTGTAAAATTCGTTTGACCGGTTTGCAATAATTTAAAATTATTTAAATATGCAGTCCCGAATCGAACCGGATAATTTGAAAATGTTCCATCAATCAGTAAATGACCAGTTTTCCAATCTTGGTTCCACATAATCCGACCGTTATTTGATAATACTCCGTATTGTCCACCCCAATCGTAAGGAATATTTACAATTTGTCCATACATGATTGTAATAGATAAACCAGATAAAATTAAGTACTTAATCATGCTAACTGTTTAACAACCATTGGAATACCAATCGCAAAGATAATTGCATTAGAAACTTGATGAAAAATAGTAAATGCAATACCGGAAACATAAACACCGACCGTTTGTGGAAAATCAAATCCGGCACTCACCGGATAGCTTAGCGTGGTTAAGGAATCAAAAATAAAGGTTAAAACAAAACCAACCACGGCTAAGCTGGCAATACGCCATTTTGAAAATTTTTTCTTAAAATAAACTTTTCTCAATAAGCCACCGGCAGCTCCGATAATGATCATTGAAACAACCTGTGCGATAAGTAAAGGTGGAAAAACCAATCCTGAACCAAATGGATTTAATATGGAATAAATCAATTCCGCAGTCCCACCAACTACCATTCCCCAACTTATCCCGAGTGTAATTCCGGCTAAAAAAACGATGACAGAAATAAATTCAAAGTTGGGAACCATTAATAGTGCAAAACCTAATCCAATCGCTAATGCAGTAAAAATAGCGGCACGGACTAGCTTATTTAGATCCATTTCCAGAATTTTTTAAATCATTTTTCAAGATTGGAATTCGAAAATGATTATGCCGCGAGGTCCAATTACCGCTTTCCAAATCTTTTTCAATTGCCATTTCCATTAAATTTAGTTTGGCATCCAGATTATCAATAAAATGCAAAAGTAGCGCCTCTTTGAATTTTGGTTTTTTGGGGCTTTGCCATTCATACAACCCCTGATGAGCAAGAATCATGTGCTCAACTTTATTGAGTAAATCCGCCGGAAATCCTTTAATTTTTTGTGCCGCTTGCACAGCGATGTCTCGTCCTAAAACGATGTGCCCAATCAAATTTCCTGCATCGGAATACGATGCTTCGAGTTCAGAAGTAATTTCTTTTACTTTACCAATATCGTGTAAAAAAATACCGGTCATTAGTAAATCTTGATCAACTTTGTAATGTTTTGCTAAAGTTTTACCAAGTTTCGCCATAGATAAATTATGTTCCAATAAACCAGAGCGATAATTGTGATGCATTTTAATAGAGGCCGGACAAGTTAATAATTGCGTCTCATATTGTTTATAAATTGAACTGACTAAGTCTCGCAAATATTTATTTTTAATTGCTTTAATTAAACTAAAAATTTCTTTCCACATTTGTTTTGCATCGTACGGCGAGGATGGCACAATTAAAGCTGGATCATAGCCGTAGCGGCCATAGGTTTGAACAGTAGCAGCATTAATTTTTTTTATATTAAGTTGCAATTTATCAAGATAAATATCGACATCTCCGGCTACAGCAACAGCTTCACCGGCAATAAATTTATCTTGATACTTATCTAAATCTTTCCAAAGTTTTGCACCAATTTGTCCGGTTCGGTCACGCAAAACTAAATCAAGATACAAATCTCCGCTACGGGTGGTTCGTAAATGCTTCTCTACACAAAGGTAGAAACCATTAATACTTGCACCTTCTTTAAATTTATTAATTGGCGTTATGACTTTCATATTTCTATTTTGTTCGTTAATAGAATTTATAATTAATTTAACTGAAATTTACATATTCAATTTTAAATTTGTTGATGATTAATAATATTTCATTAGAAAGAATGTCGTACAATAACGCTAAGCATGTACGCATTTTAAAAGCCTGCCTGGAAAAATGGTTCAAAGATCCCAAAGATTTAAACCTGACATCGCCAAGCTTGAGTTATCCGTTCAATTTTAATCAATGGATAGATTACGCCTATGATAACTCTGATACTGTTACCCATGTGCTAAAAAAAGATAATTGGATAATTGGTCATATAAGTTTGAAAATCCGTAAGGAGAATCAATTGGTACACATCTTTCATGTATTTATTGATAAATCCCAGCGTGGAAAAGGATATAGCAAATTATTAATAAAACATGGGATTGATTGGGCCAAAAGCAAAAAATTTTCAAGTATTACGCTTGGCGTTTCTCCAAAAAATCAAATTGCCATCAATTTATATAAATTTTTTGGTTTCAACGCTACCGGAAATTACAAATCTGGCAGTTTAAAAATGAAATTAGAGCTTAACTAAAATCATTTTAGATTATTTTTGAATTCCGTTACCGGACAATTTTCACACTTAGGATTTGTTTCTGGCTTATAAAATTGTCTAAAAAATTTCCTAAAAACATAAAGCAAAGCCATCAATCCAATAATTAGCGCAACAATAGTTTGTATCATATTTTTTCCAATAATCGTCCGCCTTGATATACAATTAGCGATGCTGTATAAGCTAAAATTGTCATATAAGATATCATAATTAACGGCCATTTCCATGAATTTGTTTCCTGCCGAATAATCGCAAAGGTTGCCAAACATTGGGCAGCGTATACAAAAAACACCATCAAAGATAGCGCAACCAATACCGAAAACACAGGTTGTCCGGTTTTCGGATTAATGTCATTTTGCATAGATTCTGCTAAAGTTTTGATGTCATTTTCATCGTTTTCGATATTATACAAAGTTGCCATTGTACTCACTACCACTTCGCGTGCCGCGAAGGATGTTATCAGTCCAACACCGATTTTCCAATCAAACCCAAGTGGTTCAATCACTGGTTCAACAAAATGCCCTATTTTTCCGGCGTAACTGTAATGAATGGGATTCATATTTGAATTACTTTCCTGAACTTTTGGAAAGGATGCTAAAAACCATAAAACAATCGAAATTGCCATAATTATTTTCCCGGCATTTAGAATAAACTGTTTACCACGTGCATACACCTGATGAAATACCGAACGCATTAACGGAATCCGATAGGGTGGTAATTCCATCACAAAGGAGGATTGCCCCTTTGATTTAATAAATTTGCTTAAAATTTTGGCGATAATAAATGCAGTTGCAGTGCCTAAAAAATACATAACTATTAATGTTAATCCCTGTAAGTTCAATAATCTCAATATTTTACGTGAGGGGATAAAAGCACCTATCATCAAGGCATACACCGGCAATCTGGCGCTGCAACTCATCAATGGTAAAACCATTATGGTAGTTAAGCGTTCCTTCCAACCATCAATAGTACGAGCAGCCATAACGCCCGGAATTGCGCAAGCATAGCCGCTCATCAGAGGTAAAACAGAGCGTCCATGTAATCCGACCTTGGTCATAATTTTGTCGAACATAAAGGCGACGCGTGACATATAACCCGAATCTTCAAGTATTGTTATAAAAAATATGAGAATTAGAATCTGTGGCAGAAAAATTAAGATCGCTCCCACACCACCAATGATACCCTCAACAATTAAATCGCGCAAAATGCCCGGAGCCATATACGCTAAAACTTTTTTTCCTAAGATTATAATTCCCTTGTCAATCCAATCCATAGGGATAGTAGACCAAGTAAAAATTGATTGAAATATAAACGCCAACAACACGACAAATATTAGCGGGCCAAATATGCTATGGGTTAATATTTTATCAGCTTTTTCGCTCATTGTTACTCGTTTCAACGAATAATTTTGTTTTACCGTAGATTGTTGCAACTGCCTATCGATCCATTTATATCTGAGGGTTGCTTCGATGGTGCGGTGATTATAACCCGCTTCAGCAATAGCTCGAACAGCACCATTTCTAAGTGCTTCAATTTTTCTAACGATCTTTTGGCTAAAATGGTGCTCACCGCTATGCGGCGGGCGGTATAATTCAACTACAGATTGTCTGGTTATTAACCGTAATGCTTGTATTTTAGCAATGTGCGGCGAGTACTTGAATTGATTGATTAAATAAACAATTAATGGATCCATCAAGTTGAAAATTCCCTCATCGGAAGAAAATGATATCTTCGGATTATCTATTTTTTCTGATGAAAGGATAGATTGAATTGCATCTTTTAATTCATCAATTCCCCAACCTTCTAACGCCGACATCGGGACTACCGCAGCAAGTCCGAATTTTTCTTTCAGTACATCTAAATTGGGTAAGTCCATCTTTTCGGAAATGCGATCCATCATGTTCAAAGCTAAAATTACGGGAATTCCAAAATCAAGCAATTGGGTCGTAAGATATAAATTTCGACTTAAATTTGTCGCATCAACAACTGACATTATTATTGATGGCGGATTTATTCCATGAATCCAATCCATTACTTGTTCGGCAACTACACGTTCATCAATTGATTCCGGAGTGATGCTGTAAGTCCCCGGCAAATCGAGAATATGGAAATCATCAATTGCACTTCCTTTAAGTTTTCCGATTTTGCGCTCGACTGTGATTCCCGGATAATTGGACACTTTTTGTTTTAAACCAGTTAAGTGATTAAAGAGTGCCGTTTTTCCACAATTTGGATTTCCAATTAATGCAGCATATTTTGTAGTGGAAGATTTATTTTCCATGTAATCTAACTTTAATGTACTGCGCATCACGCAGACGTAATGCAACATGATAATTGCGAATTTTTAATTCTACAGACCCTTTCCAGGGCGAATATCTTACAATCCGTAGTTGCGCTCCGCGAACAAAACCCATTTCAACTAAACGGCTCTGCAACGCCAACTCACCGACAAATCCCTCAATCGAGACAATATCGCCGGGGTTAAAATCTGTAATCGAATTTATTTCTGACATTCTTCACAAATTCCGAATAGTTGATGGTTGTGATGATTTAGTTTAAATTTTTTTTGCTTGGCAACAATTTCTTGCCGATTTTCGATTTGCTGATCATGGAATTCAATGATTTTACCGCAACTAGTACAAACCAAATGATCGTGATGGGTGAATTCCGCATTGTATTCGTAGCGGCTACGACCATCACCGATGTTGAGCTGATTTACAATACCATTTTTTGATAATAATTCAATCGTTCGGTAAACAGTTGCACGAGAAACCTTGCGTCCATTTTTTAGAAGAGAAATATAAATTTCCTCGGCATCACGGTGTTCTGAAGATGATTGTATTTCATCCCAAATTTCTTTTCTTTGCTTAGTATAGCGAAGTGCTTCCTGCCGCAGAATTTTTTTCAATGAGGACATTTTAATTTTATTGAGATTAAGTCTCAATAAAATTAAATACGATATTGAATTATTTGCAAGATAAAATTAAACAATAGAAAAAATTTTATCTTTCCTATAAATCAGATTAATAGATTTTTTTGAGATTTGCAAATTTTACAATCAGCTTTTTCTTCAATCCGTCCTTAAAAGCAACGCCAACACGCTGATTTTCTCCACTCCCGCTGACGGCTTTAATCTCACCTACACCGAATATGGCATGTTCCACACTATCACCAATCTTGAAATCATCAAAGGTGGTCACGGTTCTGGTATGGCGTACTTTTACCTTGCCTGGTTTGGTTGATATTACTTTGCGAGTCAACGCAGAAGAAAAGGGAATTTCTTCTAAATATTTTTCAGGTATTTCACGCAAAAAACGCGACATCATCCCAAGGTCGTAGTCTGTTCCCATCCTCCGTCTATGAGTTGCATATAACAAATAAATGCGATCCATCGCACGCGTTAAACCAACGTAAAACAAACGACGTTCTTCCTCCAACTCTTTACGATTGTCAAGTGAGCGATATAAAGGAAATAGGCCATCTTCTAAACCGGTTATAAACACAACTGGAAACTCTAATCCTTTTGCGCTGTGTAATGTCATCAACGTAACACGATTTTCTTCATCATTCCATGAGTCAATGTCAGTCAAAAGTGAAACTTCCTCAATAAAACCACTTAAACCACCTTCAGGATTACGCGCAATGAAGGCATCAACGCTATTTAGCAGCTCACGTATATTTTGATAGCGATCCATTTCATCTGCGTCTTGGGAATCCTTATAATATTTCAAAATACCAATTTCTTCACTCAATGCTGCAACCAATTCTCGAGCATCAAGCTTACTTACCAGATTGTAGTATTTCATTATTACATTATAAAACTGCTTTAATACTTCAGCCTGTTTACTACGGATTGCCAGCCCAGTTGGATCACCGAATATTTCAATAAGTTTTTGATCGGTTTCGATTGCTTTTTGGACACATTTATTTATTGTTTTAATTCCAATTCCACGCGGCGGGAAATTGATTACACGGCGAAGAGATATTGTATCATTTAGATTAATGATTAATCGTAAATACGCCAACATGTCTTTGGTTTCTTTACGTTCATAAAAACGAATGCCACCGACAATATTATACGGTATACCCATTCGTCGAAAACTATCTTCTAGTGCCCGTGATTGTGCATTTACTCTGTATAATATAGCAAAATCACTAAATTTCCGTTTATTTAATTTTATTTCTTTTTCAAGGGCAGAAACAACGGCATCGGCTTCTTCAAGCTCATCGATTGTCCTAATAAATCCTAATGTTTCACCTTTGCCATGTATCGAATACAATTCTTTGGCGGCACGATCAATATTATTTTTGACTACAAGTGTAGCAGCATCCAAAATATTTTGAGTAGAACGATAATTCTTCTCTAAAGTAAATATGGTACAATTCGGAAAAGCACGTTCAAAATCCAAAATATTTCTAATATTTGCACCACGCCATCCATAAATTGACTGATCATCATCTCCAACCACACAGATTTGCCGGTGTTTTTCCGCAATCTTACTAACGAACAGAAATTGTGGTAAATTAGTATCTTGATATTCATCAACTAATACATACTGCCATCTTTTTTGATACTGAGCTAATATTTTAGGATGATTGTTAAATAATTGTAAAGGTAACAGCAATAAATCATCGAAATCAACAGCATTATTTTCTTTGAGATCCTTTTGATAAGCCGGATATACTTCTGCAAAAGTTTTTTCAGCATTCGTACGTGCCTTATGTAATAATTCTTCTTGAGTTATCATTTGGTTTTTCACTAAACTAATTTGCGACACCATACCTTTGGCCGTTATTACCGTTTTGGATACATTCAGTTTGTTTAAAGTGATTTTCAATAGATCAATTTGGTCGGTTCTATCGTAGATTACAAATTCGTTGGTATAACCAAAATGATGTATATGTTTACGTAAAATACTCACACAAATTGAATGAAAAGTGCCAATAGCAATTTTTAAATTGGGTTGGCCAAGCAATTGACTAATTCTTGCTTTCATTTCTTGAGCTGCTTTATTGGTAAATGTAACAGCCAAGATATTTCCGGGTTTATATAATTTTTCGTGAATCAGATGATAAATTTTATGCGTCAAAACACGCGTTTTACCACTACCGGCTCCGGCGAAGATCAATACGGGACCTTTTGTTGCTTGTACGGCAGATTTCTGAGTTTTATTTAATTCTTCTAATCCCATAATTTTTAATTATTTCCATCTACACGTTTTCGAACTTCTTGAAATTGGAATTTGGCAAAATTATGTTCCTCGATTGTCCTTGAGAAAGTGTGATAGCCATCGCCGCGCGCTACAAAAAATAAGAAATCACTTTCTTCAGGGTAAAGCGCGGCCAAAATCGATGCCTTGCCCGGACTATTTATTGGAGCTGGCGGCAATCCCGTGTATAAATAGGTATTATAAGGTGAATCAATTTTTAAATCGGAATAACGTAACCTGCGCGGGCCGTCTTGAATAATATATTGAATTGTCGGGTCGGCTTGCAACAACATACCGCGCTCCAAACGGTTATTATAAACACTGGAAATTGTTGGTCTTTCTGAATCAAAAATAGCTTCACCTTCAATAATCGATGCCAAGGTCAGCACTTCATTGATGGATAGACCAATTCGCTCGGTTCGTTCAATTAATTTCTCATCATAGATGATTTGGAATTGTTCAATAATTCTTTTGATAATCTCGCGCGGTTCATTTTCACTTTCTAAAAACAAATAGGTATCAGGATATAAATAGCCTTCCAATGATTGCGCTTCAATGCCCAATTCTTTGATAAATTGATTATTATAGCAGAAATTAATGAAAAGTTGCGGATCCATATTTAAGGAATCGGAAATCGCTTGCGCAACTTGCGGTATTGTCCAACCTTCCAGAAAGGTTACTTTTTTAACTTGCTGTTCGCCATTAATTAATTGATTTATTATGGCATGATTGCTTTTTGCATTTACCAGAATAAAACTGCCGGCCGGTATTTTATTGCCATGCCCCATCAATTTTGTTGACATGACAAATATATTTTGATTAGAAACTATCCCCTTATCCGCCAAAATTTCTGAAATTTGGGTAAGCGTTGACCCTTTTTTAATTCCTATTTTAACCGGATCAGATAATTTGTTTTGCGGCCAATAAATAATGATTACCGCAACGGCTATGTAGCAGATTAGAAATCCCATTAAAGTTAATCCAATTAACTTTTTATTTACAGATTTGGGAAATATTTTAGCCATTTTGAAGTGCCAAAATTACATTATAGTATGTTGCAAAGTCAATTGATTGTGAGAAAATAAATCCATAATTTTGGCCAATAAAATCATTTGGAAAAACAGGTTTCTAATATTAGCTTCAGTGTTGCAATGAACGATAAAAAACAAACCAAACGCGTCCATTTATTTGATGGTTGGGCTTTCAAAAAAATAAACTATATTATATTTATAATCGGTATTGCTCTGATTGGTATTGGCTATGTAATTATGGCCACCGGCTCCGTTAATAGTTTTCAAAGTCTTACGCTTGCGCCAATATTATTATTTTTAGGATATGTTGTTGCCATACCTTTTGCTTTAATTTATCGAGCAAAATAATTAAGGGATCGTAGTTCAGATTGGTTAGAACGCTGGCCTGTCAAGCCAGAGGTCGCGGGTTCAAGTCCCGTCGGTCCCGCACTTAAAAAACCATTTTGCTCTGTTTAGAAAACCTCGTTTCACGACGGGGTTTTCTGTTTTTAAACTGATTTTAAAAGGCATGAAAATAAAATATACAAATTGCCAAATCTTATCACAAATATTCATATATATGCCAATAGTGGACACAAAAATGGTGGACACACTTTTGAAAATAGCAATTAAGCAAGTACAGTGTACTTGCATTACATAATTTCAAGTTATACGACAATAATTTATGTAGCTACTTCTTTTTAGCGGAATAAATTTTGCGCGCAGTAGTGGATTGTGAAATGCCACAGCATTGAACAATGGTACCACTACTGATTAAGCGAACGTATAACTAAAATTATGTATAATTGCTGAGTTGAGCCTGTTTCTTGAATATTGATAGTTTTTATATGCTAAATAATTTCCTGTATGCATTTTTCAGAATTATTTTTAACAGAATTTACAAATCTGGAAACCTGATGATATTGTAATTCTGATATGTCATTTTGTAATTGCTGTATTATTTCCATGTTATCATCTTCAATCTTTAACCAACGATTTAAATGTTCGTTTGATAATATTACCGGCATTCTATTATGAATTGCTCTCATATCAGCTTGGGACTCTTTTGTAATAATGGTATATGACACTATAAGTTTGTTATCTTTCTTCTTCCATATATCATAAAGTCCAGCCATTGGAATAAATGCATTATTTTGATGATAAATATAATAAGGAATTTTACCGGAATTTGTTTGTTGCCATTCATAGTAGCCATCAGCAATAATAACACAGCGATTTTTATTGATTAAGTTTCGGTAAGATGGTTTTTCCTGTAGAGTTTCTATTCTGGCATTTATTATTTTAGATGCAAACTTATCATCTTTAGCCCATGCTGGTATCAAACCCCAACGCATTGGTTTGACTATTCGCTTTCCATTGTCTATTAATACTGGTGATATTTGAGTAGGAGCAATATTATAGCTGGGCAGATAACTTTCAGGATTTTCCCATTCTTCAACAGCAAAATATTCAATGATTGATTTCATATCAGCTGTTAATGTTTTACGTCCGCACATGGCTATATATTAGTATTTATTTATATGAATAGGCATTACTTTTAATAGCTACTGTTTCGTTAGATATATCTTTACCATATCCTAATTTTTGTATTATTGCCGATAAGCTAATCAGTTTTTCTACAGTAATGGTATGTACCGTAAAGGCTTCTTCGACTTTTCCACGTACTAAGTATAGTTTTTCCCAATGTAATAAATCACCATATTTTCTAAATGCGTCAGGAAACAGTACGCATTCATAAATATCGGTTTCGTCTTCTAATGTTAAAAATTCCATTGGTTCATGTTTGCGTGTACCGGTTTCTTTGCGAGTGATATACACACCGGCAAGATTAATTGTTTTGCCAACATATTTTGTTATATCTTTCGCTTTCTTAATATATTTTTTAATATGCGGTAAATAAGGTTCAAGCGGATGAGTTGAAATTGGAAAACCAAATGTTTTGATTTCTAAGGCTTGTATTTCTTGAGCAGTTAATTGACCTTGTACAACAGGTTCATTTATGGGTTTTATAGCTTTTTCGGAGAAATAATAATATGCTACTCTATAAGCGATTTCTTTATGTGATTTGTCAGGTTCAACGGCATTGAAACAGCCGGCATTGACTAAAGCTATGGCACTTGCTAAATCAAGGTCTACACGTAGCAGAAAAGCATTTAATGAGGTGAAACTACCGGATTTTCTTTTTTCCAATACTTCGATAATTGCTTTTTCTGGTAAACCCTTGATGCTCATAAAACCCATTCTTATTCTATCGTTTTTGCCTTGAAATTCCCGCCAGCTTTTGTTGATGTCAGGTTTAAAAATATTTATTCCAAATCTACGAGCTTCGCTCAAATAGGCATAAGTTGAGTAAAACCCGCCTTGATTGGAAATTACGGCGGCTAAAAATTCGGCCGGATAATGTGCTTTTAAATAAGCACAAGTAAAAGAAAGCATGGCATAAGAAGCAGAGTGCGGTTTGCAAAATGAATACCCGACAAATGAGGCAATCATATCCCAAATTTCTACAATCAATTTATCAGAATAACCGCGTTTTTTAGCTCTATCAAAAAACTTAATTTTCCATTTAGGTATTAAATTTTGCATAGAATCACGGCTCATTGTTTTACGCAAAGCATCAGCTTCAGCATAGCCAAAACCGGCTAACACGCGAGCTGCCATTGATACTTGTTCTTCATAAACCATAATTCCGTAGCTTTCTTTTAAAAACGCTAAATCAGGATGTGGTACTTTCCAGGGCTGACCATGAATACGCTCTAACATGATGTTAGTAAAGCGGTTGGCAGCCGGACGAATTATAGACGAATAGATTACAACATGTTCAAAATCGACTACTTTAGCTTTGGCTAATAATTGGCGGGTAGCTGGACTTTCGATATAAAATATTCCCATTGTTTTGCCGGTTTGCATCAATTTTTCTGTTTTAGAATCACCGATGGGTTGTATCTGATGATAATCCAAATATTTATTGGAAGTAATATCTTGGCCATAATTAAGATTTACCTGTTTAATCGTATCGCGAGCGACAGCTAAACTGCGGTTGCCTAAAATATCAATCTTCAACAATCCAGAATCTTCGACTTGGTCTTTTTCCCATTCCACGATTTGTACCCCTTTAGGCGCAATTAAGGTAGGTACATAATTATTGATATTGTCAGGTACGATTATTACTCCGCCCGGATGCACGGAAGGATTTCTAAAAACACCCAAGATTTTTTCACTTTGTTTTAAAATATCTATAATTATATCATAAATATTGGCGTTGGAAAAGCGTTGGTCGGTTTTAATCCAATTAGCTAAATCGTGGCGTGATTTGCGATAACCAATCCGTTTAGTTATACTTCTAATCTCTTCATTTGATAAGCCATAAACTTTGGCAACTTCTCTAACGGCTGAACGGGGGCGCAGAAAAACTTGTGATGAAACCATTGCTGTACGTTTCTGTGAATATTTTTTAAAAATAGATTCGATAATGTCATCGCGTTCATCCCAGGGAAAATCAATATCTATGTCAGGCATATTAGTACGTTCAGGGTGGATAAAGCGTTCAAATTGCAGATTATATTTAATTGGTTCGACTTGAGTAATAAATAAGGCATAGCTAACGATTGATGCAGCTCCCGACCCCCTGCCGATGGTGGCTTTAGTTTGTTTGATAATATCATGGACAATTAGAAAATAGGGTGAAAAACCCTTTGAGTTGATTAACGACAACTCGTAATCGATGCGCTCTTTTACTTTGGCAGTTAATTTTCCGTAACGCTCATGTGCGCCCTGTTCTACTAAATGACGCAGTTTTTTGTTTGATTGATGAGTATCTGCCAGTGAAAGATGCGGGAAAATAGTATTAATAAAATTCCAATCGGTTTTACAGCGTTCTGCTAAATAAACGCTATTATTGATGGCTTCCAAACTATTCGGAAGCATATTTATTAGGTCTTTCTCTGATTGAAACCAATGTTGAGCCGATTTCATATCTTTGGGGTTAAGATTTGATAAAGTTGTGTTATTTTCAATCGCTCGTAAAATACAGTGTGCGGTTTGGTCTTCCGGTTTAAGAAAGTATACATCACCGGTAACCACTAGTTCTAATTTATATTTTTTAGATAATTGATGGGCTGTGCTTTCACTAACTCCGGGGCGCAGTTCAACAAACAAATTACTGTTGGGTATAAACTGTTTTAATTCTTTCAAAACAGTATCTTGATGTGATAAAATAAATATTCCGGCATAGCCATTGGCAAAAATGTTCGTTAAAGTTTGCGTGTTATCACGATGGATTTTAGATATAGCTTTGCACATATTCTCATAGCCAATTTGGTTTTCAACTAAGACAATAATATCAGCGGTGGTGGTGATTAGATTGACGCCGGCAAGCGGCAATATACCAGCTGCTTTGGAATGTTGTACAAATCTAATAAATCCCCAAATGCCATTTGTTTCTGTAAGTGCCATAGCAGGCATACCATATTGGCGGGCTTGGGTCAGCAGTGCTTGTTGAGTGGCTGTCCCGCGCATTTGTGAAAATTTAGAATGAACGTTTAAATGAGTAAACATTAGCAAGTTATAATTTGAATGATTGGGAATTGACTTTATCTAAAGCTGAGGCTGAATGAATACTATAAAAACCATACCTTTTACGAATTTTATCAAGTACTTTAGATAGCACAAGCGCTTGATTGGTATTATTTTTAAAAACATTGAGCTGTTCACTAAAATAATAAAACTTTGAAGCATCAATTAAAATACTACGAATACGATTACGACGATAATTAGCCTGCCAAAATAAAGCAGTGCAGATTTTTATTACATGGGCATCGTCATTAGCAGATAAAGTGCCGGTACAGGCATTTTTAAAACCATCGGTGTAATGGATTTCTAATTTGATATTACGGGCGGTTTGTTGGCACTTACGTAATTGAAAAGCAACTTGTTCGGCCAATGTTTTTACAAGCGGTCGTAAAGTATATTTATCATTCGTAGCTTGAGGCAGTACAATTTGCTCAACGATATGGTCTTTTAAATTAGGAGGTTTAACTGAACTGGTATCTTTACCTAATGCTTCACGAGCAACTTGCTTACCATGTTTTCCAAAAAATATTGCTCCGTCATTGTGGGGTTGAGCAATAACTTTTTGAATACTACAAATTTTGTCTAAATACAGAAATTTTACAATCTTGTTTACTTTAGGAATATTAACAGAGGGCAAGATGGCTGACTTTAGCGGTGATAAAAATTGTGGTTCCTGCCCGTAGTCTACTTCATAAATCTTTTCCGGTATAACAGCAGTTGAAATTCCGCTAATTAGTTTATTGGCGCTGATACCAACTAAGCCAGTCAAATTAGTTTTTGAATTAATTTTATTTAGGATGGAGAAGCCGGTTTGTTGAAAATTAGGATAAATTGTTTCTGTGCCGGTCATATCTAAATAAAATTGTCCAACCTGCGTAGGTTTAACTATGGGTGAATAATTAATGATGGTTTGATATAAATAATTATTTAAACGTGAATATAAGGAGTTATTATAGGGCAGTAACAGCGTGCTATGGCTCATTTTGCGGGCTAAAGATACTTTCATTCCGCTACGCAGTCCTTCTGCTTGGGCTTCTTGCGAGGCCGATATAATTGTTCCGTCTTGCTGTTGTGATGAGATAATAGCTACTGGACGGGTACCGAGCGAGGCATCCAAGATACGTTCGGCTTGCAGTTCAAAATCTTTTAAGAGAACATGAAATATAGATGGAATAGGCATTATTAATAATTTCTAAAAGAGTATAGGACAAGGCCGTTAATTTGAAAATCATCCTGGGCTTTGACTTTAATAATTGGATACTCAGGATTGCGTGGGTGTAGTTCAATGCGATTAGCATATTTGTAATAACGTTTTAATGTAGCTGTGCCATTGATTAAAGCAACGATAATCTGTCCCTGTTCGGCGTGGGCGGTTTTCTGAACTATAATGTAATCACCATCGGCAATATTATCATCAATCATTGAATCACCGGTCACTTGTAATACAAAATTATCAGGTTTTATAAATATGGGCGGAACGTTGATAGTTTCCGGTACTTCGAGCGCTTCGATAGGTTCGCCGGCGGCAATATAACCCAGTAGCGGTAAACTATTGGTTTGGATAGAATGCTCAGCGGTAACGACCAAAGCTCTTTTACCACTAAAACCACGGGTACGATTAAGACAGCCTTCTTTAGTTAATGTTTTGACATATCAAGTAACTGTACCGATTGATGAAAAATTAAGGGCAGACATTATTTCTGCGTATGATGGCGGTTCGCCATTATTAAGAGTGTGGTTTTGAATATAGTTTAAAAATAATTGTTTCTTTCTTGATAAAGACTTTTTCATAATATACTCGCTAATTACTCGCTAATATTTTATAAAACATTTTTAATTAAAAGCAAATAAATTTAAAAAGTGAGGTCAAGAAGTGTGTTCATGTATTCAACATTCTATTATTGATTACCTATTTTACCAAACTCATTAATTTTAGTAAGTTTGATTATAATTAATTATGAATATTTATAATGAGCAATATCTAAAAGATATAGTTGTAGCAGTTATACCAAACATATATTTTTAGAACAATTTAAATGAGGATAATTGGATGAATAGTCATCAAAGCAGAGAGGGATATATAATAGATTATATTAGCGGTCGGGAGGTAAAAGCTACCCCCGAAGAAATTGAAGCAGTTCAAATATTCGCTAAACAACTGGTTGAAGATTATGGCTATCCAAAAGACTATATTCAAACAAGACCTCAATTCAGAGTTAAAGTAAGACCTTCTGACACCAAAAAGGGATATCCTGTTGATATTGCTGTATTTCAAAATAATAAAAAGCGAGAAGATGATATTCACATAATTGTTGAATGTAAAAAGAAACATAAAAAAGATGGGAAAACACAACTCAAAGATTATTTAAGATTTTCAAAAGCATTTTTAGGAGTTTGGTTTAATGGTGATGAAAGACTTTTTTTAAGAAAGGTTGAGAAAGACGGAAGAATTGAATTTGAAGAAATTCCAAACATTCCACAATTTGGACAAAGGGTTGAAGATATCGGAAAGTTTAGAAGAAAAGACCTTAAACCAACTCACAATCTAAAAGCGACATTCAAAGCAATTAGAAATCATTTAGCAGCCAACACAGTCGGAGCAACGAGAGATGAAGTTTTGGCACAACAACTTATCAATCTTATATTTTGTAAGATTTATGACGAAAGATTTACCGAGCCAAACGACATAGTTACTTTTAGGGCTGGTGTTGATGAAGAAGCTAAAGATGTTAAAGAAAGAATTTTAGACCTTTTTGATAAAGTAAAAAGAAAATATAAAGAAGTTTTGGACGATAGCGATACTATCACACTTGACGCAAATTCTGTTGCTTATGTTGTCGGTGAATTACAAAACTACTGCTTAATTGAAGCCGAAAGAGATATTATTGCTGATGCTTTTGAAACCTTTATCGGACACGCACTAAAAGGCGGACAAGGGCAATTTTTTACTCCGAGAAATGTTGTAAAGATTATGGTTGATATTTTAGATCCTGGTGATGAAGATTTAATTATTGATCCTGCTTGCGGTAGCGGTGGCTTTTTGATTGAAGCATTAAGACATGTTTGGAGAAAACTTGACACAGAGGGTGAAAAATACCATTGGAATAAAAGCAATCTTCAAGAAGAAAAAATGGAAGTTGCTTTAAACAAAATCAGAGGAATTGATAAAGATTATTTCTTATCAAAAGTCGCCAAAGCATACATGGCAATTATTGGAGACGGGAAAAGTGGTATTTTTTGTGAAGATAGTTTAGAAGTTCCAAATAATTGGGGAAATATGACAAAAACAAAAATTCATTTGGGAGATTTTAGTGTTCTTTTGACTAATCCGCCCTTTGGTTCAAAAATACCTGTTCGTGGTGAAGATAAATTAAAACAATTTGAGCTAGGGCATAAATGGAAGCAAGATAAAAAAACTGGAGATTGGGAAAAAGGAAAGATAAAAGACAAAGAAGCCCCTCAAATTCTTTTCATTGAAAGATGTTTACAACTATTGAAAAACGGCGGAAGAATGGCAATAGTTTTACCTGACGGAATTTATGGAAATAATCAATTAGGATATATTAGAAAATTACTTATGAGGCAAACAAGAGTTATTGCCGTAATTGATGTGCCTATTGAGACATTTCAACCCAATACAGGTACTAAAACCAGTATTATGATTATTCAAAAAACGAATAAAGTACCAAAGGATTATCCTGTTTTTATGTGTATTGCTGAAACATGCGGACATGACAGAAGAGGAAACCTCAAAGAAGATGACGACATCTCAAAAATTCCTGATGAATTTAGAAAATGGGCAAAAGAAAATAAATTTACTTTTTAAGGTTTGAATATGACAACAAAAATTACAACTGCATATGCTTCTGAAATAGAATCAACGAAAAGATTAGAGCCAAGATATTTTTACAATCAGAGTTTGTTAAAAAAATCCTTTGACGACTATGGATTTGAAGAATTAAACACTTTCGCAACTTTAAAAAGTGGTTCAACGCCAGAGCATTTTAAAAGTAGGCAAAATGAAGAGGATTTTTATTTTATAAAATCAGCCGATGTTAAAAGATATAATTTAAATTTTTCAACAATTAGCTTTATATCTAAAGATACTCATAATAAAAGGAGAAAATTTAAAGTTATTCCGAACGATGTTTTATTATCAAATACAGGTAAATATTTAGGTTTTGCTTGTTTAATTCCAGACAATATTAAAGAAGCAACAACAAATCAAAATATAGTTAGAATAAGATTAAAAGAAAAAGCCGATACCAAGTTTAATCCATTTTTTATTCTTTCATTTTTAAATTCATTATTTGGTCAAATTGAAATCGAGTCTTTACTTACTCTTACAGGACAGAAATATTTAAACATGGAAAAGTTTAAAGAGATTAAAATTCCAAAAATAGACGAAAAAGGGATAAAAATAATTAGTGAAAAAACTGAAATTATAGCAGAAAATGAAAAAAAATCACTTTCAATATTAGAACGAGCCCAAAATCTCTTTTATCAAAAAATTGGTATCGATTTTTCAAAAATTGAAAAAGAAAAAACATTTTCAGTAAAGTTATCTGACTTCACAGAAGATGATTTATGGACTCCTGCTTTTTCATATCCTCTTTATGTGAATACTCTAAAAGCTATTCAAAAGAAATGGCAAACTGTTCCGCTTATAGAAGTTGTTACCGCAAAAAAAGGTAACGAAGTAGGAAGTGATAATTACAACAAATATTTAGACAAAAAAGATCGCGATATTCCTTTTGTCAGAACATCAGACCTCGTTAATTATGAAGTAGATCAATTCCCTGATTTTTATATCCCAAAAGAAATTTATCAAGACTTAAAGCAAGATGTAAAAGCTGGCGACGTGCTTTTTACAAAAGACGGAAAAGTTGGAATGTCTGCTATGTTTACAAAAAATGATAAAGCGATTGTTGCTTCGGGAATGGTTAGATTAAGATTGAAAGCAGAAGCAAAAAAATACAACCTTACACCTGAATATTTATTTGTTGTTTTGTCATTAAAAGAAACAGGGATATATCCTGCTATAAGAAGAACGGTAGTAGCTTCAACAATCCCGCATTTGAGAGAAGAAAGATTAAAAGAATTGGAAATCCCGATTTTAGATAAAAATTCTATTGATGAAATTACAAAATTGGTTAAAGAAGCATTTTAATTAAAAGACGAAAAGAAAAAACTGATTAAAGAAGTTAGAAAAGAAATTGACAGTTATTTTGATATTTGATAAGGATAAAAAGGAAAAAGACAATAAAATAGTAAAAAAAACTTATTAATATTAAAGAATTAGATAATTTTTATTTATTCTATAGTCGTTCAAGTTAATTTTAATTATAATAAATTATCTGTTAGCTATTTTTCCAAGCGTTTGGAAAAATTTATTGAAAGTAGCTAATAATTCAATTTGCTTATATGATGATGTGTCAAGTCTTTTTGATAGAAAAGAGGTGTATCAAACATAATATCTATTTAATTGGACAAAGGCAATACTTTGTTGTATACATGTTGTGGTAGATTAAGGTTTTGATGATGCTGTGAAATCTGAAAAGATTATAAAGAGTTAATAATATGAATAGATATACTTCCCTCCTACTGCATGAATAAAAACGGATTTATAAACCAAACTTGATATTGAAAAAATGATAAGGGGGTATGGGGGTTAGATATATGAAACGTTCACAAATTCTCGGGTATTTTTTTATTTACTCCCTGAGACTATGCCATTTAGCTAAAATTAATAGTTGGGCTAAATTATATTTTAGTGCGAATATTAGATATGCAACCTTTTCAAATTAGAGAAATTCTTAACCAAGTTGATTGGGATGGGAATCTAACTGAATTAAGTAGTGATAATCCTATTGATATGTTAAGATTACTCGATATTAAACCAAAATTTTTTGATTCTGACAAAAACGAATGGATTGAACTTAGAAGCTATGATAGTATCCCTGATATATTAGAATACAATATATTAGTTGAAAACTGGAATAAAAAGCACCCTGATGATATGGTGGATAATTGCCCAACACCACATAAACACCCAGTAACTATTGGAACAAAAATTGCTGATTGTAAAGTCTTTTTTGAATACGTTTCTAAATTTGGTTACCAACAGTTCCAAATCGTATATAATAGGACAATCTTAGATTATTTTCAGTATCAATTAAAATTGACACAGAAATCTGCACTGCGACAAGAAGCAATGGAAGATTTACATAATAAAATCGATAAAATCAAATTGTGGTTTGCCGATAATTTAATTGATATAAAAGAAGTAGAATCGTTTCTGGTAATACCCCAAAACAAGTTACACAAATCAAAAATTCCTAAGACTGATATCACCAATATTAAGCTCATCGTACGGAAACAAAATATTAAATGGAGCGCTATTACTATTAACGTTGTAAGCAATGATTCGATAAGAATAAATATCAAAAAATCTAATTTTTATCAAAGATACACATTTGGAGAACTTGGATTTAAAGATGGCCGTAAAGGTGATTTACCAAACACACAATGGGAATTATTAAAAATATTTGCGGAAAAAAAAGGTACCATAGATAAAATAGGATTTCAAACTCGAGGTAAAATCGAAAAGAAAATATCAAGATTACGCATAACATTGAAAAACCTCTTCGGTATAAATGAAGATCCTATACCTTTTGATAATTCTAAAAAATCTTATGATACAGCGTTTAAAATTGATGACGATTTACCAGACCACTATAAAAGTACCGGCTGACAAATCGAATTGTCAGAGCCAACCTAATTAAATAAATAAAATTTTTCCTCCTCTAAAAAAGTAAAAAAAATCACTTTTACGCTGACTTTTCACACATATATATTGAAAGCTATTTCATAACTGTTAAAGGAATGTCAAATGTTAGATATCAATATATCTGAAAAGTTAGATAGAATTGAAAAACTACTAGTAACTAACACTCAAAAACGTTGGTTAGGAATAAAGGATGTATGCAAATACTCATCTTTAAGTGAAAGTACGATAAGACGAGAAATTACAAAGGGACACTTGAAAGCTTCACGAAAAACTGGAAAGTTACTTTTTAAAGTTAGCGATGTGGAGAGGTGGTTAAATGGATAAGCTTTATGAGACACCCATAAAAGCGATAAGAAAAAAATGTTTGGATTGTTGTTGTGGGCATTGGAAAGAAGTACAGCTATGTACAATAGTAAAATGTGCTCTGTATCCCTACAGATTGGGTTGTAGACCTAATGAGAAGACAATTAAAGAATTAAAACGCTACTATGCTAATGATTAATTCTATAAATCTATTAAGGCATACCTACATACCACTTTTTGATTTTATCACAAAAAAACGCAGGTAGCAATGGAGTTTTGAGCAAAAAATGGTATTGCAGGGTGTATAGTGAAATATCCTGAATATAAGTATGTTGCTTTTGTGAGTTGTACTGTTAGAAGTAGGAGAAAAATTATTGCACTATCAGATATAAAAGAAAAATATGATTTAAATGAATGTTTTAGAAGTTGGAATAGATATACCTATGATATACGTGATTACCAACAAACCAATAGGGGTAGTCTAAAGGGATATAAGGGCAAATGTGTTGCTGATTTTTTACCGATTGATATTGATAATAAAGATTTAGATAATTCGCTAAAAAGTAGTAGAAAAATTATTGATACATTACGTAATAAATACATAATCCCCGTTGAAGCACTGATATTATATTTTACAGGTGCTAAGGGCTTTCATATAGAAATTCCAATATCGTTTTTTGGTGATATAAGCCCTTCGGTAGAATTTCCTAAAATATGCAAAGCAGTGGCGGTATCTTTAACTCAAGAGAATATCGATACAACAATATATCATACCAATGCCCTATGGAGACTATCTAACTCGATTAATCAAAAAGGAGGGCGTTATAAAATACCCATTACTTATGATGAACTCTGCCATTTATCTATTGATAATATAAAAGAAAAGGCGAGGATGAGTGCTGCACTACCTGATTGGATTTCTTTTAATGAATGCAAGGAAATAAATATACTATGTGATTTATGGCAAGACACTTCAAAAAGCAATAGGGATTCAACAACTATTAATACTACCAAAACAAGTATACAGAAAAATATTGAACCGACTAATATCGCAAAATACTCAAGAAAAATTAATAGGTGGACATATCAACATGAGGGAGTTAAGGAAGGTCATAGAAATAATACAGCCTTTAGGATAGCACGGGAATTGTATAGTGCTGGTGATAAATATGAAAATATACTTGACTATATTATTAATGAATGGAATATGAAGAATATCCCGCCTGAACGCGATATTAAAAGTTTAGAAAACACAATACGTTCGGCTTGCAACTATGATAAATGTGATGCAGGTACCATATTTATTACGAGGCATTTAAGAATTGATGCATTTTATAATTCGCTTAACAATACAGAAAAAATAATTTATATAGATTTCTTAATAAATCTGAACGAAGTAGAAAAGTTGGTTTGGGGGAAATACTTATGTAAACCTAATCAGAGAATCTTTTCATATAAAAGTATTGCTAAAAAACTCGACATGGGTATTCAAAAGGTACGAACATTCATTGATAAATTAATAGAAAATAAGATTGCTGTAGTTGAAACATTATCTAACGGACAAAGAGTTGAATGTTCACGGATAACATTTTTAAATCTTAACATAATCAAATGTAACACATTAACTAACATACAGTTTGTCGACGATAATCATGTTAGAACTAACACACCAATTAACATCTACTAACATTAAAATAATGCGAGAGATGCGTTGTTATTTTTTCCCAATTGGTAATTGTTTGGGTGGATTATCAATAAATGATTTTGTAAAGATGAAGTTAAGTGTTAATTTATTAGCGGTATTAACATGTATATCCACACTACAAATAAATTCCCAAATACAGATAAGAGTTTCCGCGAGGACTCTAGCGTCTACATGTACGTTACCAAGTCTGTATTTGGGGAAATTCTGCGTAAGGAGTCAATCATGGCTACATTGAAATTACGCAGAGCGAAATGGTTTTCCCGTGTTACTTGGTATGACAAAACAGGCAGGAGGAAAGAAGTACAAATCCCACTCAGAACAAAATCAAAAGTTGAAGCACGGTTGCGACACTCTCAAGTTGAAAAGTATCGAAGTGAAATAATTGAACTATATCTGAAAGGTGAAAAATATGATTTTCCGTGGATGAATGAAGACGGGGAATTGAAGATTATTTCATTCAATTTTCAGATGGCTATTGAAGAATGGTTGAGCTTGAGAGAATCTCAAGGAATTGCTAAATCAACAATTAATCGTAATAAGCATTCTATTAATACTATAACCAATATTCTTGGTAATAATATTAAGCTTGATGAAATATCTACAAAAACAATCGAGTATTACATTAAAAGAATGCAACAAAAAGGGTACAAACCGAATGGAATAAATATTAACCTACGCACATTACGAACTTTCCTAAATTGGTGTAAAAGAAGAAACTATTTAGATAGTATCCCCTATTTTACACAGGTTAAAACTGATAAATCACTTCCAACCTACATTTCCGATAATGAGTTTAACGAAATAATTGAATTAGTTTGGTTAGATGAGCATTATAAAAATGTTTTTCTATTTTATCGCGATACGGGCTGTCGATTAAGTGAGCCATTCATTGGGAAATTAACTGGTGCTGTATTAATAATACCTGCCAAGTACTCAAAATCGAGAATAGAAAAAGAAATTGATATTGATATTAAACTAATTCCTATCCTGCTTGAAATGCAAAATAAATATCAATCTTGGTTAAATACTGTTAAGAAACCTATTCTTAAATACTATACGGAAAATTACTCAAAAGTATTTAAGAAATGCTGTAGAACTATTGGAATTGACCGACGATTTCATGATCTCCGCCATACTTTTGCTATACGTAGGTATCTTGTTACTAAAGATATTTATAAAGTGATGAAGGAAATGGGACATAGCAAAGTAACCACAACTCAAATCTATACCAAATTCAATACACGTAGGCTAGAAAATGATTTTCCTAAATTGGCTAAATCATATAATAGTTTAAATAATTTCATAAAAGTGGACACAGAATTGGTGGACACAAAGGTTGTGTACTCGTCGTGAAAACGCTGTCCTGTCAAGCCAGAGGTCGCGGGTTCAAGTCCCGTCGGTCCCGCAAGAGAGTCAATATCATGCTGTACCAATTAAGTCCGCAATAAACTACAGGGATTCTAAATTTTAAAATTCTTCATTGTTGACTATCCTTTTTCAAAATTGTAACAAACAAAAAAAATCTCAATCCAGTACTAAACAAAGTTCACCACATGCAATCAGATGATAGTTATAAAATATACACACATTTTATGGCCTTTTTTTTATCCACCATACTCAATTCTTGTTTGAACAGAGGATTACAGGTTATATCTCATGTAAAGTATTAGTGTTATTTGTTGTTAGAGATTGTTTAGTAGGATACACTTTGAGAATACAACTTTGATTAAATTTATAGATTTTTATTTAGTACAAAATTTAAGAACTATTTTTTTCTATTATTGCAATAACAGCACCAGGACCAAATCTATTAGGTTTTTTACAAAAAGAATTATAAAAAAGTTTGTCTAGTTTTAAAATAAGCTTGTTGAACAGTAAATTTTTTGAAAAATAATTGAATTTTAAAAAAATAAAGTTCAGTATTGTTCTCAAAATAGTTCCATAATAGTAGCGTATTTTAAAAATATATACTTTTCTATCAATTTCTTTAACCAATCGTTTCATATCTAATTCATTATCATGGTCACTATGTACATACTCTTGTAACAGATTTAAGAAAAACTTATGTTTATCAGGGTTTAGCACTGTTTGTGGTTTTAAAATCGGTTCATGGAAACCTAGCATACCCCCATCTTCTACTTTTGATAATGCTTGTTTAATCCCATAAACCGGATCAATTAGGTGATGAAATACACCAAACCCAACGATTACAGAAAAACTATTATCCTTAAAAGGTAATGATAAAGCGGAAGCCTGGATAAATGTCCCCACATTGATGGCACATTTTGCAACTAGTAATCTAGCCCAAGAAATGTCAACACCAATATAGTTATAATTGTGTTCAAAAGGATCAAATATTTTTGAAATTGTTCTGGAATTACCACATCCAACTTCAAGAAAAGTTATATTGTGGTATTTTGATGCCTCATTTGTAATGATTTTTCTTGGTAAAAAAATTTGATGAAAATTTTCATTTTTGATTGACTCCAGCATTTTAATTCTTTTTTCAGCACTATCAACTTCCTTGTCATAATATTTCATTTCTTCTCTATTCCATTTGCCCTCCTCACTTCCCTCTTGAGCTTTTGTCATTTCTATTGTATTTATCACATAATCTTTATAGGCGTCTGGTGAGTAAATTGCAATCTCATCAAGTATGGGTAATATGTGATGAGTATCTACATCTTTAAATGATAACAGAGTGGTAATATAATCTTTAATTGGGTAAATAATAGCTGCTTCCTCATTAATCAAAAATCCATCAATGATATAATCATTTATATCTGTATTATTAATACTTATCTCTTTTATGACTTTGCCATCTCGATACAGTTTTTTTGCATAAAAAGATAAATTTTCATTGCCCGTATTTGGGCAAGATAGTATACTAATATTCTTAATTTTAATGGTAACACCTTGTTAAATTTGTACTACAGAATATTGATAGTGTTAGTATTGTTCTATTATTTTGCGTTGTCATCTAATTTCTTATTATTGTTTGAAATTGTCTATTTCTTAGTATATTTTTAATATAATATGGTTAAATAAATAGCTCAATATTGTATCATAATCTAATAACACTGATTCAATGGTGGACACACTTTTGATATTAGCAATTAAAAAGAGCATACATAGTGCGCTAATTATTATTCGTTCCATTTTTATTATTACTCTGGAGTTACTACAAAGATGGAATACGCATCGGCACCATGCGTACCATCTGTAAGGTTTACAGGTGTATCATTTACCCAATAGTTGGCAACATCGTTACTGCCATTATATTCTGTGCCTGCTGTATAAACAATATCATTATGTACAAATATAGAATAGGCAAACGCTTCTTCTTTACCATCACTGAGTAATGTAGCTGTACCATTCTTCCAATATACTGCAACATCTTCATTACCATCATTCCAAACTCCTGAAGAATAAACATCACCGTCGCTTACAAATATTGAATGAGCTATTGCAGAATTTGAAATAGTTACTGGTGTACCGTTTTTCCAATATTTTGCTACAGCGGTATATCCGATCCATTCAAATCCAGCTACATATACATCATTGCCATCTACAAATATCGAAGTAGCAGCCGCCCAAGTAGTACCATCAGTAAGATCTGTAGACATACCATTTTTCCAATATTTTGCAATAGTCGGATTTCCATATCCATCACCTTCAGACCCAGCTATGTGAATATCACCATCAGAAACAAATATGGCATTAGCATTTGCATCCTTAGAACCATCTGTAAGTTCTGTCGCTACTCCATTTTTCCAATATTTCGCGACATCATTGCTTCCATTAGATTCATATCCAGCTATGTAAACATCACCATCACTTACATATATTGAATGGGCATAGGTGTTATCAGTACTATCTGACAAAGCTACAGGTGTACCATTCTTCCAATATTTTGCAATAGATGTGTAACCAGTAAATTCATATCCGGCTACGTATATATCTGGGTCGGGATCTGGAATTGGACTAATGCTATTGTTACTATCATCTTCACAGCCAACAAAAAATAATAGATTGAAAAAAGTAAAAATTAGTATTTGTTTGATTTTAGTTGGCTCTATATTCAATTTGAAAAATCTTATATTATTTTATAATTAGCTTATTATTATTGGGCAATATTCGACTTTTTTTAACATTTTGATTTTCCAAGGATTAAGCCTACACATACTCTGAATAAATTCCAATAATAATTTATCATAGCTTAGACTATTGATACTCATAAAATCAATCAAAACTAACAATCTGCACTGTTATATTATCTGTGCCACCATTTAATATTGCAGTTTTGATTAATTTTTTAGTCGCAATTTCTGGTTCGTATTTTGCGCAAATTTGGGTTATTCTTTCGTCCGTAAGTGCGCCCCATAAACCATCACAGCATAATAAATATTTATCAGCTTGTTTAACATCGTTCCGTTGATAATCAAATCCTGTGGGTTGATTCGTTCCCAAACACTTTTTCAGTATATGTCTTTTATCATTAATTAGGGTGCTCTCTGGTGATAATTTTCCTTTATCAATCAAAAATTGTATGTAAGAGTGGTCTTTGGTTAACTTAGTTAATTTTTTGTTGCGCAACAAATAAGCACGACTATCGCCGATATGACCAATATGGGCCGTTTCATTTTCTAAGATTAGCGCAACCACGGTACTTCCCATCATCGGATTTTCATAGATAGAAATTCTTTTAAAATAAATATAACGATTAATTTCTTCAAAAGAATCATGCAGAAATTCTTTGATATTTGATGGTTTCTCTTTTGAATAATTGGAAATTAATAAGTCAATTGTAGTCTGACTGGCAAATTTGCCACCCTCGGTATGCCCAAACCCATCTGATAATACAAAAATACTGCCCCAATCCGTTTGTGTAGTGCCATAACTATCTTGGTTCTCTGAGCGCTTTATCCCAATATCTGTTCGGCCAAAATAATTATACTTCATTTGGTCTATAAATTGGTCATAAATCTTTACAAACTATTCAATCGCTTTAACACTTTTTGGTAATCAGGTGCATTTTTATCGCCAGCTTGCCAAATATTTAATAATGTTTCATAATTATCTTTGGCTAATTGCGGTTTGCCAATTTTCTCATTTACCAAGCCTTCTAAATAATAAGAACGTGGATAAATAAATGCTCTATGTTCAATTCGGATATTTGTCTTGCATGTTTCGTTAATTAATTGCAAAGCTTTGGCGGTGTCTCCCAATTCCAAATGAGCTAACACCGCTATATAATAAAATGTATATTTCAAATCACTAAAGTTTTCCATTTTATTAAACACTTCGATTGCGGCTGCATAATTTTTATTATGATATTGTGTCAAAATATCAAATACATCTGCAACTATATTGTACAAATCCTTATCTTGCGTAGATATGGCTAAATCTAAAATGCTGAAATCCCTTTTCACAGATTCCAAAGCCGTAATATTATTTGCTTCAGCCAAGATTAAACCTTTTATTAAATAAGCAATTATTTTACTTCTTGGATTAGTACCATCGTTGGCAAGTAAACTATCAACTTTGGCTAATGCAATTTCATCATTGCCGGAAAGATAGGCAAAATATGCCCAATTGTTTATCAAGTCCGCATTTGAATTTGGTTTTGATGAATTATTATCAGCCAAACCCTGCTCAATGATTTTTATGGCTGATTGATATCGTCCCTGTTCCTTATAAACATGTACCAGTTCATATTTGCCGACAACTGACCATTTTTCAGGATGCGTTTTTTCGATCGTTCCATATTGTTCAAATGCTTTGTGATATTGTCCCTGTAACTGGTAAGCCCGCGCCAACGACACGGCCAAATCATAGGAATCAGGAAAGTCTTTCAATGCAGATTCATAAATGACAATCGCTCGATCTATATCACCCTGTCCGATATACATTTGCGCTAACAAATGTTTTACTTGCGGTATGTTAACCCCATCCTTAGTCAGTTCGTTGGCAATTTTGATACCAACTAAGTATCTTTCCTGGTTAATCAAAACGGGGGACAGATAATCATAAATAATCTTCAATTGATTATCAATACCAAGAGCCGTTTGAAAAACAGCTTGCGCCTGATCATAATCTTTATCTTCTACCAACATCTGACCGAGAAAAATATGATTCCACACATTATCAGGCATAGCATCAACTAATTTATTGGCGCGCAAAATTCCATCATCAATTTCATTATTTTGTTTATAAATGTCAAAAATATGCCGATAAGCAACTGTAAACTCAGGATCTAATTCAACTGCTCGCTCAAAAGCTTGTGAGGCTTTTTCAAAATCTTGAGCACCATGAAAATATGCTTCTCCTAATCCGTACCACGCTTCTTTTTCATCAGCCACGAAATTAATCAACTGCTGATAAATAGATTCAGCTGCATCATAATTATACTTAATAAGTTCTAATGCACCTTGGGCCAATAATTTTTCTTTGGTCGTGCGATACCACGATCCATTTAATAATTTTGTTAATGCTTTCTCAGCACTTTCAATAGTTGTGCCACTCATTTCTGGCTTCGTCCACCAGTGCGCTAATCCTAATTTGTAATAGGCGCTACTAAATGTTGAATCGATTTCGATAGCCCGATTAAATTGGACAATCGCTTCGTCAAAATGTGAATCATTGAAAAAGTCGATCCCATCAAAGTAATATTGAAAAGCGCTTACTGAAGACGACGTTTTATCGGCAATAGCAATATCCGTAACATCCTCTTCACCTTCTGGTAATGCAAGGTCAGTTTGAATTAATGCTGTAAGCTGGTCAACCATTGAATAAATATCATCACCTTCCACTTGATGCGATTTTATGATAGCACCATCGCTGGTGTTAACTAATTGCGATGTTAAAATTAAATTATTGGCTGCTTGAATCACATTACCAGTTAGTATAGTTTGTGCACCGGCGGATTTTGCGATTTCACTTGCTAAACTTGGATCAATGGAATTTCTATTATCCGAACCAAGCTGCTTTTGAATATCAAGCAGTCGTTGACTACTAAATACTTTCAACGAACTGATGTCCGATAAATCTGCTATTATTAACTCCTGCAAAATCTGACCAAGCCGATTATTATCAGAAGGTTCTTGCATATTTTCGAAATTCAATACTGCTAAAGAATTTATTACCTGCGCAGATGCTCCCCCTCCTTGAAACATCACTGAAATTTCTGAAATTAGAATTAATGCTAAAATAATTATACCGCTCACCAGCCATTTGCGGTTCTTCAATTTGGAAATCTTAGGTATAAAACCCTTTGATATAATATTAGTTTTGGCGCCACCACTTTTTAATTCGTTTAAATCCTCAATGATTTCACCCGCTGACTGATACCGATCATCAGGTTTTTTTTCGACGGCTTTTTCTACGATTGCAACCAATCCTGGTGCGATGTCAGGTTCTAAGTCAGAAATATTGGGAATCGGTTCGTTTACGATGGAATATAACGTTGCTGCTTCATGCTCACCCATAAACGGTAATTGACCGGTTATCATCTCATACAGCACAATACCAAAAGAAAATATATCTGATCTTTGATCGACTTTAGAGCCCTCAATTTGTTCAGGAGACATATAAGCAATTGTGCCCAAAGTTTTAGTTACTTTGGTAATATTGCGCTTCTCCAAATTACGAGCTAAACCAAAATCCATAATTTTTACATTACCAGCATCGGTTACCATAATGTTTTCAGCTTTTATATCGCGATGAATTATATTATTATTATGAGCGCTCTTTATCCCTTGCAGGGTCGCAATGGCGATATCAATTACTTCATCTCTTGATAATGACTCGGTTTTAATTTTATCCTTTAAGGTTTGCCCCCCCAAATATTCCATTGCTATAAAATTATATTTGTCGGTATGACCGATTTCATAGATTGTAGTGATATTGGGATGGTTTAATTGAGATGCAGAGCGTGCTTCGTCGTATAAACTTTCTAATTCTTTGGTGCTATGCGCTAATTGAGGTGAAATAAATTTCAGCGCAACTGTGCGCTTTAGTTCAATATCCTCAGCTTGATAGACCACACCTCGTCCACCTTCACCGATTTTACTTATAATCTTGTAATGTGATATTGTTTTGCCAATCACAGCCATAACTCAATTCTTTTTTATTACAACGATTGTAATATCATCGCTTTGGGGAACATCTTTTACAAAAGTTTTTATGGCATCAAACACTTCTTCAATTAATTCCTCAGCACTGAGATTTAAATTATTCAAGATCAGTTTTAGTAAGCGTTCCTCACCAAATTCAGTATTTTTACTATTTAATGCTTCGGTTATACCATCAGAATGAATGACAATTGTATCGCCAGATTTAAGTTTCTGCGTAGCCTCCTCAAAATTAAAATCTTCCATAAACCCTAAAACAGTGCCACCTTTGTCCAACCTGGTAATCTTTTTTTTGGAGTTGATGTGAAATGGGGGATCATGACCAGCATTTGAAAAATGGAATTCATTCGTATTGGAGTTAAGTATTCCGTAAAATAAAGTGGCAAATTTCTGCAAATCCGTACTGCGGAAAAGAAGTTTATTTGACCGCGTTAAGCATTCACCGGCTGATTTTGTAAATATTGCTTGCCCTCTTAAAGTCGCTTGCAAATTGGCCATTAACATAGCCGCTGGCATTCCCTTGCCGGAGATGTCTCCTAAACAGATCGCGTGATGGTCTTTATCAATATTTATAAAATCAAAATAATCGCCACCAACTTCTTTTGCGGCGATACTTTTACCGGATATATCATATCCATTTATTTGAGGATTCGATTTAGGAAGCAAGTTAGCTTGAATATCGTGAGCAAATTTTAATTCTTCCTCAATTTTTTGTAAGGCCTTTTCATCTTCGTATAATCTAGCATTTTCAACCACCTGTGCAGATTGCGATGCTATTATCGTTAATATTCTTTGATCATCTGTGCTAAATCCATCAGCGCTAATTTTATTGAATACATTTAATACGCCAATCAGTTTACCTTTCGTTTTTAAAGGTGTACTCAGAATGGAGCTAATTGGGAATTCGACAGAAGCCAAGTTCGTAAAACGATTATCGCTCTCTAAATTATTTATTAACAAAGGTTTCTGATTTTTTATCATCCAACCCGTTAACTGAACCCCAAAATGATATGGTACAATGTCAGATTCGGTATCTATCTCTCTAACGATTGTGCGAAATTGTCCGTCCGCATCCGATTCATCTAGTAACATAATTGCACCCTGTTCAACATTTAAATGAGCCACACATTCACGAACAATCAATTCAATGACTTGATTCAAATCGTTTGTAGTACTTACTGCAGTTGAAATATCATTTAAAACTGATAATTCCTTAACAGCTAATTTCAGTTTTTGAATTTCAGATGAATCGTTCAAGCTAATCTATAAATAGTTATTTTATTTGATGGCCGCTACAGCTTCATCAACCGTATCATAATTTTCTAATACTTTGATTATTTGCGTAAACATAAATACACTACGTATTTTACGTGTTGCGCGGGCTACTTTCAAATCACCGCCATTGTCCTTTAGTGAAGTAAAAGAAGCTAATAAAGCCCCTAATCCGGTACTTCCAAACCATGTTATTTTGCCCATATCAATTACTACTTTTGTTTTGCCTTTTTCAATTAACTTTTTTACATATTCATGTAAACCGGCAGTTTTAGCATCTAACATCATCTTGCCAGATAAAGTTAATATTACCACACCATCCTTTTCTGATTCTTTAATTCGCATTTCCTCTCCTATTGTTTAAGTTATTTTTTTAACCATAATTATTTCGTTTAAATTATTTGGCTTATGCAGATATTCTACAGAATCCATAAGGGATTTTATTAATGGAATGCCTAAATTGCCATCACTATACTGTAAAAAATCTTGTTCAATAGAAAACTTGTCTTTTCCCTCAACTAAAAATTCTTTTCCATAACTTTTGACAATTGCCCTAATACTTTGGTTGTCGTATAATAATCCCAATTCACAGACAGAATTATTTTTTCTTTTGTAACCATGACGAATTGCATTATGGCAAACTTCTAAAATTGCCATTTCAATAATGTCAATTTCATATTCTTTTCGGCAAAATTTTTGGCAGAATCCAAGTATTGAATCCCGATATTGTTCAAGATCTTCAAATGTATCCATCGCAATGTTTAGTGTATGTTGGTTCTCTTTGGATAAATTCATTCTACCGAAAAATTTATGTCACGCAAAGTGCTCCTCTTTGAATTTAACATTATACATTATATTAACTTTGTTTGATAAATATCATGCAACCTTAATAATCCCATACATTCTTGGCTGTGTTCATCTAATACCGGTAACACCGAAATTTGTGAAACGCGATCCTCCATTAAGGTAACAGCATCTTGTAAATTGGAATTAGAATGTATACAAACCGGGTTATTATTCATTACATCTTCCACGATAAGTTCGTTTATGTTGCCGTTTTTGGTAAATCCACGCCTCAAATCCCCATCGGTAATAATTCCCAACAAATTATTTTTAGCGTCGGTAACGACGGCAGCACCCTGGGGATTTTTAGTCATTGATAAAACTACTTCCTTTAAATTCTGATTTGGTTTTACAATCGCAATTTTTTCTAATGGTGTCATTATATCCCGCACTAATAAACTTAATCTCCGGCCTAAATTTCCGCCAGGATGATAGCGTGCAAAATCAGCTTGGTTAAATTGTTTTGCTGTCATCAGCACAGCTGCTAATGCATCGCCAATGGCCATTGTTACCGTAGTACTGTTAGTTGGTACAACACCCAAAGGATCGGCTTCAGAAGCGACGGTAGCGTCTAAAACTACGTCCACCTTATCCGCAAGTGCTGAGGAATTATTACCGACTATTCCAATCAAAGGTGAATTAAATTCGCGTAGCAAAGGGATAAGCCGAACAATCTCATCGGTTGCTCCACTTTTTGAAATTAATATTGTCGGATCGCCCGGTCGATAAATTCCAAGATCACCATGCAAAGCATCGCTGGCGTGCAAAAAAACCGCCTGCGTTCCGGTGCTACACAAAGTTGCCACTATTTTCTGCCCGATTAAACCCGATTTTCCGACTCCGCAAACAACAACTTTACCATCATTGTTTAGTATAATTTTTGCAGCTTGTACCACCGAATCATCAATGCGATCGGCAACATTTATGAGCTCCTGCGCTTCACTTTTAAGTATTTTTGAAGCAATTCCTTTTAATTTAGGGCTCGGTTTTATCATATTAGTAATCAATTAAGTTACAAAACAAGATAATTAATATGAAGTATTACATTAGGCAGTGGTTATACTAATTTGGGGCGGATTTTCAAGATGTTTTTTAACGTAACATAAATTGGCTGAATTAATTATTGCCTTTTTATATTTTTCAGGAAAACTATCGGGTAAAATTATTTTTAGCTTAATTTTATCTACCATTCTGGTTGAGGCGTTGAATATCGCGGATTGAATTATTTGCATACCTTTCGTATCGATATTGCGCTTTTTACAAAAACTTAAAGTGTAAATCCCGGCGCAGGTTCCAATCGAAGCCAAGAATAAAGTAAACGGTTCCGGCGCACTGCCTCCTCCACCATGTGCAATTGATTGATCTGTGCGAATTGTGAATCCGTTAAATTCTGCATTGACTTTTTTACCACCAGGAAAAGTGATTTTTATGTTCATTTATTATCCCTAAATATTTTAAAATCTGAAATTAAATCTAAAACTTAGTTGAATATCGGCCTTTTCATCATATTTGTATTGCCGAAATGTTTTAGCAAACCCGCGCCCGATTAAAGTGCCTAACCCAGCACCGGCTATCACATCACTTAAATAATGCTCATTATCATTTATGCGACTTACTGCCACAAGAACAGCAATCGAATAGGCAATAATGCCGATTTTTTTTCCATAAATTTCATTTGCCACCGTCGCTACAGTGAAACTATGCGAACTATGCCCTGATGGCATTGAGCGGTTGCTATTTCCGTTTGGCCTTTCACGACCAATTAATTCCTTCAACAATACTGTAAATATACCGTTTGTAACAATTGCAGCCGTGCCATATTCTAATTTCTCAAGCATTTCGCGATTGGAATCATTTGACACTTTAGAAGAAATAACAATGGCGGCAGGCAAAAGCCAAGTGGCTCGTAATCCACCGTATAAATCACCAAAGTGTGAAAGTTTGTCCGGTAAAAGCCCTTCACGTTGCGAATAATCTTGGAACTGTTCATCAAATTGATGGGCCAATAAAGTGCTTAGTCCGACTGTTCCCATTAAAATTAAATTAGATTTCTGTGAAAAAGTATTTTCAATACCGCTAAATCCATATTCAGGAATGCTTTGAACCCAAATTGGAAAAGTTTTATAGCGATCTTGCGCGTAAATTGAACTAACAAAAATTATGGTGAAAGTGCATGAAATTATTTTTTTGACCATTTTTACATTGGCCTATCAATCATAATTCGTTTTTTGGTAAAATATTCATTTTGTTGTACTTGCCAAAATATTTTGACAATCCACAAACCATTTTCTAATTTTTTATTATTAATTAATTGTTCGCCATTTTTTGATAACTCTATTGGGATAGAAAAATCTAATTTTGAATCAGAGGGGCGGAACAATTGAATATTTCCACTAATCAATTCTGGAGAAAATATATCAGGAAATTCAATTGTTATTCCAAAATTATGGCTGACAATACTCACTGTTTGAGAGAGCTGGTTCGTCCGCAATTCTTTATCAATTTGATGCTGATATTTCAACTCCTTTCGATAATAATCATGTTCAACTAATTCAAAAGAATTATTAACACTAAAAATAACAAAAGCAATAAGTAAAATTATTGGCAGCACAATCGCCAGTACAACTCCAAACAGAAAAAAGTTAACTTTTCTCATTCTAATAAACCCGCTACCGGTGCAATAAATTTTGTATCATACTTTTCTAAAATCTTGCCATTGGACAGAATTTCAATTACAATAGGTATTTTAGAATTTGAAATTGTATGCTTTGGGATATCAATAAAAAATACAGATTCGTTTAATTGATTTGGTGCTAATCGTAAATCATTAATAACTCTAATTTTACCATCGCGCGGCTCTATCAAACGGAGAGTTATATTTCTTTCCTCATACGATTTATTTACAATCTTGATATTGTACATATTTGTAATTTGCCCAACAACAACTTCTTGATAGAGTTTTCCGGGTGTTCTTAGAATCGTAGTTTCTATCGGTTTTCGAGATGCCAACAAAATGCCTAACGAACTTGCCACTACAAACAGCACGGCCGCATAGGCGATTACACGCGGATTAAAAACACGCTTACGCTCCCCGGCAACACTATTGTATGAAGCATATCGAACAAGTCCGCGATTTTTTTCAATTTTATCCATGATGGCATTGCAGGAATCAATGCAAGCTGTACAATTTACGCATTCTAACTGAGTACCGTTGCGAATATCTATTCCGGTTGGACAAACATCAACACAGTGATCACAATCAATACAATCACCAAATTTTGATTCTGTGTTTCGCTTTCCTTTGCTACGTGGTTCACCACGACTGAAATCATAGTGAACAACAATTGAATTTTGATCTAAAAGTACACCTTGCAGTCGTCCGTACGGGCAAACTAATGTACAAGTCTGTTCTCTAAAAAACACAAAATCAGCGAAAGCTAAAAAACTGAAAATCATCATGGCTGCAAAACCACCAATATGCAGACCAACTGGCTCACTAATAATTTTAAATAATTGCTCTACACCAATAAAATAAGCTAAAAGAGTATTGCCAATTATAAATGAAATGGCAAAAAATATTAATCCTTTAAATCCTTTCTTAAATACCTTTACAGATGTCCAAGGCGCAGCATTTAATTTTCTTTGTTTACTGGGTCCGCCTTCGATCCAATGTTCAATTTTACGAAATACTGACTCCATAAAGATCGTCTGTGGACACATCCAGCCACAAAATATTCTACCAAAAATTGCCGTAAATAAAACTATAAATACCACTAAAGTGATTAGAGCAATTCCAAACAAGTGTAAATCTTGGGGCCAAAAAGGAATGCCAAAAATAAAAAATTTTCGACCTATAAAATCTAATAATAATAGCGGATGACCGTTAATTTTTATGAATGGGCCAGCGAATAGAATAATCAAAAGAATTAAACTGACAAAATTTCGAGCATTAGTAAAATTGCCTTTGGGTATCTTTGGATATATCCAATTTCTCTTTCCCGCGCCATCAACGGTGGAAATTTTATCGCGATAATACTTTTGATCTTTTGGATCAATTGGAGTATTTGTAGCCAAAGCGGAAAACGTCCCTAATCAGAAAATCGAATCTATCCTCTTTTATACTCCTTACCTTCTGGTGCTTTTTGATTTGGCGGATTAGTTCCCTCAAAAGTTAAAATAAAACTTGAAACTTGCAAAATCTCCTTAGGTGTTAATATTTTATCCCACGGAATCATCCCTTTTTCGGGAACACCAACATTAATAATCTTGACTAAATCTTCAATTGCGCCACCGTGAATCCAATTAGTGTCACAAAAATTTGGGCCAATTAATCCTTCACCATTTGCACCATGACAGACTAAACAATTTTTATCATAAATACTTTTCCCCTTTTCCATACTGTCTTGATCGGTAAGCAACGAAATCAAGATCGGTTCGCCTTCGTTCGGCTGGCTCTGTTCGGTTTTTCCAGAAACAGCAAGTGCTTCTTTTCCGCCATCACTCTTATACGGTGATTCATATTTATAAGCAGGACCGGCCATTTTCAAATCAGATTTGGACCATTCGGGATTTACTTCCTTATAATATTCAACGTATTGTGAATCACCAGTTTTCAAAATGTGGTAGTGTAAAATATATCCGATTGAAAATACAATGGTGATAATAAATAACCAATTCCACCAAGATGGTAGAAAGTTATCTAACTCCCTAATTCCATCATACTCGTGATTTGATAAACTTTCATTTTCAATTTTTGCCATAACTTATACCCCTTCAATTATAATTCTTGCTCATCAAGCGGTAATTTGCTCATATATTTTACATATTTTTTCTTTGCGAATACCGCCCACAAAATGACTCCGACAAAAATGAGAAAAAACACAATTATAACTGTGCTTTGCAAAATTCCAAATTCTTGTCCGGAATCAAGTAGTAGTCTAAACATTTATTTATTTTCAGCTTGAATATCTGTTCCTAAGCGCTGCATGTAAGCAATTAAGGCGACCATTTTGCTATTCCATTCTGCTTCTGTAACACCAGAATTTTTAAGTTCTTCAGCAATTAGCTCAGCTTGTTTTTGTAAGTCTGCATTGGCAATTTCATCGTATCCTTCAGGATAGGGTACACCAAGCGTCTGCATTACCCTGATTTTTTTGGCAGTAGTGTTGATATCAATTTTCTTATCCACTAACCACGGATAAGCCGGCATGATTGTTCCCTGCGAGATCAGCGCCGGTTCTTCCATATGCTTATAATGCCAAGCATCGGGATACTTCCCACCAATCCGTGCCATATCAGGCCCGGTACGCTTGGAACCCCACTGAAATGGATGATCATAAACAAACTCACCCGCTTTAGAATATTCACCATAGCGTTCTGTTTCAGACCTAAACGGGCGAATCATTTGCGAATGGCAAACATAACATCCTTCGCTCACGTAAACATCTCGACCTTGCAATTCTAATGGTGTTAATGGCTGTACGCTAGAAATGGTAGGTACATTACTTTTTACAAGATACATTGGAACAATCTCGGCAATCCCACCAATTAATACAGCTACAAGAGTTAATATAAAAAATTGAACCGGTCGGCTTTCTATCCAACGGTGACGATAGGCATTTTTCTTTTTATTAGAGCTTATGTTAATCGCCGGAGCTTGCGCTTCCTCTTCTGCAATAAAGGAACCCTGTTTAATAGTTTTAACTAAATTTATTACCATCAATACTGTGCCCGCCAGATATAATAATCCGCCGATAGACCGAATCATGTACATTGGAATAATCTGCGTGACAGTTTCTAAAAAATTAGGATAGCGAAGTAAGCCATCTACGGTAAACTCTTTCCACATTAATACTTGCACTATTGCACCCCAATATAAAGGTATCGCATAAAAGATTATACCTAAGGTTGATAGCCAAAAATGTGTGTTTGCTAATTCCATAGAATGCAACTTTGTATTAAATAACCGCGGCACTAACCAATATAAAATGCCAAACGTCAACATTCCATTCCAACCAAGAGCACCAATATGAACATGGGCAATTACCCAATCAGTATAATGAGTCAGGGCATTAACATTCTTCAGGGACATTAATGGTCCTTCCAAGGTGGAAATTCCATAGGCCGTAATTGCCACTACCATCATTTTCAGGATTGGATCCCGACGGACTTTATCCCAAGCACCACGTAAAGTAAGCAGGCCATTTAACATACCACCCCACGAAGGTGCAATCAACATTATTGAAAAAATTGTACCTAAGGTCTGCACCCAATCTGGAGTTGAGGTATATAGTAAATGGTGCGGACCAGCCCAGATATAAATAAATATCAGAGCCCAAAAATGTACAATCGATAATCGATACGAAAATACCGGACGATTAGCAGCTTTGGGTAAGAAATAATACATTAATCCCAGATAGGGTGTAGTTAGAAAAAACGCAACGGCATTGTGCCCGTACCACCATTGCACCATTGCATCCTGTACGCCGGCGAATACCGGATAGCTTTTTAATAAAGATACCGGAATCTCAATTGAATTAACGACATGCAACATCGCCACCGTGAAAAATGTTGCGATATAAAACCAAATTGCCACATATAAATGTTGCTCGCGGCGCTTCATGATCGTTCCGATCAAATTGATTCCGAAGATAATCCATACTACAGCGATTGCTATATCGATTGGCCATTCTAATTCAGCGTATTCTTTACTGACTGTGTAACCAAATGGAATTGTTAAAACAGCACTCAAAATGATTAATTGCCAACCCCAAAAATGTAATTTGCTCAACAAATCACTAAACATACGCGCTTTGAGCAATCGCTGAAGCGAATAATAAACGCCCATAAAGATACCGTTGCCCACAAAAGCAAAAATGGCAGCATTGGTATGCAGTGGTCGTATGCGACTAAAAGTTAACCAAGGCATATTTAGGTTTAAGGCCGGCCAGTACAATTGTATCGCTATTATTAACCCCACAAGAAATGCGATAAAACCCCAAACAATGGTTGCCCACATAAAATATTTTACTATTCGATTATCATATTTAAATGATTCAATGGCCATTTTCTGGTTCCTTATTTTTTAATTCATTAGATAGATTTTCAGCTTTACCATCAAGTAAAATCCGCATTGCTGGAGTATGAGTATCATCAAATTGTCCGGTTCTTACACCCCAAATAAATGCTATTAAAAATCCAATTGCTACAATTAAAGCGGCAATAATTAATAAATATAAAACGCTCATTTGATATTAAAAGTTAACCATCACAATTTGTTTAAAACAAAATTAATATGTTGAAGATACCCATATATTTTAGGCAAACTTTATATTAGCCATCAAATTCGTTCCAATAGTGGTAAATAGTACAATCGTAATCGAACTAAGCGGCATTAATATTGCCGATATTAATGGAGATAATGTGCCCTGTACTGCAAAACTCAACCCAATCACATTGTACAATATTGACAATATATAACTGAATTTAACAATATTCATACTTGTTTCTGCGAAACTAATTAATTTATCAAGCAGATTGAAACTCTCACTATCCAATATTCCGTCACAGGCCGGTGAAAAGGAATTTATATTTTCCGATATTGAAATGCCGACATCACTTTGTTTTAATGCACCGGCATCATTTAATCCATCGCCGATCATCAGCACCGTGTTATTTTTTGATTGAATAGTTTGAATCTTATCTAATTTATCAAGCGGTGATTGGTTAAAAAATATTTGCGATTCTTCAGCAAAATATTTGCTTAAGTTATCTCTTTCCTGATCATTATCACCCGAAAGTAAAATTAATTTATACTTTTTCTTCAATTTTGACAATATTGAACTAAATCCTCTACGGTAACTTCCTTGTATTTCGAAGTACCCGACATTTTCACTATCAATTGATACAAAAACCGTAGAATATTTACTTGGCTGCTGGATTGATTTTCCACCAATAAATTCCTTAGATCCAACCTTAATGTATTTTTCTCCTACAATTCCTTCAATTCCGCTTCCTTGATATTCTTTAATATTTTTTACATTTTTTAGTACAGAATATCTTTTTAAATGTTGTGTTATTTTACGACTTAATGGATGCGTAGAATGCCAAGTTATCGCTTTTATCAATGAAAATAATTCATCATTTTCATAATTTAATTTTTCAATCGGATTAAATTTCACCAAACTCATGCCAGACTCGGTTAAAGTCCCAGTTTTATCGAACACGATTGCATCAACATTTGCAAGCGTTTCCACCACCGCAGTATTTTTTATATAGAATTTTTTTCGCCCAAATATACGCATGGTATTTCCAAGTGTAAATGGAGTAGAAAGTGCCAAAGCGCAAGGGCAGGCAATTATCAGAACTGCCGTAAAGGCATTGGCGGCGTAAACCATATCAGGAATCCAATACAGCGCTGCTGTTAGGGCAATTAGTATTACAGCAAAAGTGAAATATTTGCTAACACGATTCGCCAAGGTTGTTATTTTCGCTTCCGGATGTTTCATAAATGCATCATTATTCCATAATTGTGTTAAATAACTTTGTGAAACATCCTTTACTACTTCCAGCTCAATAACACCGCCTTGCTGCTTTCCTCCAGCAAACAACATATCACCAGATACTTTTGTATGAGCATCGGATTCTCCGGTAATAAAGCTATAGTCAATTGTAGCGTTTCCATTTATCAAGATTGAGTCAGCAGGAATAATTTCGTTATTTCTTACAAGATAACGATCACCAACCACCAATTGTGATAGAACAGTGCTCTCCTCTTTGCCGTTAATAATTTTAGTAATTGACACCGGAAAATAAGATTTATAATCCCGTTCAAACGATAACGCTTGGTAAATTTTTTCTTGAAACAATTTTCCAACCAATAATAAAAATACTAAACCAGCAAATGAATCCATCCAGCCAAATCCGGTTAAGGTCAATATTTCATAGGAACTCCGCACAAATAACGTGCCAATCCCCAATGAAATTGGAACATCCATGTTAACAGCTGTTTGTTTTAAACTGCCCCAAGCCGATTTAAAATAGTCGGACGCACTATAAAGTAACACCGGAATTGCTAAAAGCAGATTTAACGCACTAAAAAATATTTGAAAATTCTGTGGAATTGTATCATAGCTTTTTAAATAGTCTGGCAAACTCAATAACATTATATTGCCAAATGCGAATCCGGCGATTCCGATTTTTATGTATAAATTACGTAAATTTTTCTCGCCAACTTTGGTTTGCAAATCTGCCAAATTGAAATCCGGCTCATATCCCAAAGAAGCTAACTGCTCAACTATTTTTCGCAACGAAGTTTGTTCTTTGTCAAAAGTTAGCGTTAACTGTTTTTTCAAAAAATTTACTTTTGAATTGAGCACACCATCGTTTATGCGATAAAAACTTTCCAGAACCCAAATACATGAACTGCAGTGAATTGCTGGCAAAGTTAATGTGATAGTAGCCTGATTTCGATTAATGAATTGATAAAGTTGTAATTGAGTATTCTCATCATCAAGAAAATTGTATTTCTCATGATAGCCGAATTCCGGTGGAGTTGGGCCCGGCGTTTTGTTTAATTCATAATATTTACTTAGATCGCTTTCATTGAGGATTTCAAAAGCCGTTTTGCAGCCGTTACAACAAAAACATTTATCGTCAATGGCGATGGAATTATCTGAACATGTTAAGCCACAATGATAACAGATAAGCTTTTCAGTAATTGATGATGCTCCAGCCATTTATTTAGGATGTTTATTCTTCATGGCGATTTGGAAATCGATTGTTGTAAATCTAATTTACGTTCAACTTTCTTTTTGATCATTTCTTCTTTAGGACTTAAATAAGGGATGCCAAGATTTAATCCTCTTAAAATAAAAAGTACACCTATCAATACAATCAATATTGGCAAAAGGCTATTTATTTTTTGTCTAATGGGAATACTGATAAAATTTCCAATCAAGGTTACTAAAAACAATATTGGTATTGTACCCAATCCGAACATCAGCATAAACATAGCCGCACTAATTACATTTCCAGTTCCAGTTGAGGCAATAAAGGCAATATAAAGTGGACCGCATGGTAGCAGCCCATTGATTAAACCAATGCTAAATAGACTTCCAAATGATTTGGCTGAAAATAATCTTGCTAAAGTGGATTTTATTTTATTCAGTAAGGAGTACAGAAGTTTATTAGAACTAAAATTTTTGTTAAATAATGATGGTACAAAAACAGATAATATCATTAATAATCCGGCGGAAATGGAAACCCATCTTTGGAAGCCCAAAGCACCAAACCCCTGCCCTAAGACACCAAAAATTATACCAAAAACCATGTAGGTAGTCGTCCGACCGAGATTGTATAGAATGCCACCAAACGTCCTTATCATTTTGCCTTTTCCTCGTAATGGTAAAGCAAGTGCAATGGGGCCGCACATCCCCACGCAATGGAAACTTGTAAAAAAGCCCAACACAAACCCCGATAGAATATATTCCATAGATACTTATTAATTGTTTGAGCAAATATACGATTAATTTATCCCTCAATAAACAAATATGTAAAACATTTCAATAAAATATTTTGTAATATTTACTATGGATGTAAATAAAATTTTCACTCTAACACTATTAATATTTTTACTATATGGATGTAGTTCCAACCAAAGTTTCTCATTAATGAAAAATTCTGAAACAGTAAATCTTAGTACTAAAACTGGCTTGGATGTTTTAGTAGAAAGTGAGTTGTCAAGCTTGTATGGTAAAAATATTGCATTGGTAACTAATCATTCAGGGATTGACAGAAATGGAAATTCTAACATATCATTGTTGATGGAAAATGATCCCATTAATTTGATAAAAATTTTTACACCGGAACATGGCTTTACCGGCCATATTCCCGCCGGAGAACATATCGAACACGATACAGAGCGATCAGAACTTCCATCGATAATCAGTTTATACGGCAAAACCAGAAAACCTACCCAACAAATGCTTGACAATATTGATTTGATTATTTACGATATTCAAGATGTCGGCGCGCGTTTCTACACATACATCAGCACACTTGGATTGGTGATGGAAGCTGCCGCTGAAGCAAGTATTCCAATAATGGTTTTGGATAGACCAAATCCAATTGGCAATCGGGTGGCAGGCCCATTACTTAATCCTGAAAATAAATCATTTGTTGGTAAGTATCCAATTCCAATTCAGTATGGAATGACGGTCGGAGAATTGGCCAAAATGATTGTTGGAGAACAGCTAATCGACCAAACACCTGAGCTGAAAATAATTCCGATGCTGAATTATGAGCGAAGTGCATTTTTTGATGAATTGAGTTTGCCGTGGGTCAAACCATCGCCAAATATTCCAAATCTTGAAACTGCATTAATCTATCCCGGATTTTGCTTGTTTGAAGCAACCAATGTGAGTGAAGGTCGTGGAACATACAAACCCTTTAAACAATTTGGAGCACCATGGATAAATTCTGATAATCTAATTCAATTATTAAACAAACAAAATTTGGAAGGCATTGAGTTTCAACCCGTTTATTTTACGCCCAGATGTATTCCAACGATGTCCAAATATCCAAAATTGGAAGACCAAAAATGTTATGGAATTAAATTAAAAATTACCAATCGTGATTCTTTTGATAGCATTTTAACCGGTTTAACTACCTTATGGGCGATAAATAAATTGTATCCAGATAGTTTAGTAATTAATAAAAGTTCGCTTGGTAGAATTTGGGGAACTGACGATTTGTTGCAACAATTACTCGAAGATAAAACACCTCAAAAAATCTTAAATATTTGCTCGCCTGATTTAGAACAATTTAAACTGATTCGAAAAAAATATTTGCTCTACAACTGAATATAAATATTTTGAATCAACTTAAAATGGATTAGAAATTGGAACAAATTTATATAATAATATTCCATCAAATTGAGTTTTTTCGTCATGATAGTACTTTAAAAAATCTACTTTAACAGTTTTTTTAGCGCCAGAAGAAGCATGTACTAATTTATTTTGATCAATCAATATTCCCTCGTGTGCAATCGCCAATCCGTTTTTAAAATACGATTCTTTTACAAAGGCAACACCACAAAGATTTGGTAATTCTTGAACTAATTTAACATTTACAAATTTGGTTGGTATATAAAATAAATTAATTTTTTTTGTCCAATTCAAATTGAGCAATTTATCTCCATTTTTTTTGCGATTTAGCGTCAAATTGATTTTTTCCAATTTAGATGAATCAATAATTGTGTCAGTAATATTTACTGTATTTGGATTTGATAAAATTCGCTCTGATGTAAAATGCCACCGCGAATTAAAAGTAGGAATATGTTTTCCAAATGCATCTTGTTTATAGTGAATTATTTTCATGTTTTCACGCGCTTCTAACCAAGTTTTGCTTTGCACCAAAGCTAAACTTGTGAGTACATGCACTGTGCAATCGGCAACATCTAATCGAAATAGCGGGTCTAAATCAGGTAATTTTTCTTCGCCCAATTTAAATAGTTCATACGGTGTTCCGATTTTCCAATTTACAATCGCTTTCAAGCGCTCTTCAAAGATCGGAAATCGTTTATGAAATTGCGGCAATATTTGTGATACTTCTGTTTCAGAAATTTCCCAGGGCTTGGGAAGTGATTCAATCCATTTTTCATCATCTTTTACATTATTACATGAAAGCAGTATTGACGAAAAAAAGGTGAAAAAAATTAACAAAAATTTAATCAGCATACCAATTTTTCCGCCATTTTAATTTTGGATTTTTATCACTAAATCCAAGCGTTTCATAAACAGCTGAGTGGATTCGCTGACGCCAATTATAATATTTTGGATTTTTCCATTCCCGCTGCGGATGAACGGCGTTGGTAAGCAAAATTACAGCTATTTTATTGTCCCGATCAATCCATAATGATGTTCCAGTAAATCCAGTATGCCCAAAACTATCGTCTGATAGATATACTCCACCGGAAGAAGCGTCGTTTGGGCTGTCCCACCCCAAACAACGGCTACTCATTTCCGGATTTATAATCGTGGTAAATAATTTTACTGTCTCGTTTTTAAAAATATTTTTTGTTTTATACTGACCTCCATTTAGCATCATTTGGGAAAATATTGCTAAATCGTAAGCTGTTGCAAAGAGCCCCGCATGCCCTGCAATACCCCCTAAACTGCGAGCATTTTCATCATGAACTTTTCCATGCACAAAATTATTATTTTGCTCTAAAAATTCTGTAGGTGGAATTCTGTTTAACTTTTTAGATGGTGGCAGAAAAAATGTGTTTTGCATACCAAGCGGCTGAAATATTTCTTCGTCTACATATTCCGCAATTGATTTATTTGTAATTTGCTCCATAATTTTTCCGAGCATAATAAATCCGATATCCGAATAAATATATTTTTGTCCGGGTTGGGATAATAATTTGACATTATAGATTGCATTTAGCCGATCATTAACAGTGCCATTCATTTTGTGAATCGGAATAAAGGGAGGAAATCCAGCAGTATGTGTGAGCAAATGTCTAATTGTAATTGCTTTGCGATGATCAATATTACTGCTGTCATTTCCGATTATTTCCGGCAGGTATTTACTGACTTGGTCATCTAATTTAATTTTTCCATCGTCAAATAATTTCATAATTGCGGATGTCGTGGAAATCACTTTTGTTAACGATGCAAGATCATAAATATTTCCAAGTCCTGTTTGCTTTTCTTTCGAATAAGTGTGATATCCAACTGCTTCATGGGCGAATATTTTTCCATTTTTCATTGCCAATAAAACACCGCCCGGAAATGCGGAATCTACAACAGCTTCACTTAATAACTTGAGTAGTTTATCGGTATCAGCACCAACCTCGTGGGGCATAACTTTTTTAATTGAAATAATTTTGTACCGAGTTGGCTTAGTTTTTGCAATATAGCTTTTTTCTTGGATTAGTCCATGCCCGCGCGGAGCAATCTTAGGAATTATAATTGGCAGTTTTCCCCTTGCGCCCACGACACCAAAAATGATCTTCGCTGCTGCGTCCTGCAAATAAGATTGACTCTCCCAAGCACATACGTAGGCTGGAATATTTGGAAAATCTTGAATGATGTATGGATTACCAAAGCTAATCATCACAACATTTGGCGTTTTCTTTAATATTTCATTTACCAAATAGGATTGTGTTTTGTTTAATGCTACCGTTCCTTTTCTAACGCGTGGTTTGGCAAATACATTCAAAATCACCACAGAATTTTCTTTAATACTATTAATAATGGATTTTGAATAATCAATTTGATCGTTTTCATCAATCGCAAAATAGGAACGATTTGAGCAATATTTACTTTGAATTTTAGCAGCATCTGATCGGTTATGAAAGTATTTACTTCCATAAACATCTATAATTGTAGTCGGCAGTTTTCCAGATGTTTTTAGCGGCAATAATTTTTTATTATTTTTAACAATAGTAATAGATTCTTGGGCAATCCTGTTTGCAGCACGCTGCGATTCAGCTAATCCCAAATTGTTTTGCATATCTTCAAATTCAACAGTTTTTTTGGTGTGTAACCCAATTTTTTCTTTCAAATTTAACATTTGGAATGCCGCTTCATCTATTCGTCTTTGCGAGATTAAACCATTTTTGACAGCATTTTCAATAATATTTAGCGAATTAATATAAGAATGGTTTTGAATAATAATATCGCAACCGGCATTAATCGCATTAATCAAGGCGTACTCGTTAGAAAAACCATTAGTAACACCGCCCATGTCCATAGCGTCCGTTATAACCGCACCACGAAAACCAAGTTTCCCGCGCAAGATATCCTGAATCCAAAATTTTGATAAGGTAGCAGGTGTTCCACTGTTTGGTTGAAACTCCGGCGCAATTAAATGCGAGATCATAACGGCATCCACTCCGGCTTCAATGACCTTACGATAAGGTGCTAATTCAATCGACCAAAGACGTACAGAGTAACTGGAAATTGTAGCAAGTGCGGAATGAGAATCGGTATGTGTGTCGCCATGCCCGGGAAAATGTTTAGCAGTGGCAAGCATTCCTTTAGACTGTAACCCTTTAATATAATTTATGGCGAATTCGGAAACCATTTCGGGCTCATCGCTGAAAGCACGCGTATTAATAATTGGATTTTCAGGATTATTATTAACATCAATTACCGGAGCTAAATTCCAATGAACACCTACACTCCGACCTTCCTGAGCTACAACTTGTCCAGCAAGATGGGCATTTTTTGTGTTGCCGGTAGCAGCAAGTGCCATCGCTGGAGGCATTTGCGTGCCTTCAGGAAAGCGCTGTTGCAAGCCTTTTTCGATATCCATATCAATTAAAATCGGTATTTTGGAATTTTTCTGCAACTCATTTAGCATTGTTACCGATAATCCAGTATTTCCTTTCCACAAATGAATTCCGCCAATTCCATCGGTTTCCGCTAATTGTAAAAGTTCTTGCCATTGTTTATTTTCATTATTTCTAAAAGTTAAGCTCATTGAATAAATTAGCATCTGCGAAATTTTTTCGCGCAATGTGAGTTTTTGCAAAGATTGCTCAGCCCAATCAGATACTTGTTTTACCTTTTCCGGTGAGTCTAAAGTAACGGGTCCTCCATTTTCATTGATTGGTGGAGGCATACATGAAAATATAATCGGTATGATTATTGCAAGTAATATTGTCGTCAAATTTTTCATAATTATTTAATAAGATTATTTTAATTTACCAATTCTATATTTATGAATAAAACGAAGCCTATTATTACTATTTATAATTTCAGGGAAAGAAACTTGATAAAAAATATGCAATGTTCCAGAGTTGTTATTGATAATTCCATCAAGAACATACCACAATTTTTAAATACTGAAATCGCTAAAACTAATTCAGAATTTATTGGTTTGGTTGATGATAAAAATAACCATGCTATATTGAAAAATTCTTGCTTCGAAATTATGCATTTGGCAATGCAAAAGGATGCTGCCGTCGGTATGGTCTATGCTGATTATGAAATTATTGCGAATAATAAAATTCAGGCCGTTCATTTGCTGAAACATCATATTGGTAGAGTACGAGATAATCAAGATTATGGTAAAGTATTTTTATTGCGTAAATCTTACATAGACCAAATTGGCGGGTTTGATGAATCTTTGCAACATCACTACCTTTACGATTTAAGATTAAAATTATCGGAAGTATCGAAACTTGTTCATATAACCAATAAAATTGATGGAGCTTTGTATCAAGTTCAATCAAGCAAACAAGCTGCGAATGTATTCGATTATTTGCTCTCAGATGAGCATGTACAAAAAGAAGCTGAAAGGGTTTTAACAAAGCACTTAAAACGAATTGGTGCATTTTTAGCTCCATCACAAAATTTTACAAAACGATTGAATAACCCCTCCAATTCACTTAAAGCTTCCATAATTATTCCGGTAAATAATCGTCCAGAATTCATTGGTGATGCAATCACAAGTGCCCAAAATCAAACCATACAAGATGTTGAAATTATTGTAGTTGTAAATGGTGGTAAACAAGATCCAACCAATCAATCTGTTAGACAATTTATGAAAGGAGGCAATAAATATTCTCCTGATAAACCAATCGTGAAATTGATTACAGTTGATATTAATAATATCGGATTTTGTATAAATCTTGGAATAAATGCCGCTCAGGGCGAATACTATATTCAATTAGATTCTGATGATCGCTTAAAACCACATGCCGTTGAAAAAATTATTCAAAAATTTGAATCAGATCCAACAATTGGAATGGTTATTGGATCCTACGAGGTGTGGGAAAAACTTGATTCAGGTAAAATAATCCGCGCTGAGCAAATTCCAGTTGTTACACATTCTGAATGGACAGATACAAATGGACGAAATAATTTATTACGAATTAACGGCGCCGGCGCTCCACGTGCCATTCCCATTGACTTAATTAAAGAAATCGGTTATTTTGAAATGAATGAGCATCCATTTGCTGCAAATTATGGTGAGGATTATGATATGGTATTGCGCATCAGCGAAAAATACAAAATTGGTCGTATTTATGAACCAATTTACGAAGTAATTCGTCATTCTGGAGGTTCTGACCATACTATTGATGAAGCTACCACACTGCGCAATGATGAAGCTAAAGACTATATGCGTAAAGAAGCAATACTCAGAAGGCAAGCCCTAAATAAATGAAAAACAGTGTCTTAATCATTGGAATTGATGGTGGGGCGAGTAAAGTCAGTGCACACTCTATAGATTACAATAATGATTCTTTTTCCTTAGGCAAAACTAATTTTACAAAAGAGTATAAAGATCTTTCTTCTTTCGATCAAAATTTTAATCCGGTTTCTTTAATCGCACAGCTTTCGCAGATAAAAAATAATGCAATAAAACTAACTCAGACGGAAATAAATCAAGCAAATGCCTTTTATGCGGCTTTTGTAGAAGTGATTACAAAAGTTGTTTCAGCACTAAACCCTGTCAAAGTAATAATCGGAATCGGAATGCCAGGCATCAAATCTGATGATGGCCGCGGCATTATCGCTATGGTAAATGGCCCACGTATGCCCGATTTCACCTCAGAAATTGAAAAACGATTATCGGATTCTGGCATCGTATTAGCACTACCAATAAAAAAGCTTGGCAGCGATGCCTATTATTGTGGGATCGGTGAGGAACATGCAATCAATGGCGCATTTAAAAATGTCGATAATGCATATTATTTAGGAGGTGGAACCGGTGTCGCCGACGCACTAAAACTGCATGGAAAATTGTTAGCACTTGATGATTGCAAATCTTGGTTTGCCAAAACCTGGGAATTCAAAACTGAGAACGGTATTTCTATGGAAAATTATTGTTCTGCGAACGGCATTCAAAAACAATACAAATATTTTGCAGCGAAACATGTGAAATTGCTGGTTACCAATCAAGTTATGATAAATGAAATCGTTGATAGAGCTGCGAATGGCGAGAAACCTGCCATTGATACTTTGAAAATTGTTAATAAAAATATTGCTTTGCTACTTTTTGAAAGGATTTGTACAATCTATTCCGGATGGCAAAATAGTTTTGCATTTATAGATTCTAATCGAGAACGGCCAAAAATTAACCATAAATTTGTTGGAACTTTGCTTGATCGAATAATATTTGGCCAAAGATTAGGTCAAACATTTAGTAATCAATTTTCTGAATTAATTATCAAAAAACCAATTTTAAATCATTTATCGAAATTAGTTAAAGAAAGTAGCGTATTGGAAGAGCGAGCAAAATCACATTATATAAAAAATGGTGAATTTAATAACCATATCACCAAACATTCGCTGTTGCGTGAAGCGCCGGCTTTGGGTGCCGGAATTGAAGCATGGAATAATTATGCAAAAAAATAATCAGGTTATCGAAGATTTATTGATAAAAGCCGGAATTATTCTACCAGATGATAAGATTAATTCGATCGTTGTTGAAATACCCACTAGTCAAAATATTGCGATGAACGGACGCAAAATATCCGGCACGGTAATTATAAAAACTAACAAAAACAGTTTATTAGCAAACGGTAGAAAATCTGATAAAATTAATTTTCTCGCAGAAAATAATAATGATTTTTTATTGTTGAAGTCTGTACCAACCGGCCGTGGATTCCATTGGCAACATACTATTCAAGTTCAGTTATCAGATAAAATCATAATACAAAATATTGATGGCTATTTATTTGTTATTAATGAACTTATGATCGAAGAATATTTACCATTTGTGGCAACCGCCGAGATGAATGCCGGCTGTCCGATAGCATTATTGGAAGCACAAATAATCGCTGCACGCTCGTGGTTGTTGGCTAATCGAAAAGCGAAACATCCTGCCTTAGAAATTGATGCATGCAACGATGATTGCTGCCAACGCTATCAAGGGCAAGTTGCAATTCCATCGCAAACTTGGCAAGCAATTCGCAATACTGCAGGGATGGTGCTCATGTTCGAAAACGAAGTTTGCGATGCACGCTATTCGAAATGCTGTGGCGGTATTACAGAATCATTTGAAAATGCGTGGGGAGGAAATCCAGTAAAATATCTATCGAGCGTCAGTGATTTTCCATCAGGAGAAGCACCTAACATAGCTAATAATGAGTTCATCAGTAGTTCACCGACAGCATTTTGCAGTGAAAAATTTGTTAATCCAAATGATATACCAAAGTATCTTGGAAAAGTTGATAAAATTGATTCTTATTACCGCTGGAAAATATCTTTGTCGCAATCGGAGATGACTGCAACCTTAAACCAAAAATTAAATTTAAACGCCAAAGAAATTATAGATTTGACACCAATTAAGCGCGGCTACTCGGGGCGAATAATTGAATTAGAGATCAACTATATTGATAAATTTAATTCGAAAAAATCGATTAAATTAAAGTCAGAATATGATATTCGGGATGCTTTACACAGTAAATTTCTGTACAGTTCAGCAATTAACATTGAACAAATTGACGATTCCAACCGGCACATAAAATTATTCAAATTTAAAGGCGCCGGTTGGGGACACGGTGTAGGATTATGCCAAATTGGAGCGCTTGGAATGGCATTAGCAGGGCACTCAGCAGAGGAGATTCTGCAACATTATTTTACGGGCACCACACTACAAAAAATGTATTAACTTAACCAATGGACACATCCTTACATATCATTGATTGGACAATAATTTGCGCCTACATTCTATTCTCAATTGGTGTAGGTATTTATTTCACGAAGCGCGCCAGTAAAAATACTGAGGAGTATTTTTTATCCGGACGCTCTTTGCCCTGGTGGGTAGTTGGCACTTCTATGGTTGCTACAACTTTTGCCGCCGATACACCTTTGGCAATTACCGAATTTATCCGCGGTTCAGGAATTTGGCAGAATTGGTTTTGGTGGAACCAATTATTAGCTGGACTTTTGGGGGTCTTTCTATTTTCGCGGCTTTGGCGACGCGCTCGAGTACTAACCGACAATGAACTTTTGGAAATTCGTTATTCCGGCAAACCGGCGGCATTTTTGCGCGGTTTCAAAGCAGCTTATTTCGCAATTTTATATAATTTCATAGTTATGGGTTGGGTGATCAATGCCATGGCATCGGTGGCAGCGGTTATGCTAAATATTGACCGTTGGACAGCCGTTTGGATTTGCGTTGTTATCGCATTAATATATGCGTTGCTTTCAGGATTTTGGGGTGTGGTCGTTACCGATTTTGTTCAATTTGGAATTGCAATGTTTGGTTCAATTGCTTTAGCGCTGATTGCTATTAACTCGATGGGTGGTATGGAAAATTTATTAGCTTCACTCAATGAAATGTTACCGAAATCGGCTCAAGCGGTAACACCCGTGAATAACGACACACTTAAATTTGTTCCACCACTACCGGAAGCAGGATTCTTTTCTCTTGAATTTTGGGAATCACCCTTTTCTAAATTTTTAATATTTCTCACAATTTTATGGTGGTCACGCGACAATTCAGATGGAGGCGGATACATCATTCAACGCATGTCTTCGGCTAAAAATGAACGCCATGCTTTATTGGCAACGCTTTGGTTTAATTTAACACATTATGCCTTTCGCGTTTGGCCGTGGATTTTAGTGGCGATTGTGTCAATAGTTGCTTTCCCCGATGTATCAGAATGGGCACTTGGTGACAAAGCAGGTTATCCTTTAGTCATGCAAAAAGTATTAGGCCCTGGCATGAAAGGACTGCTGGTTGTATCATTCTTGGCGGCGTTTATGTCCACCATTGACACGCACTTGAATTGGGGTGCATCTTACTTAATAAATGATATCTATAAACGCTTCATCAAACCGGAAAATTCCTTTAAAGATAGTGCTAAAGCTCAACGGCATTATGTAACGGTAAGTCGATTATTGACAATCATTCTAATGATATTCGCTGCTTTAGCGGCCGTGAAAATGCAAAGCATAGGTAAAGCATGGGAGTTTATTTTTGCGATGGGAGCCGGCATTGGTTTAGTATTGATTTTACGCTGGTTTTGGTGGCGCATCAATGCTTGGACGGAAATTTCTGCTCTAATCACATCAATTTTGATAACGGTTACATTGGAAATTATCGCCGGAATCCAAACGGTAAACGCAGGAATGAATTATACATTGTTTGGCAAAGCACCGATAGTATTTGGTATTGAGCTACAAATTCATCACAAATTATTAATAATAGTACCAATCGCAATTTTGGCCTGGTTGATAGTTACTTTTTTAACAAAACCGGAAAATGAATCAACTTTAACTGAATTTTATAAACGCGTGCAACCGGGGGGTTGGTGGGGCAAAATTGCGCAAAAAGTTCAGCGCACAAAAGGCAGCGTAACCAAAGGATTTTTCACAAATTGGATCGCCGGAATTAGCATGATTTATGGTGTAACTTTTGGCATTGGACATTTAATATTCGGTAATTTAGGTAGTGGATTTTTATTATTCGGATTAGCAATGATTGGTTTCGTTTGGATTTGGAAACATACAATTTCAAAGTTAGAAAATAATTGAATTTTGAAATACACATTTTATTGATTTAATTTGACAGGAATAATATATGGATTGGCTTTTTAACCTTGAAATTTGGATTGCATTAATTACCTTAACTGCGCTCGAAATTGTTTTAGGTATTGATAATATTATTTTTATTACAGTTTTAGCGGGGCGTTTGCCTGAAAACGAACGTAACCGCGGGCGAATTATCGGGTTGGCATTGGCAATGATTACACGGGTTTTGCTTCTGCTCTCATTAACATGGATAATGAGTTTAACACAACCTTTATTTGAAGTGTTTGCGCATGAAATTTCCGGTCGTGATATAATATTATTAATCGGTGGACTTTTTCTGCTCGCCAAAAGTACCCATGAAATTCACGCTAGTTTAGAAGGTCAAGAAGAACATTTAGAAAAAAAGAAAGCTGTCAGTTTTATGGGCGTCATTACACAAATCGCAATTCTTGACATCGTTTTTTCACTTGATTCAGTGATTACGGCAGTCGGTTTAGTTGATCAAGTTCCCGTTATGATTACAGCAATTATTATCGCCATTGTTGTCATGATGGTTTCCACTAAAGCGATTGGTGATTATGTAGAATCGCATCCCACGATTAAAATGTTAGCGCTCAGCTTTTTGATTTTAGTTGGTTTCTCATTAATCGGTGAAGCGCTCGAGTTACATATTCCCAAAGGTTATATTTATTTTGCGATGGCATTTTCTGTCGCTGTCGAAATGCTAAATCTCAAGATGCGCTCCAAGCGTGCGAAACCAGTAAAATTACATAAAGCATTACCAATTGAATAAATTATGAGAATATTTATCACAGGAGCGAGTAGCGGAATTGGTGAATATGTGGCTTATGAGTATGCACGCCAAGGAGCCATCCTAGGATTAGCTGCTCGTCGAATTAATCAACTGGAAAGGGTTGCAGAAAAATGCAAAGAGCTTGGCGGCAGTCCATCTATCTATGAAACTGATGTTGCTAACCAAAAAACCACGAAAACGGCAATCGATGATTTCAACGCAAAGAATAACGGCATTGATATTGTAATTGCCAACGCCGGAATTAGCGGGGAAGTTGGTTTAAAAAATGGTGATTCATCAGATATCAACCGTATGCTTTTAACAAATATTTTAGGGGTAACAAATACAATAATTCCGGTTTTACCAACAATGTTAAAGCAGAAATCCGGTCATATTGTAGTAGTTAGTTCCGTTGCCGGTTATCGTGGTTTGCCTGGCCGTAGTGGTTATTCGGCATCGAAAGTTGCGATACGATTTATGATTAATAGTTGGCGATTGGCCTTCTCTAAGCAAGGAATCAATTTTACGACAATTTGCCCGGGATTTATCGACACAGATATGACAAGTTCTCATAAATTTCACATGCCATTTTTAATGGATGTTGAGGTGTTTGCTAAAAAAATGGTTAAGGCAGTCAGCAAAAAGAAAAAAACTTACATTACCCCATGGCAATGGCGCTTGATTATTCCAATTATAAAAATTGCACCGGATAGATTACTAAACCATTTTGCATCAAAAAAAGTGTGAAAATGTTTCAAATATATTTATTACAATTTTGACAGCGTAATTTTTGCACCAAATTGAAGTTCCTCTAAACTGTTTTGAGCAATGTTAAATTGTTTTTCATAATGCGAAAAACATTCGTCATTATCTGAAAAATAATAACACAGATCTTCAATTTTTGAAATACCAATAATAATTAATTCGTCTTCAGTTAATATATAATGCTGTGTATTATATATAAACGCTGAAAGTATTGGTGATTTTACTGTTCTATCATCCACACTATATGTAAAATCAATCGAACGCGTAGAACTTGAATCAGAAATGGTTATCATTCCAGCTTCATCTTCAAAAAATTCATAAATTAATTCTGCTTTAAAAATTATACTATATTCTTTTTCTGTTGAGATATCTCTATTATAAGGTACTTCAGTAATACTTACAAACTCATTTTCAGGTACCGTGACTGTTTCAAAACTAATAGTTCCACTAATAGTAACAGTTAAACTATCATTATCAGATGACGGAAGTGTGGATGGATTAACAATTAGCGTTGTACCATCAAATGTATAATCAATGTTTCCTATAAATGATTGATTTGGGACCGGATATTTATTATTAACATGTAATTCAGCTTCTTTAGTATTGATATTTATAACAAACCTGTACTTGCTTTGTCCTACATCCCAAAGAGTTTTCTCATCTAAACCTAAAAAGGTTCCATAAACGGGATCATGAATAAATTCTAAATAGTACAATTTACCTGTTACTGCTCCTGAAATGTTCAAATGCCCAATTGAATTATACGTATTTGCTGTCTGATTTGAATTTGCTTTTAAAATATACACATCTTCGACACCTCTTGTTGTAAACCATTTTCCTACCACTGAAGGTTCCTCTGGTTCCGAAATTGATTCTTCACAGGAAACGAATATCACACAAAATAGAGTTATAATTTTTATGTATTTCACTAAATTTTTACCATTCTGTAGATTAATTATATAGTTGTATCTTATGTAAAAATTAATGTATTATTGCAATCAATTTAATGTAGTAAAATGATTTTATCAAAAAAAATCGTCAGTACAACTTCATTTCCAATAATTATCGCAATTGCGTTAGGAGGATCGGTATTATTAGCCTTGTCGGCACGTTTGTCTTTCCCCTTACCATTTTCCCCTGTGCCAATCACTGGACAAACTTTAGCAGTATTGTTATTGGGTACTCTATTAGGCAGCCGGATTGGAGTTTTAAGTGTAACAATTTATTTACTTGAGGGGCTTTCCGGATTGCCAGTATTCGCCGCCGGTGCCACCGGACCATTATATTTATTAGGGCCAACAGGTGGCTACTTAATTGGATTTATTCCCGCGGTATTTTTAGTTGGTTATCTTTTAGAAAAAGGATGGAACAAAAATATTTACAGTATTATCACAACTATGATTTTGGGAACCGCAGTGATTTATGTATTCGGCGTAAGTTGGTTGTCATTCAGCGCAGGCTTGCAGAAAGCGTTAGTAATCGGATTTTATCCATATTTACCGGGAGCCGTTGTAAAAATAATATTAGCTTCCTTAGTTGTCTTAATTATTCACAAATCGAGATAATTTAATCTGCAGCTCTAAAAGATCGATTATCAATAAATTGAGCATCTAAAAACATTTGTTCTTTTACATTAACTAAAGTTGAAATACAACCATACCCGGGACCACCACATGCATTTCGTTCGGTGGATAGATTCAACCCATTATCCAAAAGCTCATAATTCCAAATAATCTCATCATAGCCCCACATTTTTTCTAATTCAATGGTAGTTTCCGTCGTACTTAACGTGCCATTATATATGTTTTCCTGATTCCATATTACCGGTTTACCATCTGCGATATTGAGCGTGGTTGGTCGATTGAAATAACTCTCCGATGGATAATAAAAATAATATGGTTCATTTGCTTTTAGATTTACAAATTCTAAACTTATTGTTCCATCTAATGTAATATTTATATTATTTTGACTAATAGTTTGATTTGAAATTGATAGTGTTTCATTATCAAATGAATACTCGATTGTGCCTCCAACAGTATATCTTTCATTTTGATCTTGTATATAAACAGTTACATTGTCAGATGTTTTACCTAAATCTATAGCCATGAAATAAAATTGTCCTTGAGAAACTGATTCAAACCAATTATAGATTCTTAAATATTTATGATCTTTACCAAAATCGGATAACCCTATATAGTGCAATTTATTGCTGAAATCACCTGATATTTTAATTTCACCATTGCTTTTAAATGGATCTACCGCTCTCACAGATTCGTTGGTTGTAATTTTATATCCGGCGTTACCCTGATCGGCGTACCATACTCCAAAAACGGTTTTTTCTGCTTCATCATCTTCAAACAATGAACATGCTGTGAATAAAGAAGTAACTAATAATAACAGGGTGAAACTCTGCTTTTTCATACTATCAAATTCCTTTAATTAAGATAATAGATATTAAAATTTTGGATAAATTTAGTGAAAATGTTTATTACGACGGCTAAGAATTAAATATAATAATTTTTCGCTGTTTAAGCACGATTCGCAACCACAGCATCGCAATAGCTACAGCAATTACAGTCGAAATAACCATTGCATACCACACCCATTCAATTGGTTTATGAAATACATAATTGAAAATCAGTGCCAAAGGGGCAGACAGTCCCAACACTCTAATAATAGTTGTTACTAACATTGGCAGTCCCAATCCAAGTCCTTGCATTACCCGACCGCTGGTCATGCCGATTGAAATCAACGGATAAATAAAAACGATTATTCGTAAATATTTCACCGCAATTTGCTGAATTACAACCTCCTTGGAAAATGCTTGAACAATCGTTGGCGCAAAAACAAATATTAACATTGAGCTAATCACAGTGATGAAAAATGAGCGCGACATGCCGTATTTTATTATAAATTTTACGTTTTCATTATCATTAGCGCCATAAAACATGCCGACTAAGGTAGTAAGCGCAATCGCTATCGCCATAATCGGTAGGAAAATTAACATATCTATCCTGCCACCGATTTGGTACGCCGCAACAGAATACGCCGAATAACTAACCAATATTTTATTAAATACTGCTTGTCCAGCAGACATAATAATCATTGCCATCGAAGCTGGTACGCCAACTTTTATAATATCATATAAAATGTAATTTGACCATGAAAAATCTTTCAATTCAAAGGATACATAAGTTTGTTCTTTTACCAAAAAAATATAGATGAATATTGTAAAAACAATAACTTGACTAATAACTGTGGCAATCGCGGCACCCATTACACCATAACCCAAAACGAATATAAAAATTGGGTCTAATATAATATTTAAAATTGTTCCGATAGCCGATATTAACATGGCTTTTTTCATGTCACCTTCGCCGGCTAAGATTGATCTAAAAAATACTGAAAAAATCATAAAAAATAGTCCAATTGCGATAATACGTAAATAAGACCAAGCCATGTTTAAAATCTCTGGTGTTGTACCGAGCAGCTTAAGCATTTGTTTGCCAAAAATCAGCCCCGTAATCACCATAATTATACTTATTATAAAGGCAATCAATAAGGAATGTTCGGCACTATTATCGGCATTAACTTTATCATCGGCTCCGATAAAGCGGGCAATTGAAGCGGTTACACCAGAACCGAGTCCCATGCTCAAACCTAATATAAAAAACAGCAGCGGCATATTAAATGCTACGGCAGCAATTGCGTCACCGCCGAGGCGGCCAATATAAATCATATCTACTAAGGTGTATATTGTTTGGATGGCCATTCCAGCCAAAATCGGCAAAGCTAAAGTCCACAATGCTTTTTTCGGATTATTAGTAAACTTTTTAAGGCGCGATTCTTTCGGTAATGTGGATTTCATTTTCTATTTGAAACTAATAAATTTTATTACTAATTATTAGTTCTAAAATTATATTTTGGGAAGGAAATTTAAGTTAGAAATAGCCTACACCGTGGACCAAAATTACGCTCATGAAAATCCACTTCTGCCACAGGGTGGTATAGGAGTATTGGAAGTAGTTTTCGATGGACTGCTCGTAGCAACCATAGGCGCAGATAGTAAACGTTCTGCAACATTTTTCTTACAGCATGGGCATTTTACTTGGTCATCGGGAATTGCACTTGAAGCCACTAATTCTTCAAAAACTGCATCGCAATTTTTGCAGCGATAATCAAACATTGGCATTAGTCTTTTTCCTCCTTTTTTCCCTCAAACTGAGGATTATGTGAATCACATCAAGTGGGAACACCCAGCTTAGGTAATAGAAATCTAAATATCAATATCCATAACGCAAAAATTAATATTATTGATAAGGCATCATTCATAATTTAGCTACAACTATTCATCTTTTTTCTTTGTGGAAAAAGTCAAAAGCGCACCAAACACCACACCGTATAAAGTACTTTTTACTGGGCTGCTAGTAATTGGGCAGGTGCCATTATTGCAACCAATAAAATAATAATAGGCAAATCCAAGCAGCCCGCCAATTACTACTCCAATGCTTAAACGGCGTAAATTAAGTTTATTAAATATATTTTTCATTTATTTTAGCAAAGCTAAACCCACTTAATAGAGTCACATATATTCCGATTTTTGATAATATATTCAGTTTTAAGTTTTTATTCATTTGATTATCCAATCGGTGAAAATGGCCAAAATTTTGGTATTAACCAAGTTGCCATTATCCAAAAAATTAATGCTAATGGAAAGCCAACTTTCATATAATCAGTAAATTTATAACCTCCCGGACCATATACCATCAAATTTGTTTGATATCCAATTGGTGTTATAAACGAAGCTGAAGCCGCAAAACAAATTGCGAAAATAAAGGGCCGTGGGTCTAAACCCATTTTCGATGAAACCACAATCGCGATTGGAGTCATCAAAATCGCTGTGGCGGCATTGGAAGAAATTTCTGTTAAAATTATGGTTATCAAATAAATCAAACTGAGTAATGCAAAGGGTCGATAAACTTCCGGTACTAAATCAGCTAATTGGTAAATTGAATTACCAATCCAATCGGCCGTGCCGCTCGTTTGAATTACCTGCCCCAATGGAATCAACGCAGCGATAAAAACGATAACTTGCCAATGAATTGAATTGTAAGCTTCGTTTGGCGCCAAAACTCGAAATATTAATAGCACAATCACACCAATTAGCGTTCCGGTTAAAATAGGAAAAACTCCTAAAGCGGACAACACCACAACTGCGATTATTACCACAACTCCCAGCCACCACAAGCGATGTTTTTTTAAATGTGCATCAATTTCTTCTAAAACAATAAATCCATCCGATTTTGCAATTCGATCAACATTTTTACGTGATCCATAAACCAATAAAGTATCAAAAGTTTTTAAAATTATATGAGCAATTTTTTTATGTAAAATGGCACCTTCGCGTTTAATCGCTAATACAAAACCACCAAAAATCCGACGGAAATTCACTTGCGTTAAACTTTTACCGGTTAATTCCGATTTATCAGTTAGCAAGCATTCAACAAGCACGTTGTCGTCTTGTTCTAACTCAATCTCAGTTAATTTTTCATCAGTTAGAAGCGCAACTTTTTCCACTTCCTTCATTCTTAAAAAATTCTCAACCGTTCCACGTACAAATAAAATATCATTTTCTTTGAGAACAATATTCCGAATATTTTTTGAGATCATTTTTTCATCACGGATAATGTCTAAGACTGTTACATCGAAATTGCGATTTATATTTCTCTCAAGACATGTTTTACCGATTAATGGCGAATTTTCAGTAATTCGCATTTCTGTAAGATATTCACTCATTTGGTAACTCTGCGTTAAGCTGGATGGAATCGCCCGCGAAGGAAGGAAACGATAAGCAATTAAAATTATATATGCTAATCCAATTGATAATTGAATTATACTGTATTTGGTAAATTCGAACATGCCTAATGGTTTAAAATTGCCTTCTTCAATTAGGAGTGAGTTCACTAATAAATTAGTTGATGTTCCCACCAAGGTTAAAGTTCCTCCCAAAATTGCAGCATAGGACAGCGGTATAAGAACCTTAGATGGATTTACATTAAATTTTTGCGCAACTCTGATCGTAATTGGAATAAATACTGCAACAATTGCTGTATTATTTACGAATGCTGATGCTATCGCAATTGCGAACAAATACGCAATAAGCCCAAGCGATTTTGACTTAGAACTAATTTTTATCAATCTTAACACTAAATATTCCAAAACACCCGATTTCTGCAGCGAAAAGCTTAAAATGAATAGAGCTGCAATTGTTATCACGGCCGGATTAGAAAATCCGCGAATTGCATCTTGCGCGGAGATCAGTCCGAGCAAAATTAATATACCTAAAATAGTTAGAGCCGTGACATCGATCGGTAGCGCTTCCGATACAAAAAGGATAAAAGCAACGGCGATGATTATTAATACTATGGCAATTTCGAAAGTCATATTATAAATTTACAAAAATTGATTGAATTTAGGATATAATTAATACAAATTACTTTTAAAATGTGATAAATTATTGAAACGAATTATGGTTTAACCGATGATAAAAGAAATTAATAGAATTATTTATTTAGCGCAATCAGAGGCAAAGCCGGATGCATTATCAGCATCATATTTAGTAGAATTTGCGAAAAAACTAATAAAAAATAATTGCGATAATAATGCGATTCACACTTTTCTTGAAGTAGGACATTTTTCAAAAATCAACAGATTGTTTAATCAATCAGCGTTGCAAAACGCATGGGTTGAAACAATATTCGAATTAATTAAGAAATCAAAATTTTATACTGGTTGCCTTTTTAAACAACGCGCCAAGCGTTATTCCAATCAAATACTATTTCAAACGGTAAATGGAAAAAAAATAAGTAAAATATCATATCAACAGGCCTGGAATAAAGTTCAAAAATTAGGTGTTTCAATTCAAAAAATATGTCATACAACCAAGCAACCGGTAATCGGATTATACACTCCTAATTCGTTAGAATCGGCATGTATAGATTTAGCATGTTTATCCTTCAATTTTAAGATTGTACCTATACCGGCAAATTCATCAACGGAACATTTATTGTATATAATGCAACATGCCGGAATTACACATTTATTTGTTGGAGGGCAGAACCAATCCGACTTGATTAATTCGGTAGCCGATAAATTAAAAAATTTAGAAACAGTTGCGCTACCAAATAGTGGTATTATAAAATTTGACCACATAGCATGGAAGGATTTCGTACAAAATATTTCAACTAAAGATTTGCAAATTTTAAACAAACGCGCTGATACTATCGACATGAATGGCCGCTCAACAATTATGTACACTTCCGGCACGACGGCCAATCCCAAAGGCATTATATTTACTCAAACCAATATTATTACCAAAAGATTCGCACGTGCGATTGCTCTTCCTGATGTTGACAGCAATGATACATTTTTGTGTTATCTGCCTTTATATCATACATTTGGTAGATATTTAGAAATGATGGGAGCACTTTTTTGGGGCGCCACTTACACGTTTGCTGAATCACCATCTTTTAAATCATTAGTGATGAATATGCAAACCGTTAAACCGTCTATTTTTATCAGTATTCCCAAAAGATGGTTGCAATTATATGAACTATTTCTTTCAGATAATACCGTTGATGTTTCTAATAAACAGGAATTTAAATCATTGATTGATCGACAAACCGGAGGAAAACTGCATATCGGATTATCGGCCGCCGGTTATCTTGATCCTGATGTATTTCAGTTTTTCCATAAAAATAATATTCAATTATTAAGCGGTTATGGAATGACTGAGGCAACCGGTGGAATTACAATGACCCAACCTAATAATTATGTTAAAAATTCAGTTGGTATTCCACTACCTGGAATTGGCTTAAAATTGGGCAAAGATAGTGAATTATTATTGCGCGGAGATTACGTTACCGGAGCATATCATGGTAAAAAAGTAACTTCTTCTTTGAAGCGCGGGTGGTTTCATACCGGTGATATTTTTGAACAAAAAGACGGACACTATTTTATTATCGATCGTAAAAAGGAAATATATAAAAATAGTCGCGGCCTAACTATTTCTCCTCAAAAAATTGAAAATATGTTTCAGGATTTTGATGCAGTAAAATCAGTGTTTCTTATCGGTGACGGAATGCCCTACAATACAGTACTTCTATATCCGGATGTTGAGTGGTTACAATCAATTGAAAATGAGCAGGATTTCATTTTGCATGAATATTTTAGTAGTCTGTTGCAATCGGTAAATAGTTTTTTAGCGCCGTACGAACGAATTGTCAATTTTGCCATAATCGATCGTGATTTTTCAATTGAATTAGGTGAACTAACCAAAAAAAGAACTTACAAACGTAAAATAATTCTTAAAAATTTCGCTGATAACATTCAACCAATGTACGAAGTCGACTATTATTCAATTATCTACAAAACGAATGAAATTCGTATTCCCAAGTGGATATTGAGCAAAGCCGATATTATTGTAAATCATTTAAAGTGGGATGGAAAAAAATTGTCAGTGGTCAAATCTAATAAGTCCATGCCACTCATATTTGGCAAAGATAACGTCCAAATTGGTGATTTTCAATTCAAAAATAGTGGAAATTACATTGATTTAAGAAAAATTATTTTAGCACCTGCACTGTGGCTTGGCAATATCAGTTTTGTAGATTTTTTCGGTTTCGAAACAGTATCTCCAAAATATTTTGAACAATCTTCTGAGTTGACTTTAGATAGTTCTTCATTCAAATTTATTAAAAATAAAATTGATAAAAATATAATTGATGCACTAAAACATGCCCTGCGCGATAAAATTTTTAACTTAAGAAACATACATTATGCTGCAACTATTTTATACAACGATCAAGGTTATAACCTTTCAAGTGCAATAAATTATTTGGCGAAGGTATTAGCCATCGACAAAACTGAATTAGCTGATATTGTGATCGTCCTATTATCAAGATTGCGTTACCATCCGTCATATAGAGTGCGTATGAAAGTGCTCGAAATTTTAACGCCTAAAATCAGCAGTGAATTATTTATTGAAATGTTAATAGAGATATTTCTGTCTGCCGATAAACCCGGAATTATAAATGAATACGAATTAGATGTCAGAACTTTAAAGACAGAACATTTTAAAAGCATTCTACGTCAGTTGGAAGAATTAAGATACAATATTAATAATTTAAATTCTCAACAGCTTACTTTTAGTGAATTATTATTAAGAGCTATTACAGAATTTGGTATTAGACATCCGATGGAATACAAATGGGCTAGAGCCGAAATGGTAAAGTGGAATTTATCATCTGCACCGGAAAATATTATTTCAGTTACCAGTTCAGCCATTGAAAAACTAATCAGCGGATTTAGAGCTTGGTTGGGGCCAAACCGCACAATTGCCATTGATAATAATTCAAACGAAGAGTATTCCTGGAAAGATACGATTAACTTTGATCAGAACGTTCTCAGCCAATATAAAGATATTTTATATGATGTGTTGTCCAATACTCATTTGGTTAAAGAAACTATTTTTCTGTTATCAAATTACCAAATTGTTGATCTTGATAATATTCAAACTCAAGGGATATGGATCATATTGCTTCGTCAAGGACAAGGAAAAATTATTTTTCGAGTTACTGTCCAAACTCGCGACAATAAAACTTATAATTTCGTCATAAATTTATTTGAAACTAAAAATACCGACTTTATTTTGGACGAAATTAAACATTTAATTGTTACCGGTTCGGCAAGTTATACATCTAAGCTTGTCGAAGATTTTGGTGGGTATTGGCTTGAATACAAAATATTTACCGAAGAATATGTTCAGGGAGAAACATTATATCAATATCTCGAACGAAATCGCTATCAAATTGCATCGAAAGAAAAGGCCGATCTTTGGCAGCTACGCTGGCTACATTTTATTTGGAACGGGGCAATAGCTTATTTCAATTTTTTCCGCAGATCAAATTTTAAATATTATATTTCAGATTCTTCACCAAAAACTTTAATAATACCGGAACATGATTATGAAGTCGGGACGCGATTAATATCTATATCGCATCGGGTAACTGTCGAAACCGTAACAGCAGTGATGCTATCCTTTTACGATAATTATATTATTAAAATTGAACAACGCTACGATGGTTTAGAACATGTTGCGGATTGGGAAGTGCTTTTTTGCGTATTACTGCAAACAGTTAGCGTTAAAAAAGGTATTGAATTGTTAAAACAGCTCACAGCTGAATTGGAAAATCGTGAAAATGAAATTCAGGCCAAAAAATACAAATTAACAGAAAATCGAATAACAAAATTTATTGATGATGTTAATGAAAATGGACTGCTAATTAAACAAGTCGTATTTGCTTCGCTTCGATATGAGCGGTGGTTGGCGCTCAATCCTAAAGCTACAACCGAAGCACGCGGTTCGATACTAAAACAACTGTATATTGATTATGATCTTGAAAATTTAATTGATGATTATCCCGAAACTCGCATTCGATTTTTCTTAATTACAGCTTTCAAGGATTCAAAAGAAAATGTAAAAAAAGAACTATTATTACTTCAAAAAGGATTACGTACCAAAACTATTTCCACGCAAAATCTCGATGTTCACTTAAACAATATTAATAACAAGGTGGCATTATCAGATTATGAGAAATATTTTTTAGCACGCTTGGTTTTTGCGCACATCGATGCTTCCGGTAAAAGCGAGGAATTTGTTTGGGATTCCGGAACCGAAGGAAAATTAGATTTAATTTCTGCAATTACCGACAATATGGGCGAAAAACATCAAATACGTGAACCACTTCATCCTAAGGAAATAGCTAAATTTCAAACTTTATTGTTTAATGCAAATCTGATGGCAACATTTAATCAGCAACACGAATTCCTATTTGTATTTAATTCAAATAATCAATTAATCGGTGGCGTATATTGGATAAAAACCGATGAAAGTTCTGTATATCTTGAACGAATAGTTATCCATCCCAATTACCGCAATAGAAAATTAAGTAGTATACTGTTAGATGAATTATTCAACCGTTTGAGAAATAAACGCTACAAATATATAACCGTTGGGTTCTTCCAAGCCGGTTTATTTTATAACAAAGGATTTATCATCGATAAACGCTTTGGTGGTTTGGTTAAGAAATTGTAAAGCACTAATTCAACCGTTATATGTTTTGGGTGTAATTTGGAATATTAGATTGCCAGAAGTAATTTTGAATAGATCAAAATAATAGAGTATAACATGAAAAAGATAATACTCAGCTTATATTTGGTACTAATTAGTTCAGGATATTGTGCCTATTTAAAAAATGTACCACAAGTTTTAACTCAACCAAATGGCAAAATAATTGATGTATTTGCAACTGGGGATGAATATTATAATTGGTTGCATGATGAAACTAATTATACAATTGTCCAAGACCATTCTAACGGCTATTATGTTTATGCGAAACTCGAAAATAATGAGCTAGTCCCTACTAAATATATTGTTGGTGCAACAAATCCACAAAACACTGAGCTAGAGCCCGGCACAAATATAGATCAAGCACAAGTTCAACAGATCAGAATTGATGCAAATCTAAATAATATTGGTTTATCACAAAATATTCAATTTAAACAATATCAAGAATTTTACTATATCACAAAAGGGCTACTAAATAATATTGTGATTTTTATTAGTTTTATAGGACAAGATGGTTGGTCAGAAACTTTGGAAGATTACGAAAGATTATACAATAGCCCTAATGAATGGTCAATGTACAATTATTATCAAGAAAATTCTAATAATCAACTTGAGATAAAGTCACATTTTTTCCCTCGGCCGCAAAATGGAAAGTTGATATCCTATGTTGACCCTAATCCAATTGACTATTATTTTGAGTATGATTCCATTACTAATCCAATTGGTTATCAATCAGGAGAAAGATGGCATAGACGACAAGCATTAATGAAAAGTGCAATCGATTTTGTGAAGAATGAAATTATCGATTCGGGAATAGATATTGATTTAAATTCAGATAATTATATTGATGCCATAAGCTTTGTCGTAAATAATACAAAATATTGGGGTGGTGCTTTTTGGCCACATGTTGCAGGAATGTCTTCGACAAACACCAGCATTGCCGGAAAAATGGCCTACGTATATTCTCTGCAATCATACCTTGATTGGAGACTGTCAGTATTTTTGCATGAAATGGGGCACCAGCTCGGTGCTCCTGATTTATACTATGTGCTCGGTCCATGGGATATAATGTCTATTAGTCGTTTGGCAGGACATTTTACTACCCATGTTAAGCACAAGTACTTTAATTGGTTTGAAAATATTCCTATAATTGATAGGAACGGTACATATACCCTATTGCCCCCCTATCTAATTCACCTTTCGCTTGCTATAGAATTAATTCACCTTATTCATCCGAAGAATATTTTTTAGTCGAATATCGTAAAGCTGAGGGAATTTATGAATCTAATTTGTCTGGGTCAGGTTTAGTCGTATATCGAGTGAACTATTCTCAACACACAAATTTTTATTTTCCGTATGAATTATATGCATACCACCATCCTAAGCGTGGAAATGGGATTTTTGATGCATTCTTTTCATCCGAAGTAAGTAGAACCATTATTAATGATTATACAAATCCTGCGATTTTATTAAGTGACAGCACCAGAGGGGGCGTAAATATAACCAATATTGGCTATGCCGGTGAAACAATTCAATTTGATGTTCATTTTCCCTCTTCAACAATTGATTTTATTGATATAGAGCAATATGATGAAGGATTATTAGAATTAAAATGGAATTTAGTTTTTGAAGATTGGGTTAAACAATATAATATTTATCGAAGTATTGGAAACACCAACATTTTTGAAAAAATTGACGTAGTTGAGCATCCCTATACAATTTTTGAAGATACATCGCTAATAAACCATAGTAATTATCATTATAAAATTGTTGCTGAAGATACTCTGGGTATGGAACGAGAATATTCTGAAATAGTTAATACAACTGTCGAACTTCCTGATGCAATACCACAAAATTTAATAGCAGAACCATTATCAGAAAAACGAGTAAAAATTAAATGGAATGTTGGGGTAGGTAGTTGGGTATATTCTTATGACATATTTAGAAAACAAGAATCCGACAATACGTTTAAGTTAATAACAAATATACCAAAGAATGTTACAGAGTTTATTGACAAAAATCTCATTTCTGGGAAAATTTATAACTATGAGGTTATTAGTATTGACAAATATGGGAATGAACGTGGCGCTTCTGAAACAAATGTAAAAATATTTTCACCACCGACTAGCTCCAACGCAACTATTTCAATAAATGAAGATGAAATGTACGATTTTAATATAAACGATTTCGAATTTAATGATCTCGATAAGCATACTTTCGGTGGAATTAAAATTATAAAAACTCCTAATAGTAATAAAGGTAATCTTATATTTAATCAATCTACTGTAAAGGAAGAACAAATCATTAATAATATCGACCAATTAATATTTAAACCTGCGGTAAATCAATTTGGCAGTCCTCTTACAAATTTCGAATTTAAAGTAATTGATGAATCAGGTGACATAAGTAATGGAACTTATACTTTCACATTTAATGTTCTGCCGATCAATGATAGTCCCAGTGATTTTTATTTAAAGACTCCTATCCACAATGATACACTAAAAATCTCTAAAATTAATTTATAAGACGAATTTGTTTTTAGTTGGGACACCTCAACAGATATCGAAAACGATAATATTATATATAAATTTATTTCTACTGGAAGTATTGAATTTCTATCCATTGATAGTTTAACGATAAATGAGCTTAGGGTTAATATAAGTAATATTGCATCAAATATTGATTCATCAAAAATATATACTGGTACTTGGTTAGTAACTGCATCAGATGGAAATGGAAAAACAGAAGCTATAAATGGACCATTCAACTTAATATTGGACGCAACTGAAATAATATTAGATAAATTTAATTTAGAGCAAAACTTTCCTAATCCTTTCAATTCAGTTACTACGATATATTATACATTAGTTGATAACACAAATGTTAAATTTGAAATTATTGACATCAATGGGAGACTAATCAATACACTTGTTAACGAAAATCAAACAAAAGGTCTAAAATCAATTACTTGGGATGGCAAAGATCAGTTTGGAAATTTTGCCAAATCCGGCGTCTATTTTTATAGATTAAAAACTAAAAACAATGACAAAACAAAAAAATTGGTATTTATTAAATAAGATTTGATTTGTTTCTCTAAATACATATCCCATGATATATAATCTATTAGTTTGCAACTGGTGCATTTATTTCTGAATTTTAGCGATATATGCAAATAACTGTACCGGGAAAGGGACTCGAACCCTCACCTCACGAAGAGACTAGATCCTAAATCTAGCGCGTCTACCAATTCCGCCATCCCGGTATTGAAATCATAGAACTTACAGATTTTCATGAAACTTGAGAATATCCGCGATTTTTATATTGTTGCAATTTTTTATATTTTACTTCTACTTCTTTACCATCCGGTGAAATCATTTTAATTTTGGTATTCCGTCCAATTTTTTCATTGGCAACGACCGGTTTACGTGTTGCTCGCTGTGGCTGATTAGCTTGTTGATCTCCCTCCGGTTGTCCGGCAAAACCCATGCCGGTTGTATCTTGATGTTGAACCTGAACATTGCGTGTTCTCTGTTGGATTGTTCCGGGAGCTTGTTCAACACCTTGAATTTGTGTACGGAATAAACGCTGAATTGAACTGCGAGTTAGATCTTTCATCATTGATTGAAACAGATTAAATCCTTCCGATTTGTATTCCAAGAGTGGGTCTTTTTGTCCGTAAGCGCGTAAATTTATCCCTTCCCGAACTTGATCCATTGCGTATAAATGATCTTTCCATTTTTCATCGATAGTTCTTAAAATTACATATCGCTCAAAATTACGCATAACATCGGCCGGTATGAGTGCTTCGCGAGCGGCATACATTGATTGAGCTTGGTCCAAAATAAATTGACGAACGTCATCAATTGAAATATCCTGTCTACCGCCTGTGGAACGAACATCATCCATTGTTACATCAACCATTAAGTGCGCGGCAAAATTCTGACGTAAATTATTCCAATCCCAATCAGAAATATTAGTATCTGTTTGTTCATTTAAATCATCATCAATGAAATCTTCGATAAATTCCATCACAGTATCTTTCATGTTTTCGCCGTGCAAAGCTTGGTTGCGCATATCGTAAACGACCAGCCGCTGTTGGTTCATTACATCATCGTATTCAAGCAAATGTTTTCGAATACCAAAATTGCGCGCTTCAACTTTTTTCTGAGAATTGCTGATTGCGCGCGTTACCATGCCGGCTGTGATAACTTCACCTTCTTCAACGCCCAGTCGATCCATTATTGCGGCTACACGGTCACTGCCAAATAGCCGCATTAGATCATCTTCCAATGATAAATAAAATTGCGATGAACCCGGGTCTCCTTGTCGGCCGGCGCGACCACGCAATTGCAAATCTATTCGGCGTGATTCATGGCGTTCTGTACCGATTATGTGTAATCCGCCTAATTCTATAATACCCTTGCCAAGTTTTATATCGGTACCGCGACCGGCCATATTTGTTGCTATCGTAACGGCGCCGCGCTGACCGGCACGCTGCACAATTTCTGCTTCACTCTTATGTTGTTTAGCATTGAGAACATTATGCGGAATACCGCGCCTTTTTAACATTCTTGATAAAAGTTCGGAAACTTCAACCGTAATTGTCCCTACGAGCGTTGGTTGACCCTTGGCATAACAGGCTGCAATTTCTTCAATAACGGCATTATATTTTTCGCGTTTTGTTTTATAAACTAAATCTTGTTTATCGATTCGAATAACGTCTACATTTGTTGGGATAGCAGTCACATCCAACTTATAAATCGAACCTAATTCTTCTGCTTCGGTTTCGGCTGTTCCAGTCATGCCTGACAATTTATCATATAATCTAAAGTAATTTTGAATAGTAATTGTGGCTAAGGTTTGTGTTTCGCGCTCAATCCTAACGTTTTCTTTGGCTTCCAACGCTTGGTGAAGTCCTTCGCTATAACGCCTCCCGGGCAAAATTCGACCGGTAAATTCATCCACAATTAGCACTTTGCCGTTTTGAACAACGTATTCTACATCTTTTTCATACATTGAATAAGCTCGCAAGAGCTGATTAAAATTGTGAATTTTGCCGCTGCGTTCCGCATGTATTTGATGTACTTTTTCAATTTCTTGCGCTTTTTCAAGCTTAGATAATCCGGTTCTATTGTCTATATCATCTAATAATTCCCCTAAATCGGGTATCACAAAAGTTTCCGGATTATCCGGCGAAAGAGCTAACCGACCTTTATCTGTTATATCCAAAACATGTGATTTTTCTTCAATACTAAAGAAGAGCTCATCATCAACTTCGTGGAGCTTTTTATCGCGAATGAAATTCGATTCGACGTTGCGCATTAATTTTATCATACCGGTTTCTTGGAATAATTTCATTAGGCGTGGATGTTTCGGCATGCCACGATTTGCCTGCAAAAGTTTTAATCCGGCTTCTTCATCCTTGTTTTCTTTGAGCAAATTCTCGGCTTCACGCACTAACTCTGAAACTAAGGTATTTTGCCGACGATAAAGCATTTGAACCGCCGGTTTCAGGTCTTTATAGGAGCTATCAACAGGAGCATCTACTGAGCCAGAAATTATTAATGGCGTCCGCGCCTCATCGATGAGTACACTATCAACCTCATCCACAATCGCGTAGGCATGACCGCGTTGCACTTGATCTTCCGGTGCAAGCGACATATTGTCACGTAAGTAATCGAAACCAAATTCATTATTCGTACCATAAGTGATATCACAATTATAAGCCGCACGCCGTTGGGAATTGTCCATCGTGTTTAAAATATATCCTACAGTCAAACCCAACCGTTTGTATATTTCACCCATCCATTCCGCATCGCGCTGGGCGAGGTAATCATTCACCGTAACCAGATGAGCACCACGACCAGTTAGAGCATTTAGATACATTGGCATAGTAGCAACAAGCGTTTTGCCTTCTCCAGTTTTCATCTCGGCAACTTTACCACGATGAAGAATTATTGCACCAATCAACTGAACATCATAGGGATTCATTTCCCAATTAATTTCTTGCCCAACAACACGCCACGACTTTCCAATTAATCGTTGACAAGTTTCCTTAACCATAGCAAAAGCTTCCGGCAAGAATTCATCTACTTTTTTTTGCTCTACTCGTAAAATTTGCTGCTTTTTTTCGTCTTTATCTATCTTGCTATTTGATAACTCTTGTTCAATTTTCTCGCGTGCCGCTATTATTTCTGAGCGAATTTCATTGGTCCGATTTACAAGCTCCTCATCACTTTTCGTTTTCATGGATCCAGCAATTATTTTTATTTCTTTGACGATCGGCCAAAGTGACTTTATTTCTCGATCGGATTTTGTTCCGAATAGTTTTGTTAATACACTCATAATTTGTAAAATATTTTAAACGTCAAAACTTGCAACTTCGTACTAAAATGTTTTTAAATAATTGAGTCAAATTTAGTTTAAATGGTTTCTAAACGATTATAAATATTTTAGTAGACTTTGTTCACACATTTTAAATGTTAATTTTCCCGTTTTTTAGATCTTTGTATATTGAATCTAATATGCCATTAACAAAGGCGGAACTTTCTCCAGTGCTATAAAATTTAGCAATTTGTATAGCTTCGGTAATGGTAACTTTTGGTGGAACATCATCAATATAAAATAATTCTGCAGTTGACATCTGTAGTATCAATTGATCTAACAAAGCTACCCGTGACCATTCCCAATTTTCTAAAAATTTGGTGATAGTTTTGATGACAAATTCTTCATACGCAATGGATTTGGCATACAATTCGGAGACGTAATTCTTAGTTTCATTATCAAACTTGTAGCGTTTATAAATGTCTGCTAATATTTTGTTCTCATTTTCTTGGCTGATATGCACCGAGTACAACGCTTGCAATACAGCTACTCGCGCTTTATGACGAGGATGCTTGCTACCGGGCATTTTTATGTTATTGGATATATCCACTCAAATTGGTCGTCAATTTCTTCTCTTTGAATTCCCAACAATATTTTGCGTAATTTTTTAGTAACCGGACCAATTTCATTATTATTGATTGTTGTAGAAGAATTATGCGTTGTAATTTTTCCAACCGGCGTAACTACAACCGCTGTGCCACTGCAAAATACTTCATCAGCCCTTAATAAATCTTTAACAGAAATTCCGCGTTCGCGAACTTCCATATGCAACATTTCGCGGGCGATTGTCAAAACCGAATCACGTGTTACACCGGGCAATATTGAACCGTCCAATGAAGGTGTCATTAAAACCTTGTCTTTCACAACAAATAAATTCGCCGAACCGACTTCCTCAATGTATTTTTCGTTGGCAGCATTAAGATAAATTGCTTCATCAAATCCAGTTTTTTTAGCAAGTTTTTGCGGATAAAGTGAAGCCGCATAATTCCCGATTACCTTGTGTCCGCCAGTTCCTTTAGGCGCCGCACGATGAAATTGATTGGTGACGCGCAGATTTAAACATCTCAAACCTGTTTTGAAATAGGGACCGACCGGTGAAACAAATATTAAAAAAGTGTATGATGGAGCCGGACTCACTCCCAATACCGGACCAGTGCCCCAAATTACAGGTCTGAGATATAAACTACCCTTACCACGCGGCGGAACATAATCGATATTATCGCGAACAACTTGCTCCACAGCATCTAAAAACATTTCTTTTGGAACTTTTGGTATTACAACTCTTTCAGCGGAAGATGCCGCGCGAATTGCATTTTTTTGCGGACGGAACAAAACAATTCTATCTTTTTTTGTTCGATATGCTTTCATTCCTTCAAATACACCCTGACCATAATTTAACACACCGGCGGCCGGTGAAATCGTTATGTCACCAAACGGAATTAATTTCCCCTTATTCCAATTTCCATTAAGTTTACAATGCGCCATATACATTGATCGTGCCGGCGTTAAACTAAATGTTAAATTTTCCCAATCAATATTTTTTACCAATTTTTGTTTTGCAATCATTTTATTCTCCTAAGACTGATCGTGCTATGACGACTTCCTGTATTTCAGAAGTACCTTCATAAATCTGTGTAATTTTTGCATCGCGCATTAAGCGCTCCACACCATATTCCTGCATATAGCCGTAGCCGCCATGAATTTGCACACATTCGCGGGCAGCATCTACCGCAATCTGCGATGCGAATTGCTTCGCCATTGCAGCTTCTTGAGCAAATGATTTATGTTCATCTTTCAATTTCGCGGCTCGATAAATCAATAAACGCGCGGCATCTATATTTGTTGCCATTACAGCAATTTTTGATTGTATTGCACCAAATGATGCAATGGTTTTACCAAATTGCTTGCGCTCCTTGGCATAAGCAACACTTTGGTCCAATGCCGCCTGAGCGATTCCAAGGGCTTGGGCCGCAATTCCAATCCTACCACCATTCAAAGTCCGCATCGCTATGCGAAAACCCTGCCCTGGCGTATTTACCATATTTTCTGCCGGAACACGACAATTATCAAAATATAATTCACACGTTTCCGAGCCACGAATTCCTAACTTATCCTCTTTACGCCCGCGCGAAAATCCTTTCATTCCAGCTTCAATAATGAAACAGGAAATACCTTTGTATCCGACACCTTTTGTTGTCGGAATCATCAACATCACAATATCACAAGTTAAGCCATTGGTTACCCAATTTTTGGTTCCATTCAAAATATAGCTATCGCCATCCTTTTGAGCGAAAGTAGCCATATTACTAGCATCAGAGCCTGATTGTGGCTCACTCAAACTGAAAGCACCAATAAACTCACCGGTGGCAAGTTTGGTAAGATATTTTTCCCTTTGTTTATCATTTGCCCAGTCCAAAAATATTTGACATACTAAGGAATTATTTACTGACATTATTACTCCAGCCGATGCATCAATTCGTGATATTTCTTCCATTGCAATCACATAACTGACAGCATCCATTCCGGCGCCGTTCCAATCTTCAGGGACCATCATACCGAGGAAACCTAACTCACCCATCATTATTACTTGTTTCTTAGGTGTCTCAGATTTATCGTCGCGTTCAATCACGCCTGGTTCAAGGTGTTCAAATGCAAAATCGCGCGCAGTTTTTTTGATCAATTCTTGCTCTTCAGTTAATTTAAAATCCATCAAACCCTCTCAACAATTACAGCGGAGGCTTCACCACCACCGATACATAAAGTGGCCAATCCGAGGCGGGCATTTCGCGCTTTCATAGCATGTACTAAAGTAGTGAATATCCTTGCACCGGAAGCGCCAATTGGATGTCCCAATGCGATTGCGCCACCATTTACATTAACTTTATTCATATCAATTTTGAAATCATCAATAGCTGCCATTGCGACAGGTGCAAAAGCCTCGTTTATTTCCCAAAGGTCAATATCTTCAGCACTTAAATTAGCTTTTTTGAGCACTTTGGCGATGGCTCCACTCGGCGCTGTTGTAAACCATTCCGGTGCCTGTGCAAACGATGCTTGCGAAATAATTTTTACTATCGGGAGTAGATTTAACTCCTGTGCTTTTTCTGGTGACATTACTAAAGTAGCGGCAGCGCCATCATTTATTTTTGAAGCATTAGCAGCTGTTACTGTCCCATCTTTTTCAAAAGCGGGACGCAAATTGGGTATTTTATCAAATTTTGCTCGTTTTGGTTCATCATCAGCGGTAACAATTATAGGTTCTCCTTTGCGCTGTGGAATTTCCACCGGTATAATTTCTGCTTCAAATAATCGTTTATCTTGCGCAGCTTGCGCTCGTTTGTATGATTCAATCGCGAAATTATCTTGCAACTCACGCGTATAGTTTCGATCTTTAGCGCAAAGTTCAGCACAATTTCCCATATGAATATTATTATAAACGTCCCACAATCCATCTTTGATCATTGAATCAACCAGCTTGGCATGCCCTAAGCGATAACCGGAACGTGCTTTGGATAATAGATACGGTGCTTGACTCATATTTTCCATACCGCCAGCAATGATCACATCGGCAGCACCCACTTGGATCGTCTGTGCCGCAAGTATTATGGATTTAAGTCCGGAACCACACATTTTATTGATTGTCAAGCATTCTACTGAATCAGGTAAACCTGCACTGAGCGCAGCCTGTCTGGCCGGTGCCTGCCCCAACCCCGCTGTAAGTACACAACCCATTATAACTTCATCAATTTGGTTTAGATCGATTTTTGATTCATCAATTAGATTTCTTATAACTACGCTACCCAATTTTGGCGCAGCTACCAATGCTAAACTTCCTTGGAAAAATCCAACCGGCGTACGTTTAGCTGCAGTAATTACTACTTCTTTTAATTTTGACATAAAGTTTACATTTAATTTTTAATAAATAACTGCTTAATACTTCTGGAGGACACGAATTAATATCCTTTATAATTAGGATTTAAGTATCTAAAACTTGTCAATGTTAGTAATGAACACAAATTATTAAATATTTATATTGAAAATAGATCTAAAATTAATCAATATTATGATTTTACGTAGGGGAAATAAAATATTAAATCAATTGATACTTCTATGACTATATTAATTATTTATTTGTTCTATTTAATAAAATTCAGGTAATTTTTTATATGGCTAAATTACTTACAATAAAAGAGGCCAGTAAATGGGCATCCAATTATCTAAAGAAACAGGTAACTCCATCAAATATTTCTTATTTAATTCAATATGGTAGAGTTCCTAAAATTTGTAATACTGGAAATACACAAGTTGCAAAAGAAGAATTAATGAAGTACTATGAGCAAAATAATAGCACAAAAGAAGAACGTTGAAAAGACAAATTAGGTGATGATTTAAACTGGACATTATCATTCTCTGAGTATAAAGAATCCCAGACTACAAAGCATGTTCACAGATTGCATCCTTACAAAGGAAAGTTTATACCTCAATTAGTCGAATACTTTTTAGACTCTAATACAGACAAGTTTAAAAAAGAAGTTTTTTTTCAAAAAAGGCGATATTGTACTTGACCCCCTTTAGCGGTTCAGGCACAACTTTAGTTCAGGCAAACGAATTAGGTATTCATGCTATAGGAATTGATATTTCTGCCTTCAATGCACACATAAGCAATTCAAAAGTTGACAAATATAATTTTCAACTTATTCAAGACACAGCGAAAGAAATATCCTTAAAATTGAAGGAATACCTTAAAAGCAGAAATAATGTTGAGTTTGAAACGGAATTATTAGAAGAACTAAAAATTTTCAATGCAAAATATTTTCCTTCTCCAGAATTTAAATTTAAAGTTAGACAAAAAGAAGTTAATGAGAAAGAATATGGTAAAGAAAAAGAGCGGGAGTTTTTACCGATTTATCAGAAATTAATAGATGAATACAAAATAGAACTTAAACAAGATAAATCTGAATCTTTTTTAGGTAAGTGGTTTACAAAAGTTATTCAAAATGAAATTGATTTTGTTTTCAATGAAATCAAAAAAATAAAAGACAACCCTACAAAACGTATTTTAAGCACTGTTTTGAGTAGAACTGTTCGTTCATGCAGAGCAACAACTCATTCTGATTTAGCAACTCTTCTAAAACCACAAACCACAGCATATTACTGCAAGATATGCAAACCACTTTTTTCGATTGCTAATTGGTGGAATAGATATACTAATGATACAATTAATCGTATAAAACAGTTTGATAGATTAAGAACAGACACCAATCAAATTTGCTTAACTGGGGATAGTCGCAACATTAATATTATTTTGAAATTAGAAGAAAAAATGCCTAGTTTTGCTAAAAAAGTTAGTGAACACAAAATTGATGGTATATTTTCAAGTCCACCTTATGTTGGTTTAATTGATTATCATGATCAGCACGCTTATTCATACGATTTATTTGGATTCAAAAGAAAAGATGAGTTGGAGATAGGTCCACTGTACAAAGGGCAAGGGCGTGAAGCCAAAGAATGCTAACAAAAGGAATTGCAGATGTTTTGATAAATAGCAAGCGATTTCTAAATGAAAACTATGATGTGTTTTTAGTAGCAAATGACAAATACGGACTATACCCTAAAATAGCAGAAACGGTAGGGATGAAAATTGTAAATCAATATAAACGACCAGTTTTAAATAGAACCGAGAAAAATAAATCAGCATATTCTGAAATTATATTTCATTTAAAAAACAATTAAAATAATGGCTTTATCAGATAATCAAAAACAGAAAATTAAGGATTTGCTATCACAGAAATTGGAAGCAAAATTGAAATCTTATGGAAGAGAAACAATTTCAGTGCCTTTTCTTGCAAGGTTGATACAAGATAATGAGAAGATTGCGGCTTACTCTTTTATTCATTCAATGGCAACAACTCTTGGGATGTCCATTCATGAAGAAGTTTCTGTAATCCTTGCATCTGAAACAGCAGATGAATGTTTCAGAAATTATGGTGTTGGTGGAGCTATTTCAAAAAGTCAAAAATATGTAATCGGGAATATAATCGCTAAACTAAGAAATGGTGAACGCGAAGCTGATATTGATGAAGAACGCGAAGAAGTTTTAAATGCATCAACTGAAAATGGGGAGTTTCAAAAATCAGGGAATATTGCTGATTTTTATATGAAAAGAAATGGCGAAGAATACTATTTTGAAATTAAAACTGTAAAACCAAATATTGATGTTTTTGAAAAAAGTAAAACAAAATTGTTAGAGTGGGTTGCAAGAAGAAGAAAACTTGTCAATGTTAGTAATGAACACAAATTATTAAATATTTATATTAAAGATAGATATAAAATTAATCAATATTATGTTTTTACACAGGTGAAAAATAGATAATAATAGTATGAAAATTAATTTGAAATATTGCTTGAATTATTAGTTTGTTAAAAATAGTTTTGGATTACTAATTTCAATAAATATTAAAATGATTCAAATTTTGTTGATATCATACTATTTTTGAGGATCATATTAACAACTTAAATGAAAGAGTACGAATTAAATACATCTGAAAATAATATCGTAAAAGATTTATTTTACGAATACAATTTAGGTGCAAAACCGTTTTTAAAATGGGTTGGCGGGAAGAGACAACTATTAGATGCTTTTAGGAATTTATATCCACGAGAACTTAAAGAAAAAAAAATAAAAAACTACTATGAACCTTTTGTAGGTGGTGGTGCAGTTTTTTTTGATATCGCACAAAATTATGAAATCGAAAATGCATTTTTATATGATATAAACGAAGAATTGATTTTAACCTATTTGGTAATTCAAAAAGATGTTTTAAAATTAATTGATTCTTTGCAATATTATGATTTACAGTATAAAAAATTATCTGAAGCAAAGCAAAAAGATTACTACTATGGTATAAGAGACTGTTTTAATCAACAACGTTTTAATATTGACTATGATAACTATTCAGAAAATTGGATTCCACGAGCTGCTCAGACAATTTTTTTAAATCGCACTTGTTTTAATGGTCTTTTTAGATTTAATTCAAATGGTGATTTTAATTCACCAATGGGAAAATATGCTAATCCAAAAATTGTTGATGAACAAAATCTTTTGAACGTTTCAAAACTATTAGAAATTGCAATTATCAGAAAAGCCGATTTTAAAGAAGTAAAGCAAGACTTAAATGGAATTAGTTCTTTCCTATATTTCGATCCACCTTACAAACCTATTAGTAAAACTTCAAATTTTACATCGTATAGTAAATTGAAGTTTAAAAATGTTGATCAACTGAAACTATCAAGTTTGTTTTATGAATTAAATGAAAGTGGTTATAAACTAATGTTAAGTAATTCAGATCCTAAAAACACCGATCCAACTGATGATTCATTTGACAAAATTTATCAAGATTTCAATATTACCAGAGTAAATGCAAAAAGATCTATCAACTCTAATCCTAAAAAGAGAAAACCAATTAAAGAAATTGTTGTAACAAACTACGAAACGTGAAAAAAGGAATAAAAACAAACATAACAGGTACTCAATTAGAAAAAGCTGTACAGACTGTTCTTTTGGAAAAAGGTTTTGAAATTGAAATGTATCGTGTTTGGAACAAAAATCCTAAAGCATTTGGAAAAGAATTATTACTCAAGAATGTTCCTTTCAAAACAATTTACGGACATAAAGGATATACCGAGTTTTTATTATTATCTGAAAAACACGATCTTAAAATAAGAATAGAATGCAAATGGCAACAGAGTGGAGGTTCTGTTGATGAGAAGTTACCGTATGTTTATTTAAATTCTATTGAAGCTATGCCTGAAAAAGATATTATGATATTAGTGGATGGCGACGGATTCAAAACAGGAGCAAAAACATGGATTCGCGATGCCGCAATAAAAAAATTATACACTAACGAAATGAATCAAGATACTACTGTTACAATATTCTCTTTAACAGAATTTTTTACTTGGGCGAATAATACCTTTTAAAATTCATTGAATGTTCAATCAATCACTGATTCAAATTTGATTCAGATTTTTATATATTACTATTTATCATACGCTTTAATTATCTTTTTCACTAACCTATGTCGAACAACGTCGGATTCCGTCATAGTTGCAAACCCGATACCATCAATATCTTGAAGAATAGCTGCAGCTTGAATTAGACCTGACTTAGTATTTTGAGGCAAATCAATTTGGGTAATATCACCGGTAATTATTGCTTTTGAATTAACACCAAGACGGGTTAAAAACATTTTCATTTGCATTGTAGTTGCATTTTGTGCTTCGTCTAAAATTAAAAAAGCGTTGTTAAGGGTCCGTCCACGCATATATGCTAATGGCACAACTTCGATTATTTTTTTTGCCAATAAGGGCTTTAATTTTGTTTGAAGCAACATATCACCAAGCGCATCATACAAGGGTGTTAAATAGGGATCAACTTTTTCTTGTAAATCACCCGGTAAAAATCCAAGGTTTTCACCTGCTTCAACAGCCGGGCGGCATAAAACAATTTTATCAACTTGATGGCGTTCCAAAGCTGCTACCGCAAACGCTACAGCGATGTAAGTTTTACCGGTTCCAGCCGGGCCGATGCTAAATACAATATCATTTTCCTGAACATTTTTAATATAAATTTTCTGCCCATCGGTTCTGGCCTTTATCGCGCCCTTGCGACCATAATGAATTATATTATCATTCTGGGGGTTTGATTTACCATTCTCAACATCAATAATTTTTAACAGCATTTTGACATCTTTTTGCGTTAAACTGCCTTTTCGATTTAAGGTCTGCATCATTTGGTGGATTAAATCCTGTATGCTCCCTATTTCTGATGCACTGCCATCTAATATTAATTTATCGCCGCGTAGCGTGATATTTGCTAAAAAGGCATCTTCGAGCAGTAGCAAGTTGGCATCACCGGCGCCAAATAAACTTTGCAAATCAATTCCCTTCAATTCGATTATCTTTTTCATTTTCTTATTTTTTGACTAATTTTACTAAGATAATTTAAATTATTATCAAATATACTTTGAGATAATTATTAGTTGATAATTTTAGAAGGATAATCTATGAGCAAACCCATGTCAGTAAAAAATTATATGGCGGATGAATTAATAACCTTTACGCCGGATACAAATGTATTAACTGCCATTCGCACTTTATTAAATGAAGAGATTTCAGGCGCACCGGTGGTTGATGAAACAGGTTGGATCGTTGGGATTATTTCGGAATATGATTGTTTGAAACCCAATCTTATTTCATCATACCATAATGATGAAGGACAGCTTGTAAAAGACTGCATGTCTACTAACGTAATCAAAGTCAATGCTGACATGAGTTTACTTGAAGCGGCCGAATTATGCATCAAACATGGCGTCCGACGTTTACCGGTTGTTGAAAATAAAAAGTTAATTGGGCAAATCAGCCGCAGGGATATTTTAAGGGCAATTAATGAATCAGTCGATAGTGTAGCTTAAGGTTGTTTTAATATTATCCATCAATTCCGTATTCAATTTATTTTGAAAAAGAAAACAGTTATTTTTTCAAACTTATTCCTAATTCATCCAATTGTTTTTGTGAAACTTCGGAAGGCGATTCATCCATCAAAGAAGTTGCCGAAGTTGTTTTAGGGAAAGCAATCACATCGCGAATATTATCGGTGCCGACAAGCAACATAATTAACCTGTCTAATCCCAAGGCAATACCACCGTGTGGAGGCGCCCCATATTTAAATGCTTCAAGTAAAAAACCAAATTTTTTCTGCGCTTCAGTCTGCGATATTCCAAGTAAATCAAAAACTTGTTTCTGTACATTTCGTTGATGTATCCTAATGGAGCCTCCGCCTACTTCATACCCATTTATTACAATATCATATCCACGTGATAAAACCGATTTTGGATCGGTATTTAATTTGGATAAATCTTCCAATTTTGGCGCTGTAAACGGATGATGCATTGCTGAAAATCTTTGTTCAGTTTCATCCCATTCAAACATAGGAACATCCATAATCCACAGCGGCTTGAAAATATTTTTATCGATTAAATTTTCACGTTTGGCAATTTCCGTGCGCAGAGCACCGAGTGCTTGCCAAACGACTTTTTTTTCATCGCCAATAACTAGAAGCAGATCATTATTATTTAATGAAAAATCAGCGACAATCTTCTTTTGTAAATCGGCGGCAAAGAACTTGGAAATTCCACCGATTAATTCTCCACCTTCAATTTTCATCCATGCTAAACCTTTGGCACCATGGTGTTTAGCAAAATCGGTCAACCCATCAATAACTTTGCGCGAATATTTATCGGCAACATTTTTAACTACCAAGCATTTTACGGATTCACAATTTTTAAACACATTAAAATCAGATACAGCACTGTATTGCTTAAATTCTTGTAATGGCATTTTGAAGCGTAAATCGGGTTTATCGGTGCCATAATTTTCCATAGCATCGAAATATTTCATAATCGGAAATTTGTTAGGTAATTCTAGGCCGATTACATCACTGAATATATTGCGAATTAATTCTGTTATCATCTTGATAATATCGGTTTCGTCAACGAAAGACATCTCAATATCAATTTGAGTAAATTCGGGTTGACGGTCAGCTCGCAGATCTTCATCGCGGAAACATTTCACAATTTGAAAATAACGATCAAAACCGGAGACCATTAATAATTGTTTATAGGTTTGCGGAGATTGGGGTAACGCATAAAATTTACCATTATGCAAACGACTTGGAACGAGGTAATCGCGGGCGCCTTCGGGAGTGGATTTCATCAATACCGGTGTTTCAATTTCCATAAAATTATTATCGGATAAATATTTTCGAACGGCTTGATACGTATCATGGCGTAACTTCAAATTCCGTTGCAATTCTTCGGTGCGCAATTCCAAATAGCGATATTTTAAGCGCAAATCTTCCAAAGCGCTCTCTCGATCATTGATCATAAACGGTAACGGTTCAGTTTCATTTAATAGATCAATCTTGGAAACTAAAATTTCAATTTCACCAGTTTCCATATTGGGATTAATCGCTTGTTTACTGCGAGCTTGCACTTTTCCTGTGACTGAGACAACATCTTCAATGGATAATTTTTTAGCCAAATCAAATGCAGATTGATTCATCTCAGAATTAAAAACCAGCTGCGTTTTGCCATAGCGATCACGAATATCAACAAAAACTACTTGCCCATGCAAACGAGTCGTATTTACCCACCCGCTTAATTTCACCTTTTCACCAATATATTTTTTATTTAATTCAGCGCAAGTATGTGTGCGATTAGCCATTTGTTATTCCAATTCTTTGATAAAATATTTTAAAGAAATTACAATATTTCAAGTTAGTGATGATCGGTAAACTATCTATTAGAGACTTTTAAGCGATTTATCGCTCTTAAGAGCGCTGCTTCGGCACGGAAAACATCAATTTTACCTTTATTTTTAAGGCGCTGATCGGCCCGTTCTTTAGCAGCGCGAGCCCGTTCTTGATCGATTTCGAATGATTGTTCAGCAGTTTCTAAAAGCAATAATACTTTTTCATCAGAAATATCGGCAAAACCGCCACTGGTCGCCAACCATTTTTCCTGATTATTGGCTACAATTTTAATTTCGCCAATCGTGAGAACGATAATTGCTGCTGTATGTCCGGCCATAACGCCAAATGAACCATCCACACCTTGGCAGCGCAAATAAGTGACATTTTCCTCAGTGATTACGCGCGTTGGGGTAACAATTTCTACCGGGAAAGTTGCCATTTAAGTTTTAGCGTTGTTGATGGCTTCATCCAATGAACCTACGTACATAAATGCACTCTCCGGTAGTTCATCAACTTCACCATTTAGAATAGCCTCAAAACCTGAAATGGTATCTTCCATCGAAACATAGCGGCCGGGTGTATTTGTAAATTGTTCGGCAACAAAAAACGGTTGCGATAAGAATCGTTGCATTCGCCGCGCCCGTGCTACGATGAGTTTATCATCATCAGATAATTCATCCATCCCCAAAATTGCAATAATATCTTGTAAATCTTTGTACTTTTGCAAAACTTCCTGTACTGAGCGTGCGATATTGTAATGTCGTTCACCAATTACACGCGGGTCTAATATCCGTGAGGTTGAAGTTAACGGGTCAACAGCCGGATAAATTCCCAGTTCCGAAATTTTTCGATCTAAAACAGTTGTTGCGTCTAAATGTGCAAAAGCAGTGGCAGGGGCCGGATCAGTTAAATCATCAGCAGGAACATAAATTGCCTGGACTGATGTGATTGATCCCTTTTTGGTAGAAGTAATTCGTTCCTGCAAATCACCCATTTCAGTTGAAAGAGTCGGTTGATAGCCAACGGCCGATGGCATGCGTCCCAATAATGCCGAAACTTCCGAACCGGATTGAGTAAATCGGAAAATATTATCGATGAATAATAATACATCCTTACTTTCTTCATCACGGAAATATTCAGCCATTGTTAATCCGGTTAACCCAACCCGCAAACGTGCGCCCGGCGGTTCATTCATTTGACCGAAAACCATCACTGTTTTATCGATAACTCCAGATTCGGTCATCTCCCGATACAAATCATTTCCTTCACGAGTTCTTTCCCCGACCCCGGAAAACACCGAATATCCACCGTGCTCGGTGGCAATATTGCGAATCAATTCTTGAATTAGCACCGTTTTACCAACACCTGCCCCACCGAATAAACCAGTTTTTCCACCTTTGGTATACGGTTCCATTAAATCTACGACTTTAATTCCAGTAACTAATACATCAGTTGAAGTAGACAAATCTTCATGCTTGGGAGCAGAACGATGGATTGGAAATTTATTTCTTGTAGATACTTCACCTTTACCGTCAATAGTCTGGCCTAATACATCGAATAAACGGCCCAAGGTTTCCGGCCCAACCGAAACAGAAATCGGTGCTCCGCTATCTAAAACTTCCATCCCACGCATTAATCCATCGGTTGAATCCATCGCAACCGTACGCACTGATGAATCGCCCAAATGCTGTGCGACCTCCAATACCAAACGATTGTCTCTGCCCTGAACCTCAAGGGCATTCATTATTTTCGGCAAATTGCCATCTTTAAATTCAACATCCACAACAGCACCCATTACTTGTAAAATTTTTCCTGATGCACTCATTAATTCTTAACCTCTTTGATGTTTTAGTGCTTCTGCGCCGGCTACAATTTCTAAAATTTCTGTAGTAATTGCGGCTTGGCGAGCATTATTAAATTTACGTGTCAAATCACGAATTAAATCACCGGCATTTTCAGTAGCGCTTTCCATTGCCACCATGCGTGCCGCTTGCTCACTTGCAAATGACTCTAATAAATAGCGCCAGATTTGCACATTTAAATGTAATGGAATCAATGATTTAACAATTATTTCTTTAGATGGTTCGTATAATCTGTCAGTCACATTTACTTCGATATCTTCTTCTAAAGTCAACGGAAGTAATCTTTCAGATATGATTTCCTGATTCATCACATTTTTAAATTGATTAAATATCACTCGAATACGATCAACTTTTTTACTGGTAAAATGGCTAATGATTCCATTCCCAATTTTAACCGAATGATTGAAATCAAGATCAGCCCAAAAATCAGTATGTTTTTCAATAATTGAATAATCCCGACGATTAAAATGATCATATCCGCGACGGCCGATACAAAATAAATCTACATTTTCTTTGCCGACTTTTTTGATTTCACTTTCAGCTCGTTTGATAATATTTGTATTAAAAGAGGCCGCCAATCCACGATCCGATGTGAGAACCACAAATGCGGTTCGATCAATTTCACGAACAGCTAACAATTCTAAAATACTTCGTTCTACATCTGGTAATAAGGTAAGTATTTCACTTTTCAAACGATTGGCATAGGGCCGTGCTTGCTCCATTCGTTCTTGGGCTTTGCGCATTTTAGCAGCCGCTACCATTTTCATGGCACGCGTAACTTGCTGAATACTCTTTACAGATGAAATTCTATTCCGTATGTCTTTTAAGTTCGCCATTCTTCAATGCACTAAAAATTACGCCACAAACACTTTTTTATAATCTTCGGCTGCTTTAGCAAGACCTTCCTTAACCTTATCTGAAAGTTCGCCAGTGTCAACAATTGTTTTAAGTAATTCTGGATTATGATCATCAAGATAACTTAAATATCCTGTTTCAAAATCGGCTATTTTGTCTAACGGCAATTCATTGATTAAACCTTCGGTGCCAATAAATATTATTGCGATCTGTTTTTCTACTGGCATCGGTGTATATTGCTTCTGCTTAATAATTTCCATCATAATGCGACCTTTGGTCAATTGGTCTTGCGTAGTTTTGTCCAAATCAGAGCCGAATTTGGCAAACGCCTCTAATTCTCTATACTGTGCCAAATCCAAACGCAACATACCCGCAATACTTTTCATCGCTTTAACTTGTGCATTTCCGCCAACCCGTGAGACCGATATTCCTACATCAACAGCCGGCCGTTGCCCTGAATTAAATAAGTTCGATTCTAAATATATCTGACCATCAGTAATGGAAATAACATTGGTAGGAATGTATGCAGCTACATCACCTTCCTGCGTTTCAATAATTGGTAATGCCGTTAATGAACCACCGCCCAAATCACCACTAAGTTTGGAAGCACGCTCCAGTAATCGACTATGCAAATAAAATACATCACCAGGGAAAGCTTCGCGCCCCGGCGGACGTCTAAGAATTAACGATAATTGCCGGTAAGCTACTGCTTGCTTGGACAAATCATCGTAAATAACTAAAGCATGTTTACCATTATCCCGATAGTACTCGCCCATTGAGGCGCCCGCATAAGGAGCAATATATTGTAATGGTGCCGGATCCGATGCATTGGCAGCGACAACTATTGTATATTCCATCGCACCGGCGGATTCCAACTCGGCTACAACCCGCGCAACAGTGGATGCTTTTTGTCCGATAGCAACATAAATACAGTAGACCGGCGCATCGGTTGCATGTGTATATTTTTGATTAATAATTGTATCAAGCGAAACTGCGGTTTTACCAGTTTGGCGGTCACCGATTATTAATTCGCGTTGACCGCGCCCAATTGGAATCATGCTGTCAATCGACTTTAATCCGGTTTGCAAAGGTTCAACCACCGGTTGTCTTTGCATAACACCAAGGGCTTTACGCTCAATCGGCAATGTTTCTTTGGTATTTATGGTGCCCTTACCATCAATGGCAAAACCCAACGGATTAACTACCCGTCCAAGCATTTCCGAACCAACACCAACCTCAACAACTTTTCCAGTTCTTTTAACAAGGTCACCTTCACGAACCAATCGAGAATCTCCGAACAGCACAATTCCTACATTGTCTTCCTCAAGATTTAGTGCCATACCAAAAACATCATTTGGTAATTCCACCAGTTCAGCGCTCATAACATTTTCTAATCCGCTAACGCGCGCCACACCATCGCCAACTTCCAATACCTCGCCCACGTCTGAAACATCGATTTCGACATTAAATTTTTCGATTTGTTTCAGCAATAAGCTTCTGATTTCTTCCGTTTTAATTTTCATTGTTTATTTTAATTAATGATTTTGCAGTAATACTTTTTTCATTTTTGTAATCTGATTAGCAATAGTTCCGTCAAAAATGGTATTTCCAATCCTTAGTTTAATCCCACCCAAAAGTGATTTATCAATTTCGGTATGCATGTTCACATTTCGTCCACTTGATTTTTCAATATTCCGCTTAATTTTTGATAATGTATCTCTGTCAATTTCTGCTATTGAATATGCTGTAACATCTAATTGTCTCAGTGTTTCCTTTTGTATTTTTCCATAGAATTCGGCAACCGATTTGAACAAATGCAAATCATTTCTTTGAGCTAAAATTGTTAAAAATTCAATCGTTACTGAATTAATAGATTCACCAAAAACAGATTTCAATAGTGTTATTTTATCAAGCGGTTTAACCCTTTGACTTTGGAAGAAAACGCGAAATGATTTTTCTTGTTTGAATAATTCATTAACAATTTTAATGCTTTCGCCGGTTGCTGAAATGCACTCCATTTTTTTGGAAGTTTCCAAAAGTGAAGTTGCATAGATTTTTGCTTTAGAATCAGGCTTCATTTTTATGAGTAAGTTTGCCAATTGATTCATTTATCAAATTTAGATTATCATCTTTCGATAAATTTTTCTTGATCAACTTTTGCGCAACTTCCATCGACAAATTGACTATCTCTGCTTTTACATCGGCCATCGCTCGATCTTTTTCAATATTAATTTGTTTTTTTGCGTCAGTCAGCAAAGCGTCAGATTTGATTTGTGCATTATTGATTATTTCATCTTTCATTCGTTCGGCATTTTTCTTACCGGCCGCTACAATCGACTGTGATTCATTGCGTGCTTCAGTCAAAAGCTTCTCGGTATCTTGCTTAACATTTGCTAATTCATCGCGTGCTTTTTCAGCATCTTGCAAAGATTGTCGAATTCCATCCTCACGTTTTTGAAGCATAGCAAGCAGTGGTTTCCACGCGAATTTCATTAGCAAAAACAACAATACCAAAAAGATGAGAATTGTCCAAATAAATAAGCCGGGGTCGGGTTGAACTAAGGGATTATCCATATTTATCTATTTTAAATGAGTTAAGGAAAATTCCTATTTCATCAATACGATTAATAAAGTAAAAACTTCTGCCAAAATCGCGACACCTTCTAACAAGAAAAGCGGTAAATTCACAGCACCAGTAATTTTATCGGCAGCTTCTGGTTGGCGAGCAATGCTTTCTGCAGCAGCAGATGCGAATTTTCCGATTCCTAAGGCGGCACCAATTACAACCATTCCCAAACCGATTGCAGCTCCGAAGTAGTGTAGATTTTCCATTTATTTATCTCCGTTTATTTTTATTATCAAAGTTTTTATTAATGATGAACATTTATCGCCATACCAATAAATACAGCGCTAAGCATTGTAAAAACATATGCTTGTACAATTATTACAATTATTTCCAACGCCGATATTGCCACAGCCAGTGGAATCGATACAAAAGCTCCCACCCCAATTCCTGCTAGCATGCTATTGAACAATCCGGTAAAAATAAATACGAATGATACAATCGCTAAAATAGCGATATGACCACCAGTCATGTTGGCCGCTAATCGCATGGTTAGCGCAAACGGGCGAACGAACATTCCAATAATCTCAATTGGAATTAAAATTATGTAAACCGGCCACGCCAATCCGGAGGGCGCTAAATTTTTCCAATGATTTAAAAATCCATGCGCTTTGGAACCAGCAAATATTATTGCAAAAAATGTAACGGTCGCTAAACCAGCGGTAACATTATAGTTTCCTGTGGCCGTAGTACCACCGTGCAACAAACTATTAACAAACGAATGATCATGTTCGGAGCCACCCATAATAAATCGATTAAATGCTCCCACCACATCAAAAACTGGGAATAATCCAATCGCATTGGCGGTGAAAATGAAAAAGAAAAAAGTTAATATTAAAGGCGCCCAAGTATTTAAATATTTTTTTCCGACATTTGGCAACACAATCGTGTCACGAATAAACTTGACGACGGCTTCTAAAACCATCATAAAACCAGAAGGAACCGGAGTCTCCTGTTTTAAATATCTTTGTACTGTCCAAGTGATTACAATAAATACAATGGCAGCAACCAACCACAGCATCAAAACGTGCTTGGTAATAGAGAAATCTATTCCGGCGATGATTGGTAAATGTAAAATTGGATGCTCGGCTGAACTATTGGAAACATGTCCAATTATAACTTCGCCGGCGTCAAAAGGTTGTTCGGTATGAGTATCAGTGTGCTCGGTTCCACCCATTTTAAATAATTGTCATTTTCCTGTTCTGAATAATTTTTGTAAAAAAATTGCTTCGGTTACATAAAATAGTATAAAAAAGCCTGTAAAACTAATAACAAATGGGATAGGCTGAAAAGAGTAAATTCTAATTATTACAATAAAATATAAAGCAAATAATACCATTTTGATGAAAAACGACTTTGCCATAGTCGCGGTTAATTTTTTTGGATTAGTTGCAAAAATTCTTTTAACAAATAATATAGAAAAAATACTTACAATTAAGGGTGCTGCCATTCCTAAAAATATTTCTCTGAAATAATTTGAGAAAAAATATCCGAAAATCCCTGAAACCCCGAAACCTAAAATTATAATTGAAAATATGTAAATCACTTCTTAGGTTTTCGCCAAATTAATTTAGCGATTTCATAAAAACCGATAACAATTCCCGCTATTAATCCGAACAACAAAAATATTGGTGAGGAATCCTGCCATTTATCAATAAAAAAACCAATTGCGCCCAGCATGAGCACTGAGCCAATTAGCGTGTAAGAGGCACTCATTGCCGGGCTTGATTGACGAATTATTTTTTGAAAATAACTGAAAGAATTTACTAAGTTATTTATTTTTAACATATTATGGCTATAATTAAGAAAATTATTTTTTATCTATTAAATCACATTTGCCGCTAAACTTAGCCCCTTCCTCAATGAATAATCTTCGATAAATCATATCACCTTGAACTTTTGATTTATCTCCTAAAACAATCCGATCATTTACACTAATATTGCCGTTTACGATACCGCCAATTTGTATATCGTTAGCGATAATATTACCGGTAACTTGAGCCGTCTTGGCAATTCGAACCGGTCCTTTAGTTGAAATATTTCCGGTGATTTTTCCGTAAATAATTAATCCACCTTCCAATTTTATATTTCCCTCCAAATTGGCGTCTACACCAATCATGGTATGCACATTTTGAAAATCTATTTTACTCATAGTGTGCGCTCATATCTTTATTTATAAGGTTGGGGAAAAATTCAATCGGATTTAGAGCTTTTCCATCTTTCCAAATTTCAAAATGTAAATGCGGGCCAGAAGCTATCCCTGTACTTCCCGATGTAGCAATTATATCACTTCGTTTCACAAAATCTCTTGTTTCAACAAAATTGATTTTATTATGTCCATAAACAGTAAAATAATCATCACCATGATATAAAATAATGTAATTGCCGTAGTCGTATGTCCAGCCCGAAAAAACAACAAACCCCGAAGCAGAGGCATAAATTGGCTCACCGGCTTTCACAGCAATATCAATTCCATAATGATTTTGTATTTTATAAAAATTGTCCGTGTCCTTTCTTCGAGTGATATATCCTTCAACCGGATATCTCGACGGAATATTCTCGATATATGAAACGGTTCCACTACTGTTAATGGCATCAACACCAGTGGAATCCGGCGAATCGTTACGTTCCGGTTTAATATTTAACTCCAACTCTGATCCTAAAGTTTTCCTAATCAATTGATCCATTTGTTCCATACGATTTAAATCACGTGTTAATTCAATTATTTTGGTTCGATTCTGCGCAAATTTTTTATTTTCAGCTTCCATAGTATTATATTTAAGTAAGCGCGGAAGTCCATAAATCAACAGAAAAAGTAATACAGCCAGTATACAAATCAGACCGAATATCAGTGCAATAATTTTTTTTCTGGACAAGTTAAATCGCCAATCTTTGGCATCGTTATCGGGGATAATTAAAATTGAGTATTTTGACGGTTTCATTAATATTGATTAAAATATCATTTGCCGGTTAATAATGCATATATTCGTTCAAAATCATCATCGGAATAGTATTTTACAATAATTTTTCCGCTTCCTTTATGGTAAGTAAGTTTCACTTTTGTACCGAGCGCAGAAATTAATTCATCTTCCAAATGTTTAATTCTTGGGTCGCCTTTTTTCTTCGGTTTCGAAGACGTTTTTTCTTGTACAACCGCTTTGGCGATGGCTTCCGCACCTCTTACACTTAAATTCTTTTGCGTAATTTGGCGCCACATTTTTAACTTAGCTTGATTAGTTTTTATCATTAAAATTGCTCGGCCATGCCCCGCTGAAATTTCCGCTTTTTTGATGCTGTTTTTAATTTGCGGTGGCAGACTCAATAATCTTAAGGAATTAGAAATAGTAACTCGTTTTTTTCCAACTGATTTAGCAATCACACTTTGTGATAAACCGTACTTACTGTTTAATACAGCATATGCTTCCGCTTCTTCGATAGGATTTAAATTTTCGCGTTGAATATTTTCAATTAATGCCATCTCCATCATTTCAGCATCACTATGCACATCAATGACATAGGCTGGAATTTTATTTAAACCGGCAAGCTTGGCTGCCCGAAAGCGCCTTTCTCCGGCAATTAAAACATATTTCTCTTTGTCATACCAAACCGTTATTGGTGTTAAAATGCCCTTTTGCTTAATCGAATCAGCTAATTCCTGCAAAGTGACTTCATCAAAATGTTGGCGCGGTTGATTTGGGTTTGGAACAATATCATTGATTTTTATTTTATAGGTACCTGGACTAGCTTTTTCCTTTCGTGGTCGAATTAGCGCCTCCAGCCCTTTCCCTAAACGATTATCTGACACGGTTTACAATTTCCTCCACTAATTGCATGTAATTTCTTGCTCCGCTTGAATTTGCATCATACATAATTGCCGGTTTGCCAAAACTTGGAGCTTCGCTCAAGCGCACGTTTCGGTTTATCACAACTGTAAAAATTTTGTCTTTAAAATAACTCTGAACTTCTTTACTAACTTCCTTCGAAAGATTTAATCGACTATCGAACATCGTTAACAAAACACCACCAATCTCCAAGTCTTTATTTATGTGTTTCTGTACTAACCGCACTGTGTTTAATAATTGCCCCAATCCTTCAAGAGCATAATATTCACATTGGATTGGAATTATGATCGAATTTGATGCTGCTAAAGCATTTAGTGTCAGCAATCCCAGAGATGGCGGGCAATCAATAATGATGTATTGATAATTAGATTCAATTTTTTTTAATAACTTTTTTAATTGGTATTCCCGGGCGATAACACTTACTAATTCTAATTCTGCGCCAACAAGTTCATTCGAAGATGGCAGCAAATGTAAATGCTCAAATTGTGTTTTAACGATTGCTTGTTTTATGGGCACTTTTTTTATGAGCACATCATAAACTGTGTACTTTTCCTTCTCATATAGATCTGCTATCCCGGTAGTTGCATTTGCCTGAGGATCTAAATCAATTAGCAGGGTTTTTTCCTCAAGAATGGCTAAATTAGCAGCAATATTTATCGCCGATGTAGTTTTGCCGACACCACCTTTTTGATTTACTATAGAGAAAATATGCGCCATTTTTACCAATTACTATTCCTAAATCATTTAAAAATAGACGCTAAATTTAAGGCAAGGTATCATTTAAATGATAGTATTAAAACAAACAAGTGTGTTCAATTTATTATGAATCATATGAACTTTTTAGTGGAATAAGTATAAATCCATGTAATAAATTTATTGGCTAAATTATTATCATAAAATCGTCATACACTACTTTATTTTTTGTATTATTATGTGAGTGACTTGGCGGAGCTGTAGAAAAAAGTCTTAGAATAATTAAAATAAAATAATTCAATTTTTAAATTAATATAATTTAAAGTAAACTTAATACTTGTCAAATATGTATGAAACAATAATAATTCATCAAATGCAAACGGATTTATAATGAAATATCTAATATCAATACTTTTTATTAGTAGCACAGTTTTCTCACAGACGAGTGACGTAAATTTTGAAGATCTGATTGAGCAATATCCACAGCTTAGTGCATATCAATCCTATCAAAACAATTCTTCAAATATCTCTGATGACTCACAAGTAAAATTTGATTTTACTGACTATACCGAATCGGAATTATTATTGTTGGATTCTCTGGGAGTCTTGGAATTTTTATTAGATACCGTCGCCGTTGATGAAACGCTGATTTTTGGATATAAATTTTTCAACTCGCCAGAAAAATTTGCAATATTTGACAATATTCCAATACCATCCGATTATGTGCTTGGCACCGGTGATCATTTAATTATTTCAATCTGGGGGGCAACGCAATTAAAATCTCGGCATTTGATTGGTCGTGATGGCAGTATTTTTATTGATGAAGTTGGACGTGTTAATCTGGCCGGTATGGAATTGGAAACTGCTGAAAACATTCTGCGAGATCGATTCTCCAAAGTATATGCTACCTTAGAAGGACGAAAACCATCAACTTTTTTAAATATATCTTTGGGACGATTGAAATCAATCAATGTATCGTTTGTCGGTGAAGTAAATCGCCCGGGACTCCACGCAATTCATCCTTTTTCCGATATTACAATGGCATTGTTACAAGCCAGTGGAGTGGATACGGTGGGTAGTTTAAGAGATATCCAAGTGATTAGAAATGGCAAAACCATATCATCATTTGATTTTTATAATTTCTTAGTAGATGGGAAAACCGACCAAAATGTCAGACTTTTGAATGGTGATGTAATCTTTGTACCTGCGCGTAATTCAACAGTAGAAATTATTGGTGAAATAAATCGCCCTGGAATTTACGAAGCTAAAGAAGGTGAGACTGTCGCAGAATTACTGCGGAATGCTGGCGGATTAACTCCAAAAGCACAGCAAAAAATTGAAATTTACCGATTATTACCACAGAACGAAAGAATGAGCGAAGATTTTGCCTATAATGTAAAATATATAAATTGGACAAATGCTAATAACGAACCAGCCAGTGATTTAACAAAAATAAGAGTATTAGGAATTCCAGATGTTTCGCGACAAGTATCTATTTTGGGCCAAGTAAAAACTCCCGGTGATTACGCCTACGATAATTCAATGTATTTACTTGATTTGCTGAAAATTGCCGGTGGTTTAGACGATGAAACCTACCATGAATCAATTTATACGAAAGAGGCCGAGGTTATCCGACAAGTTCCAAACAGCATATATCCCGCTCGTATTGCTGTAAATCTTGATGAATTGTTAGATGGAAAGACTGATCAGAATCTAAAATTAAATAACCAAGATGTAGTAATCATACGCGTAAATAGTAAGTATGTTGATCCAAAATATGTTACTATTTTGGGAAAAGTTAATGTACCGGGTACTTACACGATCCAGAAAAAGGAAGAAACTTTAAATCAAATAATTAGGCGCGCCGGTGGATTTTCTGCAAACGCATACAAAAATGGGTTGTGCCTTTATCGTGATTCTACGCAAGTTGCCCTCAAAGGATATAATATTTTTGTTGCCGATGGTGACAGCATCTATGTCCCTGAATCTCCCGGAGTGGTGAAAATTCAAGGAGAAGTAAACCGTGAAGGGTTAGCACAGTATGTTAAAGGCAAGTCATTGGGTTATTATATTGAGCAAGCCGGTGGATTTACTTACCAAGCTGACAAAAAAAATGTTACCGTACAATACGCCAATGGAAATGTGCGGCAAAAAAAGAACTATTTATTTTCATTAATTTCAAATTCACCTCCCGTTGAGGATGGAGCAACAATTACAGTTTACAAAAAAGAACCAAAGCCACCCTTTAACGTTACCCAATTCTTGTCAGCGACAGCGTCGGCAGCAACATCATTAGTAACATTGTATTTAGTCTATGAGCAGGCAAAAGGTAATTAAAATTTGAATAATTCTAATCAAAGTACACTGGCAGATATTATACTAATTATCGCCAAACATTTTAAATTAATTGCGTTAATAACTTTAATTTCAATTATACTAACATTTTTTTATGTCCGTCATAACTTTATTCCAAAATACACATCTGAGGCAATATTATTTGTTTCTATAGAAAATAATTCTAATTCTGCACTATCTGGTCTTGCAAGACAATTTGGATTCAATACAGGTGGGAATTCAAACATTGAGTTATCGTCGTCAGTACTTTATCCTGAAATTGTACAAAGCAGAGCATTTGCCACCCAACTTCTGCAAAAAGAATTTTTTACAGAAAAATTTGACCAAAAATTACCATTAATTGCTATTCTATCTTATGGTACAGAACCATTGGAATTTAGTATCGATACAATGATAATGCGTACCTACAAGAGAATACCCTCTATGATTAAATTTAAAGAAGATGTTCCATGGTTAGATTTAATGGTGACTACCGAAGAACCAAAATTTTCACAAGATTTAGCAATCGAAGTACTTGCTGAACTTGATATACTGCAACGTAAATTTAAAAGTCAAAAAGTTATTGAGAAAAAGACGTATATTGAGCAGCAAATCAACATTGCACAAGCGGAACTTGAAAGGCTCGAAGAACGCTTAAAATATTTTCGTGAAACCAATCGTAAAGTTGATTCAAGTCCCACGCTACTTTTAAAACAAGAGCGATTGATGCGTGATGCTGAAGTCCAGAAAGGAATTTTTCTAACATTAAAACAGCAATACGAACTTACCAAAATTGAGGAAGTTCAGAAATCATCATTTGTTCAAGTTGTAGATGAGCCATCATTACCTATTTCAATTAGCAATCCTCCCAAAATATCTTCTTATATTTTAGGTGGACTTGCAGGTTTGTTCCTTGGTTTATGTGTGGCATTTTTAATTGAATACTTTTCGATTCAAAACACATCGGAAACAGAAAAATTATCAACTGCAAAACAATATTTCAAAAAAATGTTTCAACGCCAAAAATAATTTTGTGACAAACAAAAAAAAGGCATTTATAACCGGAATTACCGGTCAAGATGGGTCTTATTTAGCCGAATTGCTATTGGAAAAAGGCTATGAAGTACATGGCATGCTGCGTCGCAGTAGTTCCTTCAATACTGGTAGAATTGATCATCTATTTAATGACCCCGATATTATAAACAAGAATTTATTCCTTTATTACGGAGACTTGACTGATTCAAGCAATTTGAATCGTCTTATGGAAAAAATTCAACCGGATGAAATATATAATCTGGGAGCACAAAGTCATGTAAAAGTTTCTTTCGAATTACCGGAATATACCGCCGAAGTCGATGCCATGGGTACACTGCGCTTTCTCGATGCGATTAAAGAAACAGGTATTAAAACAAAATTTTATCAAGCATCTACAAGTGAATTGTACGGAAAAGTCCAAGAGGTACCACAGACTGAAAACACACCGTTTTATCCGCGCTCACCTTATGGAGTGGCAAAATTATATGGATATTGGATTATCGTAAATTATCGTGAGGCATATGATATTTTTGCCTGCAATGGAATATTGTTCAATCATGAATCACCAAGACGTGGGGAAACTTTCGTTACACGTAAAATATCGCGCGCAGCAGCGCGAATTAAATATGGCATCCAAGATAAAGTTACACTCGGTAATTTAAACGCCAAACGTGATTGGGGTTATGCACCAGAATACGTTGAAGGCATGTGGCAAATGATGCAATTAGAACAACCCGGAGATTATGTTTTAGCCACCGGCGAAACACATACAATCCGTGAATTTGCCGACATAGTATTTAAAGAACTTGATATGGAATTGGAATGGCAAAACAGTGGCGTTGATGAAATCGGTGTAGATTTAAAAACCGGAAAAGTACGCGTTTCAGTGAATAAAAATTACTTCAGACCTACTGAGGTAGATCTATTAATTGGTGATTATTCTAAAGCGAAGAAATCTTTTGGGTGGCAACCCAAAGTCAAGTTTAAGGAATTAGCAAAAATTATGGCAAAAGCAGATTGGGAAAAAGTCCAGAAACGCGGTTTTTGATTTAAGCAAATCTATTTCAAATTTTAACCCTTAAATGAATACCGAATCCAAAATATATTTAGCCGGCCATGACGGTATGGTCGGTTCGGCAATTTTGAGGGAATTACAAAGCAAAGGTTATCAGAATATAATTTATAAACCTTTTGCTGAATTAGATTTGCGTAACCAAGCCGCTGTTACGCAATTTTTCAATCATGAAAAACCTGAAATTGTAATTATTGCTGCCGCAAAAGTTGGTGGAATCGTCGCCAACAACACTTATCGTGCAGAATTTATATATGATAATCTAATGATTGAATCAAATATTATTCATGCCGCTCACCAATCTAAGGTAAAAAAATTACTGTTTTTAGGGTCATCATGCATTTATCCCAAAGATGCTCCTCAACCGCTTAAGGAAGAATATTTATTAACCGGTACACTAGAACCCACGAATGAACCGTACGCGATCGCAAAGATTGCCGGTATAAAATTATGTGAAAATTATTATCACCAGTATGGTGATAATTTTTTTTCTATAATGCCTACTAATTTGTACGGTCCGCATGACAATTTTGATTTACACACTTCACATGTTTTACCGGCGCTAATTCGAAAATTTCACGAAGCAAAATTGAATAACATACCCACTGTTACAGTTTGGGGAACTGGTCAAGTATATCGTGAGTTTTTATTCGTAAAAGATATGGCAAATGCTTGTATTTATTTATTAGAAAAATGTAATGCAAATGACATCTATGATAAAAATATTTCACATATTAATATTGGCACTGGCGAAGATTTGACAATCACGGAATTAGCAAATATGATTGCTAAAATTGTTGGATTTACCGGTTCAATCGTTTATGATAAAACTAAACCGAATGGTGTGAATAAAAAATTATTGGATGTATCAAGGCTGCACGATTTAGGTTGGCGCCATAAAGTTTCCTTACAGGATGGGATTAAATTAACTTATCAATGGTATACTAAAAATTACGCTTGAGTACCGAAACGTATAAAAAATCTAACCAAACAATAATACAGCCCAAAAGTGGTTGGCAATTAATTGATTGGAAAGAAATCCGCGAATACAAAGATTTAATATATTTTTTAATTCTGCGTAATGTTAAATCAATCTATAAACAAACGGTACTTGGGTTTTCATGGGCAATCCTGAGGCCGTTTGTCACAATGATTGTCTTCCAACTGGTATTTAACAATTTGGCTAAAGTCGGAACTGATGGTAGCCCCGGTCCAATATTTTATTTTACGGGATTGGTACCATGGATTTACTTCTCAACATCTTTGACACGATCAACTAATAGTTTAATTTCCGGTTCCGGAATCTTTACAAAGGTATATTTCCCACGGTTAATATTACCATTGGTACCATGTTTTGCGGCCTTGGTCGACTTTTTCATAGCAATGGTTATTACCTTCATTTTATTATTATATTACGGATTAATTCCAACAGTATGGATTGTGTTTTTACCCATCTTGATATTATTAATGTTTTTAACTGCTGCCGGATTGGGCTTGTGGTTATCTGCTATGGCGATTCAGTATAGGGATATTCCTTATGGTGTTCAATTTTTAGTTTCGATTCTAATGTGGTTAGCCCCCATAGTTTGGTCAATCGACAGACTCCCCAACGCTTATCGGCTATATTATGGATTATATCCAATGGCCGGAGTAATTGAAGGATTTAGATCAGCGCTTTATGGAATTAATCCTATGCCGTGGGATCTAATTGGAATGGGAGCAATTTCTGCAATAATTATATTCTTAAGCGGCACATATTATTTTAAAAGAAAAGAGCGTATTTTCGCTGACGTTGCATAATAGAACATAAATGGATAATAATGTAATCTCTATTAAAAACATCGGCAAGCGATACCGTATCGGACTTAAAGAAAAAATGCACGATAGTTTGATTGGTAACTTGTCATCCATTATAGTCGCACCATTCAAAAACTTTAAGCGTGTTCATAAATTGAGCCATTTTAAAGGTAATAGCAAAGGAGAAGATATTATTTGGGCGCTTAAGGATGTTTCGTTCAATGTTAAGCAAGGTGAAATTTTAGGTATTATAGGTAGAAATGGTGCGGGAAAAAGCACTTTATTAAAAATCTTGTCAAAAATTGTTGAGCCGACTGAAGGAGTCGCTCAAATTGAAGGACGTATTGCAAGTTTGCTTGAAATTGGTACTGGCTTTCATAAGGAATTATCAGGTAGAGAAAATATATATTTAAACGGAACAATTTTAGGAATGTCGCGCGCTGAAATTAAGCAAAAATTCAATGATATAGTCGAATTTTCCGAAATCAATAAATTCATAGACACTCCTGTAAAACGATACTCATCTGGTATGTATGTTCGCTTGGCATTTGCTGTCGCAGCACATCTTGATCCAGAGATACTTATCATTGATGAAGTCTTGGCGGTTGGTGATGTTGCTTTCCAAAAAAAATGTCTTGGTAAAATGAGTGATACTGCCAAATCGGGACGAACTGTACTTTTCGTTAGTCATAATATGCATACTATTCAAAGTTTATGTACAAAAACAATTCTGATGGATGAGGGCAAAATTATTAAGTATGGCGACACCCGTGAAGTGGTAAGCAGCTATCTTAAACCCATTCAGGAAAATATTATTGGAGGTGAAAGCAATCTACGTGATTGGAAAGGTTCACGGGAGACACCCGGATCAATTCAGGCTGTGCGATTGCGAACAATCGATAAAAACGGAAATAATAATTCAACTTATAACATCAATGATCCAATAACATTTGAGCTTGACATTGAAAATATTAGTAAAAATGGATTCGTAGTAAGTTTCTTGATTAATGATACGCAAGGTAATTTGGTTTACCAAGTTCGCAGTCAGGATAGTCCCATAAATACTGAACATGTACCTTCTTCAGTAACAGTTCGCATGACCATACCAAGATTAAATATCGTAGAAAAACAGTATACCGTTGATGTATGGATAGGGAATCATTTCGACAAAATGGAGGACTTTATCGAAGGCGCCATTACCTTTGATGTGATTAATGTTGGACATTCAATTGCACCCTTACGATCAGTTATTCATGAAATCGGCCAATGGGAATTAATTTGAACAGGGTAAATAAAACCAGCAGTTGGGTAAATCGGAATCCGAAAATAACAGGGTTGTTAATTTCAATATTTATTTTATTTGTTGGATTTTTGATAATCGATCGAATTTTGCTTTCCCCTAATCTTATAGATGGTAAAAACAAACCAAATATTATACGCGCGATTAACCTTCGCGAACATCATCCCAATATCAACATTATTATTAATCCGACTAAGTACTATTTGAAAACCACTGATAATTTATTAGACCAAGAATATCCTTTTAGAACTGATGACAACGGTTTTATACTGCCCAGTAGTGAACATAAAACTCCTGACTATAAAATAGTATTTATTGGTGGTTCTACAACAGAATGTATGTACGTAACAGAAAAAAATCGCTTCCCTTATAAAGTTGGTAAGTTATTAGAACAACAAACAGGAAAGTCAGTAAATACATATAATTCAGGAGTCTCGGGTAATGCCACTATTCATTCACTAAACATTATGTTGAATAAAATAATTCCAATGCAACCAGATGCTGTGGTTATTATGCATGGTATCAATGATTATTCAATCTTAGCTTATTATCATACTTATTGGCCAAATGAAACCACACGATCTGCGATAGTTTCAATAAATGATCATTTCCCAAAATATGATCCCCCTTCTTTTATCGGTCATTTAAAAGGATTAGTAAGGATAGTTTATCCAAATATTTATCAAAAACTCTACGAACTTCGCAACCACAACGAGCACACCAACATTGATGATGAATCATATGATGAGTGGAAAGACCGACGACACCAGATAAAATATCGTAATTTCAAATATATGCAAAAGCAATTTAAATCTGCACTACAATTATTAGTTATGGCATGTAAGCAATATAATATTTCTCCCATTCTAATGACTCAAGCAAATCGTTACAAAACTAATCCGGACGAATTCATTTTAAAAAGTATGTCAAAAATGTTAGATGCCGGAATATCTTATGATGAATTCAAATTTGAATATGATAGCTTTAATGAAATTACACGTGAAGTGGCCGCTGAAAATAATACTATACTTATAGATTTAGACAAATTAGTGCCACAGGAGAAGGAGTATATGTACGATGCACACCACTTTAATGAAACAGGTGCTAAATTTGCAGCAAATATCATTACGAATAAACTAATTAAATCATTTAACGAATAGAAAAATAAAAATATAGTGAAAATTCTTTTTGGAACTGATTATTATCACCCCAGTGTTGGCGGGTTGCAAATTGTAATTAAAGAAATCGCTGAACGCCTCGTGAAATTCGGTCATCAGGTTACTGTTGCAACGGGTAAAATGACCAATCGTAAATCACTAAATATTAACGGAGTAAATATCCAGGAATTTGATGTACAAGGTAGTTTTGCACATGGATTGTCGGGTAAAGTGAAACAATATCAAAACTATATTCTTGAAAATAAATTTGATGCATTTATTCTTAAAGCGGCACAGAGTTGGACGGTTGATGCTCTGATTCCAGTCTTAGATAAAATAACTATGCATAAAGTATTTATACCTTGCGGTTTTTCTGCATTATACGATCCTTTTTATGCTGAATATTTTCAAATAATGCCGAAAATTTTGCGTAAATTTGATCACTTAATATTTTATGCCACTGATTATCGTGATATTAACTTCGCACGAAAACACAATATTTCGAATTTCTCAATAATTACTAATGGAGCTAGTGAAAAGGAATTCTCTACAACCAAACAAATTGGATTTCGAGATCGATTAAATATTGATCAAAATGATTTCCTTATTTTAAATGTTGGTACTTTTAGCGGGAGCAAGGGGCATACAGAATTAACTCAGGCTTTTCAATTGGCAAATTTTGACCAACCGGCAACGCTTCTACTTAACGGAAATTTCCCTTCTGTCACACCAAAAGTCAAAGGAGTAAAAAGGTTTAGGTATAATTTGAAAAGTTCCCCACTTAATGCTTTTAAACAGTTTTTTACAGGATTTTTTAATCAAAACGAAAGTAATAAATTTTCTTCAGCTAAACCTAAATGGGAAGAAATCGCACAAGCCGTAAATAGTAAAAAATCTAATAAAAAAATTATCATTACCAATTTATCTCGTCCGGATGTAATTCAAGCTTATTTAAATTCTGATTTATTTGTATTTGCCTCAAATATTGAATACTCGCCATTAGTTTTGTTCGAATCGGCCGCTGCCAGGTTACCATTTCTGACTGTTCCGGTCGGTAATGCCACCGAAATTATTGAATTAACCAAAGGCGGATTACTTTGTCCGGCACCCATAAATAAAAACGGCCGTACTCGTGTTGATCCACAAGTGTTAGCTAAAAAAATGGAAACACTATCCAAAGATAGAGAACAATTGATTAAGTTGGGAAAAGCCGGAGAGGAGAATTGGAAGAAAGGCCTAACATGGGAAATCATTGCCCATAAATATGAAAAAATCTTGGAAGGAAATTATAATAATTTAGGTTTGAATGACAAAAACTAAAACAGCTTTAGTCTGTGGTGCCGGTGGATTTATTGGCAGTCATTTGGTGAAAAAATTAAAGCAAGAAGGATTTTGGGTAAGAGGAATTGATTTAAAATCACCTAAATTTAGCCCCACCGCTGCTGATGATTTTGTTATTGGTGATTTGCGTAATCAAAATGTTGTGGAAAAAATATTAGATAGTCAGTTTGATGAGGTGTATCAATTAGCAGCTGATATGGGAGGAGCGGGTTACATATTTACCGGTGAACATGATGCTGATGTAATGCATAATTCAGCACAAATAAATTTGCATATGGCTCATTTCGGTGTAAAAGCAAGAATTAAAAAGATATTTTACTCTTCATCCGCTTGTATCTATCCTGAATATAATCAAATGGACCCGGACAACCCAAAATGTTCAGAAGATTCGGCTTATCCGGCTGCGCCCGATAGTGAATACGGTTGGGAAAAATTATTTAGTGAACGACTTTTTCTTGCTTTCCACAAAAACTATGGATTAGACGTAAAAATTGCTCGTTTTCATAATATTTTCGGCCCCGAAGGAACCTGGACAGGTGGTCGTGAAAAAGCGCCTGCTGCTATGTGTCGCAAAGTTGCCGAAACAGCTGACGGAGGTGAATTTGAGATGTGGGGTGATGGTAAACAGACACGCTCGTTTCTTTACATTGATGAGTGTCTTGATGGCGTTCGGCGCTTGATGGATTCAGAATTTTCTGGACCCGTTAATATTGGTTCAGAAGAAATGGTTACTATCAATCAATTAGCGCAGATGGCAATGGAAATTGGTGGAAAAAAACAAAAAATTAAACATATTTCAGGACCATTGGGGGTTCGAGGACGAAATTCAGATAATAAATTAATCTATAAAAAGTTGGGTTGGAAACCATCTAAATCGTTAAGAGATGGAATGATCAAAACTTATAAATGGATTGAAGAACAAGTTTTAATTAATCAAAAAAATATCTGAACTTTTGCTAATGCTCATCTCTGCTCTTCTGCAAAATTGAAAATAATTTATGTTAATTGCTCAAATTTCTGGTGGTCTTGGTAACCAATTGTTTCAGTATGCTTTTGTTCGATCTTTAGCATTAAGGTTAAATCAAAAGTACAAATTAGATTTATCTTGGTATTATGACTTTGAAAAATATGATAACTCAGATAATCCGAATGTAAACACTAGAAGAGCATATTTGCTCAATAAATTCAATATAAGTGAGAAGTTGTTAAGCAGGAATTATTTGAGAATTGCGCATCGGATTCGCCATTCATCAGTTCTCTGTAATTTAGAATTTTATCCTGTCAAATATTTTAAATTTAAAAGAATTAATGAATCGGATTTTGACATCGATAAAATTCCTAAATATGAAAATTTATATTTTGGAGGATATTGGCAAAATTCAAAAATATTTGAAGACCATGCGGATTTATTCAAATCTGAATTCACATTAAAAAATAAAATGTCGCTTGAAAACCAAGAATTATTAGATAAAATTAATTCAACAAATAGTGTTGCGCTGCATATACGACGTGGAGATCTTTTGAGCCGTCCGGCTACGGTACTTAAAGCACTCGATTCGCCCTGCCTTTCTGAAAATTATTATTCAAATGCCATTAATATAATTTCAAAAAAAATTAAAAGCGTCAATTTGTACATATTTTCTGACGAAATTGATTGGGTTAAAAATAATAAAGAGTTTAACGCTCCCCCTACTTTTGTTGATACTAAAGGTCCAGATTATGAACATTTTGTTCTAATGTGTAAATGCAAACATCAAATAATTGCAAACAGCACGTTTAGTTGGTGGGCAGCGTGGTTAAACAGTTATGCAAAAAAAATTGTAATCTCACCCAAATGGTGGTATCGTGACAAAAAAAAGAATGAGTCAATAATTCGTATACCACAAGATTGGATAAAAATTGAAAATATGGATAGCTAATATCATGAAAAAAAATGGTTAATCTAAGAAAATATTCGCAGGAATTACACCCCGATGCACAAAGTCCCTATCCGGATGGTTTACATCATATTGTTTCAAGTAAAAATCGAACAATTATTGATGGTAAAAGATGGATTTAGTTAATGGGCGATTTACTGAAAAATAAATTTGCAATTATCACCGGAGGTGGGCGCGGAATTGGCCGAGCAATTGCTGAAAGATTTGCTCAAGAAGGCTGCGATTTATTACTGGCTGCCCGTACAAAATCTGAATTAGAAAATTCGACAAAGGCGATCCGAAGTAAATATGGAGTCCAAGTAAAATACCAAGCTATCGATATCAGCGATGACAATAGTGTCCATTCTATGGTTGAGCAAGCAATATCGGAATTTGGGAAAATTGATATACTCGTGAATAACGCAGCAATAATCGGTCCAATGGGCGAAATAACTGATATAAATATTGAAGATTTTTTTAATACACTTAGAATCAATTTGGGCGGAACAGTTTTATGCGCGCAGACCGTAGCAAAACACATGAAAAAAAATAATTGCGGAACAATTATAAATTTATCCGGCGGTGGAGCGCTGTATCCCCTGCCCTTTTATGATGCGTACAGCGCAAGTAAAGCAGCAGTTGTAAGATTAACGGAAAATTTCGCCATCGAATTTGAGAAATATAATATTACTGTTGCCGCAATCTCCCCAGGTGCTGTGAATACAAAAATGTTTGAGGAACAGTTAGCTCTTAATAAAGAAATTATTGGTGAAAACAATTGGTTAAATTTGCAACAACGTTTACAAAGCGGCGGAGATTCGATTGCAAAAGCACCTGAACTCGCTGTATATATTGCTTCAGATAAGAGGACAGAACTTAATGGTCGCGTTATAAGTGCAATATGGGATGATTGGGTGAAAATTTCTGACAATAAAGATCGAGTTACCAATTCAGATTTTTACAAAATGCGACGAATTATTCCCAAAGATCGCGGAATGAATTTTTAAATGAAAACGGTAATAATTGGCTGCGGAAATATTGGTGTAAAGCGAATAAATGCAATTCAAAACATTCCAGAGATTGAGATTGTTGGTTTAGTTGAAATTAATCCGCATCAAATTGAATATTTAAAAAATAATTATAATTATCCTGTATCGCCTGATTATTCTCAATATTTAACCGATGATTCGATTACAGCATTTATTATTTCGACAACCACACATCCAGCTTTAAAAATAATTGAAGATTCGTTGAAAAATGGAAAACATGTTTTATGTGAAAAACCGCTTGGTGATAAATTATCGCAAACAGAAAAAATCACTAATCTTGCTAATAAAAATGACTTAATTCTACATATCGGATTTAATCTACGCTATGATGAGGGATTAAAAAAAGCAAAAATTTTAATTGACAAAGGTAAAATCGGTAAGCCGTATTTCTTTAAATGTACCTACGTGAATGGAAGTGTAAAAACCAATAACAATGAAGTTGGCGCTCTATTTGATATGGGCATTCATATTATTTATCTTACTCAAATATTTATGGGAAAAGTTAAACCGCTGGCGTCCGCACTGCAAAGATCTGAATATAATATCCAAGATCGAGATGATAATGGTTTTGTACTATTAAAATCGAGCTCGATGATCGGAAGCATCCATTTTAGTTTAGTGCGTTGGAAAAACGCCTTTTCTTTAGAAGTAACAGGCTCAAAGGGCTCAATCATTGTAGAAAGTTTGACAAAATGGGGCACCCAAAAAACTATTTTTCATGAACGAGTTTATCCATCGGGAGCCCCGAAAGAAAGAATTTATAAATTTACCAAAGACAATACTTGGGAAGTCGAATGCCGCAACTTTTATAATCGTGTTTCCAAGCGCGATACAAGTAAAAATAACGAAGCGCTTGAAACAATGCAAATTGCGCAGCTAATAAAAGATACTTCCCTTACTCAAAGATAAATTGTATTATTGATTTCAATTTAATCTACTTTCAAAATTAACTAATGATAATTACTAGAACTCCTTTTCGAATGACTTTAGGTGGCGGCGGCACAGATTTGCCATCATATTATGAAAAATACGGCGGATTTATTTTCAGTTTTGCGTTAAACAAATACATGTTTATTACAGTTAAAAGACCATTCGCTGACCGGTTAATTCGGTTAAAATATAACATATCTGAGACAGTTGAAAAGCTTAGTGATCTTAAACATGATATTGCGCGCGCGTGTTTGTCAAAATTAAATGTCACAAATTCCCTTGATGTCGTTTCCATGGCAGATATTCCGGCCGGTAGTGGATTGGGCAGTTCTAGCAGTTATACCGTCGGTTTATTAAATGCCTTGCACGCTATGAAACGCGAATACATTCCGCTGCAGGAACTTGCCGAAGAAGCGTCTTATATCGAAATGGAAAGATTAAAAAAACCAATGGGTAAGCAAGATCAATATATAGCAGCATTTGGCGGATTTACAGTATTAGAGATTTCTAAAAATGGTAAAGTAGAAGTAAAACGTGCTAACATAGATGACGCTACAATCGATGAATTAAACAGAAATTTGTTATCGTTTTATACCGGTGTTCAGCGTAAAAATGTTGGAATTTTAGCTGAACAAAATAAATCTACAGAACAGAATGAAAAGCAAGTAATTGAATCATTGCATTATATTAAAGAATCCGGTTATAAAATACTTGATATTGTCGAAAGCGGAAATATTCATCAGCTTGGGCCTATGTTTGACGAACATTGGAAATACAAAAAACGGCTTGCCAAAGGCATATCAAATGCAAAATTTAATGAAATATATGAAATTGCTATGCAAAATGGCGCTTTGGGAGGAAAAATTACCGGGGCTGGTGGCGGTGGATTTTTCCTCTTTTATTGTGAGGAAAATCATAGTAAACTTCGCAGAGCAATGCAAAAGATCGGTTTAAAAGAAATGCGCTTTGATTTCGATTATGAAGGCACTAAAGTACTTGTCAATTTTATGGATTATACGCTTGGCAGCCACTAATAAAAAGGCCGTATTTTTCGATCGAGATGGCGTACTAAATCAATTAGTTAAACGTAATAGTGCTTTTTACTCACCGCAAAGAATTGAAGATTTTAAGATTAATAAAGATGCAATTCTAGTCGTTAAAAATGTACAAAAATTAGGATATCTTGCGATTGTGATATCTAATCAACCTGATATTGCACGCGGTAAAATGAAACAATCCGAATTGAATAAAATATCTGCTTTACTTTATGATGAATTAAATGTTGACGATGTACTATATTGCACTCATGATGATAATGATAATTGTAATTGTAGAAAGCCCAAACCCGGAATGATTTTTTTGGCGCAAAAAAAATATAACATTGACTTATCGAAATCATATATGATAGGAGATACCTGGAAAGATGTTGATGCTGCAAAAAATTGTGGGTTGGAAATGGTATTGCTTGATAAGGAATACAATTCCGATATTGAAGGTGTGCAACGAGTAAAAACCATTAAAAATATCATTGAGATAAGAAATGGTCAAGCTGCGATAAATAGCAAAGTATGATTATGCAATATATCGAAACATATTTAGCTGACGCACACAAAATAATTGATCAAATTGACAAATCAGCTATTAAAAAAATGGTTGACTTATTAGTTAAGATAAGACGTAACCAAGGCCGCTTATTTATACTTGGTGTGGGTGGCGGCGCCGGTCATGCATCGCATGCCGTAAATGATTTTAGAAAAATATGTGGTATAGAAGCGTACACCCCAACTGATAATGTGTCTGAACTTACTGCCCGCCTAAACGATGACGGCTGGAAAACTACTTATGCTAACTGGTTAAAAATCAGTAAAATCAATGTTAATGACATGGTTTTAGTTTTTTCTGTCGGTGGTGGCAGCATCAAGAAAAATATTAGTATGAATATTGTTAAAGCATTGGAATTAGCTAAACAAGTCGGTGCTAAAATCGGCGGGATAGTTGGTCGGGATGGCGGCTACACGGCTGAAATCGCTGATGCGTGCGTCATAATACCACCATTGAACAAAACTACGGTTACCCCGCAAACTGAAGGATTTCAAGCGGTTATTTGGCATTTAATTGTGTCGCATCCCGAGTTACAAAAATTTGAAATGAAATGGGAAAGTGTGAAATAAGGGAGTAAGTTTATGGCAATTTTTTTAGATACCGGTAAAATTGAACTGATAGAAAAATACCATGCGATGGGAATTATTCGTGGTGTAACTACAAATCCAACCATTATGGTCAGAGATGGTATTAGCGGCGGTTTAGACGGTATCAAAAAACATTCGATAAAAATTGCCGAGCTGATTCATCCCTATCCCTTGTCAGTGGAAGTAACTAATAATAATCCTGAAGAGATGATGAATCAAGCGCTCGAATTTTCAAAATGGGCGAAAAATATAAATATTAAAATCACTATTCACGGCCCAAATGGCGAACTCGATAATTTACGAGTCATCCATGAGCTCGAAACGCAACATAATATTAGAATTAATGGTACGGCTGCCATGAGCGCACAACAATGCTTTTTGGCAGCATTAGCTGGTGCAACCTATGTCTCAATTTTTGGCGGCAGGGCAAACGATATGGGTTATGATTCGCGTGCAGAGATTTCTCGATTACGGAATCTGCTTGAGGAATGTGATCTGAAATCCAAAATAATCGTTGGGTCAACGCGAGAAATAATTAATATTATCGAATGGCTTGAAGCCGGTGCGCATATTGTTACCGTTCCGCCTAAACTTATTGATCAAATGATCGTTCACCCGTATACAAAAGAAACAGTACAAATGTTCTTAAAAGATGGAGCAAAATTCGAAAAATCTCAATAGATAGAATGCCTACTTCCACAGAATATCTCAAAAATTATTTAAAAACTTATGATTCATTAATTCATAATGAAGATAATATTCATAAACTTATTCAGATAAAAAATATATTTCAAAAGACATCGCAGGCGGGGAAAAAAATAATATTTGCCGGCAACGGTGGCAGCGCTGCGATGGCCAGCCACATCGCAGTTGATATTACTAAAAATGCAGGCATTCGCGCGGTAACTTTTAACGAGTACGATTTGATTACTACTTTAGCAAATGATTATGGATTTGATAATTGGATTGCAAAGGCAATCGAATTATACCATAACGCAGGCGATGCTGTAGTATTGATTAGTGCCAGCGGAAAATCTACAAACGTACTAATGGCAGCTGAAAAAACTAAAGAATTAGAACTACAACTGCTCACCTTTTCAGGATTTTCTTCTAAAAATATTTTGCGAAAACAGGGTAAAATTAATATTTGGGTTAATTCAAACACTTACAATATTGTTGAAATGACACACCATATTTGGCTGTTAGCAATTGTTGATATGATCATCAACGAAAATAAATAGTTTCATCTATTTTATAAACTTTTCAATTTGCCTTCAAAAAATACACCTATTATCTCAGTAATTTTACCAGTCTATAATGGCGAAGCACATTTGTCCGAATGTATTGAAAGTGTAATTAATCAATCATTTAAAAACTTTGAATTCATAATTGTGGACGACGCTTCCACCGATAAAACAACACAGATTCTGCAAAAATTTGCTACGCAAGATAACCGTATTAAAATTATTACTCATGCAGTTAATCAGAAACAGACTACCGCAGCAAATACAGCCATAAAAAACGCCAGAGGTAAATACTTAGCACGCATGGATGCCGATGATATTGCACTATCTCAACGTTTTGCAAAGCAAGTCCAATTTTTAGAAGATAATCCACAGGTCGGAATAGTAGGCTCATGGTTTAATACTATTGATGATAGCGGAAAAGTAATCGAAATTATTTATACTAATCAATCACCGGAATATTTAAGTTGGAATCTATTATTTGATACAAGTTTTGGCCATTCAACAGTAATGATGCGTAAAAATACAGTCGAAAAAGTTGGCTATTATCAGTCGCCTGAAGCGGAAGATTTTGACTTATGGTCCAGAATAAATCGTGTTGCAAAAGTAGCGAATTTACCGGAAATTTTACAAGAAAGACGGGTTTGGAGCGGACAGTTAGCCTTAAAAGTGCCAACCGAAACACGAGATTGTGTATTACAAATTATGCAAAAGAACATGCAATATTTACTAAATAGTTTGGTAAAGTTAGAAACCGTTCGTGCCATCAGAAATGCAACTGAAAATAGACCACAAAATTTTAATACCAAAGATTTGTCAAACGCATTTAATCTTGTAAAAAAATTATATAAAACTTACCTCTCTCAAAATATACTTTCGGCAAGCGATAAAAAAAAAATAACAAAGGATGCTTATAGAAAGTTATTTATTTTAACAAATTGGCAGGCAACAATTAATAAAACTCAATCCACCATACAAAAAGGATATTTAGCATATCGATTTCCAAAACTGTATTTATACTCAATGGGTTTTCATAAAATCTAATTTTGGCCACAAAACTTACCATTATAATTTGCACTTATAATCGTGGATATTTGCTCAGCAAAACACTTCCGACAATCTTTCAGCAAGATGTTTCACATAATGATTATTCGGTTTTAATTGTCAATAATAATTCAACCGATAATACCGACAAAATTTTGATAGAATTTGCGCAGCAATACAGAAATATTTCAATTGTGCATGAACCTAAACAAGGTCTGTCAATTGCCAAAAATACCGGTGCATTTAACGCCAAAAGCGATTGGCTTATATTTCTTGATGATGATGCAAAAGTTCCTAAAGATTTCATAAATATTGCATTAAAAAATATAAATTATCAAAATATTGTATGTTTTGGTGGTGTTTATCTACCATGGTATAAATATGGCAAACCTAATTGGTTTTTAGATGAATATGTCTCAAATAAAAGAAAAATATCGAATTTCACCACACTTAAAAAAGGCTTTATTAGTGGCGGGATTATGGCTATAAAAAAATCTGTACTTACCGAATTAGGCGGATTCCCAACTAAGATTGGAATGCGCGGTCAGAAGATTGGTTACGGAGAAGAAAACCATTTACAAATAAAACTAAGAGAGGCCGGTTTTCAAATTGGCTATGACCCAAATTGGATAATATATCATCTTGTTAATCGTTATAAATTATCACCGTGGTGGTTTATTAGAAGTGGATTCGCAAGCGGACGTGATACCTATGAAATTTACAATAAAACAAATTCTATTATGATAATTGGAAAAAATTTTTATCGAGCTGTTAAATTTTTTATGATGAATATATTCAAATTTACTCCAAATCTGATTCAGGAAAATTACAGACGGCAAAATTGGTTGATCGATGTTTTGAAGCCATCGGCTATTCTGTGCGGACAAATTTATAGTGGGATTATGCAGTTATTTAAAAACGATGACAAGTAGTGTTCTACCGACAATCGCTGCAATTATCCCTGTTTATAATCGTGAAAACACAATTATTAAATGTGTTGAATCTGTGCTCGCTCAAACTCATTTGGTAGATGAAATTATTATTATCGATGATTGTTCTACTGATAATACGGCAAATCAATTAAAAATATTTGGTGATAAAATAAATATTTTACATACGATGAAACAATCTGGTGCTCAAGCAGCAAGAAATATCGGAATTCGTTCAGCAAAATCAAATTGGATTGCCTTTTTGGATTCCGATGATGAATGGTTGCCAAATAAAATTGATAAACAAATATCTGTTTTAAATTCCGTAAAATTTAATGAAAATACAGTTGTCCACGGAGATTGTTATATTAGTGCTGGAAATAACAGTAATAAAAAAATATGGCATCCAACTGTGATTAATGGACCCAATGTGTATAATCAACTGTTAGCTAGCACCGGAACTTTATTTCCTTCTATTTTAGCATCGAAAGTAGCGCTTGAGAAGATTGGATTATTAGACGAAAAAGTTGAATCTTATCAGGAATGGGATACTGCAATTCAATTAGCGAAATTTTGTAAGTTTATTCATATCAAAGAACCACTATTTATTTATAGAATACATGAGCAAACTATCTCAAAAGGCAGCAATAAATCGGTTAACGGATATCAATATATAGTCAATAAACATAAGCAAGAAATATTGAAAAATTGTGGAGCCAGTGTATTCAATAATCATTTATATTTCAATGCAAAATCGGCTATGAATTCTAAGCAATTTGGTACTGCAAGAAATATTTTAAAATTGATAGAGCCAAAAAATGTAAAAGTTACAATTTTACAACTTCTATGTAGATTAAAAATCAGACCCTTACCATTTGCTAAAATGAGGCAATTTTTATCATGGAAAAGATGATCAAAAAAATTTATGCTGATAACGATTTATTAGCGCTTATAATTTCTGAAAAGTTCTCGAAGCCGGGAATTCATTTTTTTACACCCGATGATTTCTCGCAACAATTGGGCTATATGAAACATCCTAAAGGTAAAATAATAGAGCCACATGTTCATAATCCTGTTCACCGTCAGGTCGAGTACACTCAAGAAGTTTTATTCATTAAATCGGGTAAAATCAGAATAGATTTCTATGATGTTAATCAAGAATATTTGGAAAGTCACATTTTAGTCAAAAATGACGTTATATTATTAATCAAGGGCGGCCACGGATTTGAAGTCCTTGAAGATATAGAAATGATTGAGGTTAAGCAAGGACCATACGTTGGCGAAAATGATAAAACCCATTTCAAACAGATTAATCAAAGAAATGTTATCATCAAAAAATGACCACATCTTATTTGATAATCAATTATTAGTACAAACAAAATAACGATTGGTAAAAATTATGCACGATTTTATACCGGTAAATGAACCGCTTTTAAACGGAAACGAAAAAAAATATCTTGCGGAATGTATTGATTCAGGATGGATTTCATCAGAAGGTCCTTTTGTCAAAAAATTTGAGGAACAATTTTCAAAGAAAATAGGTCGAAAATTTGGGATTAGTGTTTGTAACGGTTCTGTGGCACTTGACGTTGCTGTTGCGGCTTTGGGCATTGGTCCGGGTGATGAAGTAATAATGCCAACTTTTACAATTATTTCTTGCGCTGCGGCGATTGTGCGTGCAGGAGCCAGACCAATTTTAGTCGATGCCAATCCTAATACGTGGAATATGGATGTCACCCAAATCGAAGCAAAGATAACTAAACGCACAAAAGCCATAATGGTTGTGCATATTTATGGTTTACCAGTTGATATAAATCCAGTTTTAGAATTAGCAAAGCAATACAATTTAGCAATCATCGAAGATGCAGCAGAAGCAATCGGACAAACTTATCACAAAAAACCATGCGGCAGTTTTGGCGATATCAGTGTTTTTAGTTTTTATCCAAACAAACATATCACAACGGGCGAAGGCGGAATGATTGTTACCGATGATGTAGAAATTGCTGAAAAATGTAAATCCCATAGAAATTTATGTTTCCAACCGCAGCAAAGATTTTTGCACAACGAACTGGGTTGGAACTTTCGATTCAGCAACATTCAGGCCGCGGTTGGTTTGGCACAGCTTGAAAAGCTCGACCAAAATATCATCCGAAAGAGGTCAATCGGAAAGCGCTATTTAACAAATTTAATAGAATTAAAATCAGTCCAATTACCGGTTTTGAAAACTGAATTTACTGAAAATTTATTTTGGGTTTTTGGTATGGTAATAAAAACCGACCAATTTGCCGATGCTGCAACATTTGAAAAAATATTAAACTCCAAAAATATTGGTACTCGACCGTTCTTTTGGCCAATGCACGAACAACCGGTGTTTCATAAAATGGGATTGTTTCATAATGAATCATATCCGATTGCTGAAAATATTGCTCGCAAAGGTTTATATATCCCCTCCGGTTTGGCTTTAACAAATCAGCAAATTGATTATGTTTCAGAAACAATCTTGGAACTTTTAAAATAGCACATGTTTTCCAACTACGCTGAATACTACGATCTAATAAATCAAGAAAAAGATTACCAAAAAGAAACTGAATATGTTAAATCGTTAATTAATAAATTTTCCCAAAAAACATCTTCGATTTTTGAACTTGGTTGTGGTACCGGTTGGCACGCCATCCATTTTGCTAAAAGTGGTTACAAGATTTTCGGAATTGATCAAAGTGCAGAGATGATTAAGATTGCTAACAAGAATAAAAATAATCAACCAAATTCAATATCGGAATTAATCACGCTTAAAGAAGGTGATATTCGAAATTATAAAATAAACCGAAATTTTGATTTGTCATTAGCATTGTTTCATGTAATGAGTTATCAGGTTAAGAATAATGATCTAAATCAATCAATTAAAACTGCCGCTAACCATTTAAACTCGAAAGGGATTTTCATATTTGATTGTTGGTACGGACCAGCAGTGCTGTCCGATAAACCATATCTTCGCAAAAAACAGATGGAAAATGATGAAATAATTATCGATCGTAAAGCGACGCCAAAAATCTTTCCTCGAAAAAATCTTGTAGAAATACAGTTTGATATTAAGGTAATCAACAAGCGTGATAAAAAAATCAGCAAATTTCAGGAAATCCATAAAATGCGCTATCTGTTTGAACCAGAAATTGAAATATTTCTAAACCAAAATAATTTCAAATTAATCCACACAGAACAATGGCTTTCTGGTGCAAAACCCAATTTAGGCTCATGGTACGTTACTTTTGTTTGTGAACGGTTATGAGAAAAGTCGGACTCTATCTCGATGCTCCTGTAACCGGCGGGACTTTTCAATATAGTTTATCAGTGTTAAGTGCTTTTAATTCTTTCAAGCCTGATGAATTACAAACAATTATTGCTTTCTCATCCGATTTTTGGGACAATTATTTACGCGAAAAAAATATTTTCGCGCTAAAAATACCACGTACTTATTTCAGTCGCTTATGGTTTCAATTACGCACCCCACTCTCTATTTGGAGGAAAACAAGTAAGTCTTTTGATTCGTTTTCAAAAGCTTTTTTAAAGCAAAAATGTGATTTGTGGGTCTTCCCATCGCAAGATATTTGGACATATAGTTTACCAATTTCCAGCCTAAGCGCCGTCCATGACTTAATGCATCGATATGAGCGTAACTTTCCTGAATCAAGTACAAATAAAGAGTATAATATTAGAGAAAAACACTATTCACGGATTTGTAATTATGCCAGCGGAATATTGGTCGACTCACATTTGGGTAAACAACAGCTAATAGAATCTTATCAAGTTGATGAATCAAAAGTGCATATTTTACCATTTATTGCACCGCAATATATTTATGAAAAAACCAATGATAATGCGTTAAAATTTGAGCTGCCATCAAAATATATTTTTTATCCGGCTAAATTTTGGAAGCATAAAAATCACATAGGTCTCATTAAGACGGCTTCGCAATTAATTGCAAAAATCCCAGATTTAAAAATGGTGTTCGCAGGTGCACCAAACGGCGGTTATAGTTCAGTCAAAGAGCTGATCAAAAAAATGAATTTGGAAGATGTCTTTATTTTTCTTGATCATGTACCCGATAGTCAAATGCGAATATTATATAAAAAAGCCCATGCACTCGTGATGCCCACCTTTTTTGGCCCTACGAATATTCCTCCGCTAGAAGCATTTGCAACCGGTTGCCCTGTAGCAGTATCTAATAATTATGCTATGCCTGAACAAGTCGGTGATGCTGGCTTACATTACGATCCAAATTCAACTGCTGAAATTGCTGATGTAATTTATAAACTTTGGACAGATGACAAACTAGTTTCTGCTTTAATAGAAAAAGGATTCCAAAAAGACGCTAATTGGAATCAGGAACACTTTAATAAAAAGTTAAAAGAAATTATACATCTTACAATCGAAAATTAAGTGAAAATTAATTTAAAAAAAGATATCTTAAATCCAATCTTGCTGTTTTTCATTGCTTTTGGAATTCTTATCGGCAGTGGTTCCTTATATCGTTATGTGTACAACTATAACTTAATCATGGTATTTACCTTGGCATTGATGTGTGGCGTGATTTTTCTGCAATTTTTTATACCATCAACCGCTACTAAAGAACCCAATTTTACAACTAACTTTTCAGATGGTATTAATTATGCTGGCTTAATATTAATTATGTTTTTCATATTTTTTCCTATCGTGAGTGATATAATTAATCAAGTTGAATCGTATGAAATAACATATTTTCATATAGCTATGATGTTGATAATATTCCTTTTAGGTGCAAAGCATCGCAAACAAATATTTAATTATTATCTAAAGATTATGGTGGTTTTAGCAGTTATTTCGATATTTTATTTTATTGCTGAACTCCTTTTTAAATTACCATCTTCGATTCCTTATTACGGGATTGCAGAATCAACATGGTCACATTTTTATTATGTATGGTCTAAGCCGGTAACCGAAATGATAATCGTTCGCAATCAATCAATTTTTTGGGAACCGGGAGCATTTGGATTTCATCTTATTATTTCAATTCTGCTAGCCTATAAGATAAAAAATAAGTACTACATTGCAATATTACTTGCAGCTTGTTTAACAACTTTAAGCACAACTGTCTATATATTTTTGGTGTTTCTATTTCTTTATCAATTATTTTATGGCAAAAATAAAATTAAATTTATTGGTATTTCAATTCTTGCTTCAGCAACAATCTTTTTAACCATTTGGTCTATATTAGGAGATTTGGAATTATTTAAATATTTAATTGAAGTCATAACTTTAAAATTTTCATCTTCCTCAGGAGCTTATGCATCATTTCAAAAAAGAAATTTATATGTATTGGAGTCATTAAAATTATTTCTTGATAATACTATATTAGGTGCAGGGCATTACTCAACTGATACATTATTACAAAATACTGATTCGGAAACATCAGCACTTACCGGTTTAATGGCAGAATTAGGACTATTTGGTATACTTTGTATATCGTTGTATATCAGATTTTTTAGAAATTTTAAATTATTTGCAATTCCAATAGCATTAATATGGCTAAACAGCGAGTTTTTGCAATACTCGCCTATTGCCTTGTTTATTTTGGCACATTGCGTAGACGACATTTCCATCCGACTGTTTCCGCTCTCAATTCGTCGCCCAATAATACCACAAGATAAATTTGAGCATTCATACTAAAAAATTGTGGCTTATCATAAAACAATAGTTATTGTTCACAATATTGTTACCTCGTATAAAATTGCCTTATTCGACGAATTATCTAAACTACTACAAAATTTGTATGTTGTTTTTATCGCTCAAAGCGAAACGCGCCGCGACTGGCAGATCGATATTTCTCAAATAAAATTTCCCCATACAATCCTTTTTGATGACCCAATTGATACCCTAAATAGTGTAAAAATCGCACAGCGTACTTGGAAAACGTTAAACACTATCAATCCTGAAACACTAATTATTTGTGATTACAGTAATATTTTTGGGTGGGTTTCTTTAAGATGGGGCAAAAAAAATAAAACTGATTTGATATTTTGGTTAGATTCCACACGTAACGATCGAAATCACTATTTTCCAAAAGAACAAATAAAACAATGTTTTTTAAAACATTTTAATCTATTTTTGGCTCCGGGGGTAAAGACCAAACAGTATTTAGAATCGATGAAAGTTGACAGTAATCAAATTATCACAACCGGTTACTGTGTAGATAACAACTATTTCATTGAGCAATATGAAAAATATTTTGATCAAAAACAAAATTTATTATCCAGACTGGGCATTAGAACTAATAATAATTTTATTTTTATCGGGCGTTTTACTAAAGAAAAAAATATTTTGACTTTAATTGATTCATTTTCAAGACTTAAAAATAATAATTGGGGACTAATATTGCTCGGTGATGGTCCACAAAAAAGTGATGCTCAATCCTACATTTTAGAAAAACAAGTAAAAGATTCAATATTTTTACCGGGGTTTATTCAACAAAAGGATATCGTAAAATATTTTGCCGTTGCGGATGTATTTATTTTACCCAGCTTATCTGAACCGTGGGGATTAGTGGTTAATGAAGCGATGTTGTGTAAATTACCAGTTGTTGTTTCAACCTATTGCGGATGCCAGCCGGAATTAGTTAAAGAAGGAATTAACGGTTTTTCGTTTAATCCGCACAATGCCACTGAATTGACAAAAATAATGCAGGGGTTCATTGATAACAAACATGATATTGCATCGATGGGAGCAGCTGGATTTAAATTAATAAGTCAGCATACGCCAGAAAATGTCGCGCAAAAGATTGTGAATGGCATACAGCAATTTATTTAGATAATTTTTCTGTCCAAAATTGAATAAAATTTCCAAAAAATCTGTTTGTATCGTTGGAGTATTTCCATCTCCTGTACATGGTTTGGCATTAATTAATGAAGCAATGAAAAACCGTATCATCAAATTAGATTCAAATGCATCCATCATTGATTTAAGCAGTAATTCAATTGATAGAAATTTTTATAGTTTATTTATTCGATGTATTAGGTTTATTCGGCAATATCCAAAATACCTTTTAAACAGTTTCGGAAATAAATATCACACTATTTATATTGGTTTATCCGGCGGAATTGGTCAGATTTATGATCTATTAATTTTATCAATTGCAAAAATAACTAAACAAAATATTTATATTCATCATCATACTTTTGGTTATCTTAAAAAGTCAAAATTATTGGCCAAAATGATAATATCTATCTGCGGTAAAAAGGCAACTCATATTGTATTATGTAAAAAAATGCAAAAACAGCTAGAGTTATATCAACAAAATTTGAAGAGTATGGTTTTGTCTAATGCAGTTTTCTCAATTACTCACCCGTCCCAAATTAGAATAATGAATAAAATAGAAACGATTGGTTTTTTAGGAAATATTTCAGTAGAAAAAGGGATTGACATATTTCTTAATACTATTGCAAAAACTAATACTCTACATGCAGTAAATGGACTAATTGCTGGTGCTTTTCAAGACCACCATAGTGAATTGCTCACAAAAAAGAGATTAAAAAAACTGCCACAAATAAAATACTTAGGTGCAATTTTTGGTAAAGAAAAGGAAAAATTTTTTAATGAAGTTGATATAATACTCTTCCCATCAATATTGGAAGAGGCCGAACCAGTAGTAATTCACGAAGCACTCGCATTCGGTATTCCAGTAATCGCTTACGATAAAGGTTGTATTTCTGAAATTGTGAATTCCAATTTCGGTTTTACAATTGATGTTACTGAAAACTTCATTGACAAATCAACTGAGTTAATCCTAAAATGGATCAAAAATCCAAATAGATTTAATAAAATGCGAAAACAAGCAATTCAGCAATCTATGGATAGGCAAGCAAAGTACAATGTATCGCTCGAAACACTTTTACAACAGATCACACAAAATCATGTACCAAGATCTTAAAACATTTGAAGTACCAAAAAATTTTCGTGGCAAATCAAAAATTGTAGTACAATTATGGTCGTTAATTCAATGCACTTTGTTTCGTCTGTCGCCAAAAATATTTTACAGTTGGCGCAGATTTTTGCTGCGTTTATTCGGTGCAAAGGTTGGTAATAACGTACTGATTCGTCCTACTGCCAAGATTTTGTATCCATGGAAATTAACAATTGGTGCTTGGTCTTGGATTGGTGATGATGTGACTCTGTACAATATGGCAAACATTAATATAGGTGAAAACTGTGTTGTCTCACAAAAATCTTATCTTTGTACCGGTTCACATGACGATTCCAAACCATCCTTTGATATATTTGCCAAACCGATAACTATTCAAAATGAAGCATGGATTTCCTCTGATGTGTTCATCGCACCAAATGTAAATATCGGTAAGGCGTGTGTTGTAGGATTTAGAAGCACAGTTAACACTGATTTACCACCAAAAATGATATGCTTTGGCAATCCGGCAAAACCGATAAAACCACGTTGATCTATTAGTTATTTCTGCTTTATGAAAATACTGATCTACGGCATGCAGTTTAAGCCCGACAAAGCCGGTATAGGTAAATATACCGGAGAAATGGCAGATTGGTTATTTGAACACAACCACGACATCCGTGTAATTACTGCTCCGCACTATTACCCAGAATGGAAACAAAAACCTCGGCAATGGTGGTGGAAAAAGGAGAAAAATCCTTATTTAATATGGCGTTGTCCTATTTTTGTTCCATCGCAACCACGCAGCTTAACAAGATTAATCCACTTACTAAGTTTTGCAATTTCGAGTTTTCCAATCTTGTTAAAAAATATATTTTGGAAACCCGATTTTATCATCGCAATTGAACCACCATTTGTTATAGCGCCCCAAACAATTTTATATTCCAAAATAACAAAAGCCAAATCAATTTTGCACATTCAAGATTTAGAAATAGACGCGGCTTATAGTCTTAAAATTTTAAAACCGGGGCTTCTCTTACTAGTATTGAACAAGATTGAAACTTTGATATTATCAAGATTTGATGTGATAACAACTATTTCAAGGCAGATGCTGAAAAACATTCTCCAAAAAGGTGTTTCTTCTGAAAGTTTATTTTTGTTCCCAAATTGGGGCGATACAAAAAATATCTATCCCAATATTGAAAATGAATACTTAAAACACCGTTTTTTGCTTGATTCAAGCAAAAAGACAATACTTTATTCCGGCAATATTGGTAATAAACAAAATCTTAAATCTGTAATAGAAGTCTCAGAAAAAATCCAAAATGAAAAAAATAATTGCATTTTTTTAATCGTAGGTGATGGTGCTTACAAGAAAAAAATGGAATCTGAAGCAAAAAAAAGGAATTTGAATAATATAAATTTTTTTCCGTTGCAATCTGATAAAGATTTTGCAGCCCTACTAACTTTGGCAGATCTACATTTGGTACCGCAAGCTAAAAACATTTCTGATTTTGTACTGCCATCGAAATTAACGAATATTTTAAGTGCCGGTGGCGTGTCTATTATTGCTGCAAATCCTTCTACTGAATTATTTAGATTAGTAAAAAAACATAAAATTGGTTACCTTATCAATCCTGAAAATATTGACGAACTACAGCATGCTATCAACCATTTGTTAACCGATAATTCCTTACATCACAAGCTTAGCAAAAATGCAAGAAAGTATGCTGAGGATTATCTTTCAAAAGATTCAATTCTATCAAATTTCAATAATTCAGTATTGATTTAAATTTAAACGAATCTATTTTATCCAAAGCATAGTAATTACTTACTGTGCTTTTTTTATTAATGTTTAAAATATTAAATTAATTATTCAATTTGATTGAAAAATCATGCTAAATCTTTTATGAAAACTAAAAGACAGAAACTATATCGGGGATTTAAAAAATTTGAAGATGTTTTATTTTCGATTTTAACCCTGCTAATATTTTTTATTCCAATAATTATAATTATTATAGTTTCATTCTTTGTACAAGGAAGTCCAATATTTTATGTATCGGAGCGGATTGTTGGCTTTCAAAAAAAAATGCATTTAGTAAAATTCAGAACAATGGTAAAGGATGCTAAAAATCCTAAGTGGGAACTTGAAAAAAAATATATGAAAGACGGATATTTAGATGTACCAATTTATGCAGAGGTCTATACAAATTGGGGTCGATTTCTTGAGAAATATCAACTCGTCGAGGTTTTACAGGTTTTCCATGTACTTTTTGGCAAAATGAGCTTTGTTGGCAACCGACCGTTGCCAGAGGAAAACGTTAAATTACTCAAGAAAAAGTATCCTGATACTTGGCATGAACGATTCAATTCGCCAGCTGGTATAACAGGTATCACACAGGTTTCGGGAAAATTTAATTTAAGTTCTTCTCAGCGATTAGAATTAGAAACTTTATATTCAAAAGTCTATCAAACAGGAAATATATTAAAAGCCGATGCTTATATATTTTTCTCGACAATTATATTGCTATTACTAAAAGACGCCAGTGCCTTCAGGTCGTATGAAAGCGCAAAAAGTGTATTAACAGCTTGTTTGAGAAAATAGTTATTATTTTTCGCCACCAAATTTCTTAAATGTAATATCAATGCTGTAAGTCGGTAGGAACTCACCTTGATCTAAATCAAATAGTCCAGGATTAAATGCGCCTAAGGCAAATTTAATTTCATCCACAAATTTGGGCATTTGCATTACTTGCGATAATGGAATATAAAAAGCTAAATCCAGTGCACTACCTTTTACATTATTATTTTGCCTTTGAATATTTACATATGCGCCGCCAAATTGCAATGTATTACTCATTTTTAGCATAAATAATAATTGCGGAAAAAATATGTCATTTACTTCACTTTCTGTATATTCGCGCCTACCAATGGCAGATGATAAATCTAAATATTTTGTATCCAAAAATTGGTAAAATATACCGTAATAATAATTTTCTTTACCATCAGCTTGATGAGAAAAATATCCGTGAATATCAAGTCGATCTGTTAAACCATAGCCAAATACAACATAGGTTTGACCAAATTCAATTATGTCAAACGGATTCCACGTAAAATCTAACTCTAATTGACCTCTCCCTGTTGATGTACCATGGTCATATCCGCCAGAGGAATAAAGCATACCCGAAGCAAGCAAAATGGTCAGAAGTATATTTTTAAATTTCATTTGATACATTCTAAAATATTTATAGTATAATTTAATTATTTTTGTTCATCAATAATTAGTAAGTTATCTTTTATTATAGTATAAAAGTACTTTATAATTATCGATTTTATTTTACAAGGAAATTCATGCAAAAATTTAAATATATTGGTTTAATATTATTGCTTTCATTTTCATCGCTAATTTCCCAAGTTTTTACTGAAGCTGACCCATTTTATCTGCTTGAAAAAGAAAAAAAATCATTTATCTTAAATCAAGACGATACCCAAAACCTGTTATTTAGACCATTTTTAAACAAAATAGATGATACAAAATACGGGAATTGGGAGCTTGGTTTTCGAACGGAATTTTTTACCAACAGCAATTCGCCCAATTTAGAAAACACTTCTGACCGGTGGATTGGTAAAGGTATTTCTTTTTTCCAGGGACTACGGTTTGCATATTCTAATAAATTTTTGGTACTGAGTTTTGAACCCTTTTACTTTACAAATCAAAACAAGGATTATTCCCAAGCATGGCAAGACTATTTTTTGATCCAAGAAATTGAAATTGATCAACCTTGGCGCGAGGAAAAATTCTCAAAATTGAATGATAATCGCCCTCACGGAAGCGATCGCTACGCGAAAACCGGTATTCGCAATGCTCAAATGCATTTGCATTATAACGGCCTTGGTATTGGTTATTCTAATGCAAATCTGTGGTGGGGTTCTGGTTTGCACACAAGTTTAAATATGACCAACAATACTACCGGCTTTCCACATCTAAAAATTGGAACTATTAAGGAACAACGCTATAAGAATATTGGGGTGAATTTCTGCTATCTTTTTGCCGATTCACTCGAACACAATGCAGCTAAACCGTTTTTTACCGCTATTAACTCTTCTATTACATATTACTCGGAACCGACAATTACTTTAGGCTTCTCTCGGACTTATTTGACTGGTGGAACACGCACTACAGAAAAAATTTCTCGGGGAGAGGCAATGAAAATTCCATTTGAAAAACTATATCTTAAAGATAAGGACGTTGACATTTGGGATCAAACCTTGGTGGGCTATTTAACATTAACAATTCCAAAAGTAGGTTTTACGATGTTTATTGAGTATGGTCGCAATGATCATGCTTGGGATCGCGACGATTTCATAAGACAACCTGATCATTCGGGCGCGAGTGTATTTGGATTTCGCAAATACGGATTTTTTGGCAATTCGAATCTTGTTGGTGGATTTGAGTATGCTAATTTATCTGCATCAAAATATTGGAACGATCGCCAGAGTGTTGATTGGTATGAACGTTGGAATTTTGATCATTGGAGTTATGATGGTCGGCATTGGGGCGCTCATAGCGGTCCCGATTCTGATGATTTTTATATTTTCTTTGGGTTTATGGGTGATAAACTATCCATAATTCCAGCATTTAATTATGAGCGGCACGGCGTCATTGATAATAAAATTCCCGAAAAGGAATATGAGTACAATCCTGAAGATTATCCATGGCTACACATTTGGGGAAATCGTTATTTTTGGCCGGAAGTTAAATTAGAATATCGATTAGACATTAGATACAAGTATAAAGACTTCCTATTCAATTTTTATTATGAATATGAGAATATTCATAATGATCAGTTCCGCGAATGGGCTCATCGTGCTTTTGTGAATCGCAAAACACATTTGTTTTGGCTAGGCATTGAACGAACATTCAACAAAAACGAATTATCTGGGTTAATTAATAAATATCTGAAAATAAAATAATTGTATTATAATCAGCGATGAATTATTGACTTATGTTTCAATTCATAGGGAATCGTACAATTGAATACTAAAGTTTTAATAACTGGTGGAGCAGGATTTATAGGTTCAAATCTTGCAAATCAATTAATAAAAAAAAATTATGATGTAACTGTCTTGGATAATCTATTAGAACAAATTCATGGCAAAGATCCTGATTCCACATCATTCCTGTATCGTTCTATTAAAAATAAAGTAAATTTTGTCTATGGCGATGTCACCAATAAAACAGATTGGGCTAAAGCTTTAAAAGACAATGAATTAATTATTCACCTGGCGGCTGAAACTGGAACCGGACAATCAATGTATGAAATATCCAAATACTGTGATGTAAATATTACCGGTACAGCCGTATTGTTGGACTACATTATCAATTCTAAGCATTCAATTAAAAAAGTAATTTTGGCTTCTTCGAGAGCTGTTTATGGAGAAGGGAAATATCATTGCAAAAATGACGGTTTCGTATATCCTAATAATCGAAATGAAAATGATTTAATGAATGGGAATTTTGATCCGGTTTGTCCACATTGTTATAAATCAATAAACACAGTACCAACCAATGAGGCCTCTAAACTCCATCCATCATCCATTTATGGAATAACAAAACTTACTCAAGAAAAAATGCTATTTAATGTATTAAAACCACTGAAAATCCCTTTTACAATACTACGATTTCAAAACGTATATGGTATTGGCCAATCTTTATCAAATCCATATACAGGAATTTTATCTATTTTTTCCACATTAATAAAAAATAAGAAAAAGATCAATATATTTGAAGACGGTCTTGAAAGTCGGGACTTTGTATATATTTCTGACGTGTTAAAAGCTACGGAACTTGCCATTGAGAATCATGTTGCAAATTATCAAATATTTAATGTTGGCTCTGGAAAGTCTGTGACAGTACTTGATATTGTTCAGAAGTTAATCAATTTGTATGATTCTCCTGTTTCTTACCACATTAGTGGAAACTATAGATTTGGAGACATAAGGCATAATCTGGCAGATTTATCAAAAATCAGCAGGAATTTAGGTTTTACTCCTAAATATTCATTTGCAAAGGGGATTAAACTCTTTTCCAAATGGGTAAATCAACAGGAAATAGACGAATTAAATTATGAATCTAGTATAAGCATTATGAAATCAAAGGGATTGCTAAAATAATTTCTAAAAATGCCTGTTGTCTCTATTATAATCGTTACCTATAACTCTGAAGAAGAAATCGAAAATTGTGTTAATTCAATAATTCCACAAATTAAAGATGTGGATAGCGAGTTAATAATTGTCGATAATAATTCCACTGACAATTCCATTGCAATTTTAGGAGATATAAGTAATAAAAATGTCTATGTATATTATAATAAGGAGAATATAGGATATACTGCCGGGAATAACCAAGGAATCGAATATTCCCGTGGTAAATATATTTTTTTTCTTAACCCTGATACAATCATTCCAGAAAACGCAATACAAAAATTAGTTGCTATAGCTGAAAAAGAATATTTACCAATTATTGCACCACAACTTCTTTTCCCTGATGGTCGCATTCAGAAATCTTGCCGGCGTTTTCCGCGACGCAGAGATGTTATATACAATATGTTTGGATTGGGGCAAATATTTCCAAATTCAAAAGAATTTAATCACTGGAAAATGACCGATTTTGATCATAAAAAGAAACGTTTCGTTGACCAGCCGGCCAGTTCCGCAATATTAATACGCAAAGATATATTAGATGATATCAATAATTTCGATGAACATTTTCCATATTTTTTCACTGATGTTGATCTTTGCAAAAGGATACGGGACACCGGATATAAAATCCTATTTGATCCTTCAGTGCAAATTACTCATATTGGTGGTGCCAGCTACAAAAAAATCAAGTCAAAAATGATTGCTGTCTCTCATATTTCATTTTATCGTTATTTTAAAAAACATAAGAGAGGAATTGCTAATTGGATTTTGAATTTATTGATTGGCGGGTTACTAATATTGATGATTCCATTAAGAGTTATAATAAATCTTCTATTGCCATCGCTCAAATATAGAAAAAGAGATTCATTATAATCTACTTTTATTGCACTGAATTTTGTCCAATTTCTGACAATATAATAGTACTCTACAAACTACGACAAAATTGTTTCCAATTAGGATAGTTAAGTAACTTTATCCAATAATTAAATCAACATTTGAAGGTTTTTTATGAAAGCTCTTGTAAAACGATCTCCCAAACGTGGAATTTGGATGGAGGATTTGCCCTTTCCTCAAATTGGAACTAATGACGTGCTCATAAAAATCACTCATACAGCAATTTGCGGAACTGATCTTCATATATATAAATGGGACGAATGGTCACAGCGTACCATCAAAACTCCGCTAATAATTGGACATGAGTTTGCCGGTGAAATAGTTGATATTGGTCAAGGTGTAACACATTACCAAACGGGAGAGCGTGTATCCGGTGAAGGACATCTAACCTGTGGATATTGCCGAAATTGTCGTGCCGGTAAACGGCATCTATGCGATAAATCAATTGGAATTGGGATTCAGCGTAATGGTGCATTTGCTGAATATATGACCCTACCGGAACAAAATGTTTGGCCGATTGCCAAAGAAATTCCATCTAAAATTGCAGCCTTCTTCGATCCATTTGGAAACGCCGCACACTGCGCATTATCATTTGAAATGCTTGGGGAGGATGTTCTAATTACCGGTGCGGGGCCGATAGGAATTATGGCTACCGCTATTTCACGATTTTTAGGTGTACGCCATGTTGTTATCACCGATACAATTGATTATCGCTTGAATTTAGCTAAAAAAATGGGCGCAAGTGCGACAATCAATGTAACCAAAAATAAAATTACGGACGTTTACAAAGAGCTAAATATTACTGAAGGATTTGATGTCGGTATGGAAATGTCTGGCAATCCAAACGCTTTTAACAGCATGATTAAACATATGTATAATGGAGGACGAATTGCATTGCTAGGTTTACTGCCAAAATCTACGCAAATCAATTGGGATGAAGTAATATTTAAAGGACTTCAGATAAAAGGCATATATGGGCGTGAAATGTTTGAAACTTGGTATAAAATGACTCAAATGCTACAAAGTGGTTTAGATATTTCAAATGTATTGACACATCGTTTTCATATAGATGATTACCAAAAAGGATTTGACGTGATGGAATCGGGCCAATGTGGAAAAGTGGTATTGGAATGGTAAAACAGGAAAAATCAACAATAAATATCAGGAGCATTCATGCCGCTTAATAAATTAAATTCATTGTTAAAACAAAATGTGAAAGCACTGCAAAAACGAGGTATTGCCAAAGATAAAGAATTGGTCATAACTGGTATTAAACCCTCCGATTGTATATTTGGTATACGCTATTTTGTGGAAGGATTTGGTAAACAAGCGTTTTTAAAAATGAATTCAAATTCATATCTTGGATTACATTTACATCCCAAAGTAATGAATGCTGAAGAAAAATTGACACGGAAGTTCGGCGTAGGACCTGGTGCTGTTAGGTTTATCAGTGGAACATATCAACCTCATATAGAACTTGAGAAGAGATTAGCAAAATTTCACAATAAAGAATCGGGAATGATTTTCAGTTCGGCTTATATTACCAGCATGGGCGTATTAATGCCCTTATCTACTAATGAAACAGTTTTTATCAGTGATGAATTAAACCATAATTGTATAATTCAAGCAATGCGTTTAGCGCGTCCGATTGGAAAATCGATTTATAAGCATAATGACATGGATGATTTACAATCAAAATTGGAGTATTGGGTCGGCAAAGCGAAACGCGCCTTAGTAATTACCGATGGCATTTTTAGTATGCGCGGAGATAATGCTCCATTAAAAGAATTTTCAGAACTATGTATAAAATTTAACGATTTATTCGATGACGGCGTAATATCCATAATCGATGATTCACATGGTGTCGCCGCTTTCGGTGCTACCGGACGTGGAACTGAAGAATATTGCAATACAACAGTCGATGCAATTATCGGCACACTTGGTAAGGGATTTGGTGTAAACGGCGGTTACGTGGTAACATCGCATGCGGTAACTGAATTTTTACGACAAACAGCTCCAATGTATATTTATTCTAATCCAATTACCATAGGTGAGGCGGCCGCGGCAATGGAAGCGGTGAAAATTGTAGACAGCCAAGAGGGCATTGAGCTTTTGCAGCATCTTCGCAGAATGACCAAACACTTTAAAAATGGATTAGTCGCTAATGGATTTGAAACAATCGTGAGTAAACATCCGGTTGTACCGCTAATGGTACGGGACACAAAAAAAACCACAGCTTTAGTCCAACATCTGCTTAAAAATGGTATTTTGGCAACTGGTTTAAATTTTCCTGTTGTCCCCAAAGGTGATGAAGAAATACGCTTCCAAATAAATGCAAATCACACGCAAGGAGATATTGATTATGTTATTGATGTATTAAATAATTATAATTAATAGAATAATTATTGACTAATATCAATAAAAAAATTGACTTAAAACAATTTTTACATAAGCTGCCTAAAGTCGAGCTGCACTTACATTTGGAAGGTGCAATACCTTTACAAATTCTTTTAACACTAATCCAAAAATATAAGGGCTCTAACTATATTTCTTTATCAGATTTGCGAAAGAGATTTGAGTACAAAAATTTTAAGCATTTCATTAAAACTTGGTATTGGAAAAATAATTTCATCAAAGAATACGAAGATTACGAATTTATCGCTGAAAATGTAGCTCAAAACTTAGCACAGCAAAACATCAGATATGCTGAAGTATATTTTTCTCCATCAGATTTTCAACAAAAAGGTTCTCATACGCAAAAAATTGCGCAAGCCATCCGGCGTGGAATAAATAAACAAATTGACAACATTGAAATCAATCTAATCGCAGATTTAGTGCGTGACGAAACCAACAAGCTGCCACAATTAGAGCAAATAATTGAAGTAAAGAATCAGGGAATTATCGGAATAGGATTGGGGGGTAAGGAGAAAGAATTCCCACCACAACTCTTTAAAGCAGTGTTTCATAAGGCAAAAGCAAACGGATTTTGCACAACTTGTCATGCCGGCGAAGCAGCCGGTACGGATTATATTTGGCAAGCAATAAAAGATTTAAAAGTTGATCGAATTGGGCATGGGCTTGCTGCTAAAGACGATCCGGAACTAATAAAATATTTAATAAATCATAAAATTCCGGTTGAAATGTGTCCAATTTCAAACGTGAAAACCGCATCTGTTTCGTCGATGTTAGACCATCCAATCGTAGATTTCTACAGAAAAGGAATGATAGTATCCATCAATACCGACGATCCAGAAATGTTTAATACATCATTAGAAAAGGAATTTTTAACTCTGATGAAAACTTTTAATTTGGATTTGGACGACATTTATAATATCTGCAAAAACGGTATACAATCGCTGTGGTGCAGCGAAATTAAAAAAGATGAATTACTTACCAAATTAAACCAATACTATAAATCTTTTGTAAATTGAGACATCAAAAAAATTAAATGAACAATGGATAAAAAATGAAACAAATCTTTACTATATTAGTTTTTGCACTATTTTTTAGTTGTAGTGGAAAAAAGCAAACTGATACTAAAGCTGCCTTTTCATACATGACACCTACACACGAAATATTAGAAAGTGGGAAAGCAACATATGATAAATATTGCACAATTTGCCACACCGAAGGCGTAGGTGGCGCAGCTAAATTGGATAATATTGAACGCTGGACAAACAATCGTAAGAAAGATATTAACTTGCTCGTACAGCATGTGCATGATGGTTACACCGGAGAATTTGGAACTATGACTCCTAAGGGAACTTGTATAGAGTGCTCAAAAGAAGATTTACGTAATGCAATCTTTTTTATTATGAGCGAAGCCGGAGTTCTGGAATAATATTAATTTATGTATCGAACAAAAACCCGCTACAATAAAGCGGGTTTTTTGTATTATCAAAATTTTTGTTAATTTTAAAAAGTAAGTTTCATCAAATAGAAATTGACTAGCTGTCTGTAATAAGAGTATATTTGCAAACTTTTTTTGATAATAAAATTCACAATTAAATGAATAAAAAATTAACTCCAAGATATATTATAATCGCAATTATACTGGCTTGGGCAATTTATGCCCTGTGGCCCTCATTATCTTATCAGCGCATGACCGAAGACCGGAAAGAAGTTCTACGTGAGGAAGGCAAACTTAGCGCTATTGAATCAAAAATAATTAAGCAGGGGTTGGATTTAAAAGGTGGAATGTATATCGTCCTTGAAGTTGATTTACCGACGTTAATCAACGGATTGGCGATTAATAAAGATACTAATTTAGAGAATACGCTCAATGAAGTAACCGCAAAATTAGCTGAACCGGAGGCTGATTTCTTCAATCTTTTCAGCAGTATATCTGAGAAAAATAATCTGCGTTTAGCGCGCTATTTTCATGAATATGGCGCTTCAACTGAAGAAATTATGACCAAGTTGCGCGAAGAATCTGATGATGCAATAAACCGCGTACTTGAAATTTTACAAAATCGCGTTGACCAGTTTGGCGTTGCAGAACCAACTATTCAAAAACAGGGCAATCAACGAATTATTGTTGAATTAGCCGGAATTCAAGATTCCGAACGTGCCAGGGACCTTTTGCAAAGTACTGCCTTGCTCGAATTTTATCTTGTGAAAGATGCGGAAATCACACAAGATATGCTGATTAGAATTGATAATATTCTTAAGGGCAATGAAGATTATGCCGATATTTCTAAAGAACTACCGGAACAGGCGGAAACGCCGCAAGAAGACAGTGCTTATCCGATAACCGATGATAAAACGGTCACAGTCAGTGAATTATTTGGTGATACAGATCAACCTGAATTGGTTAGCACTGATACTAATGCAGTTGTTGATCAGCGCTTATTTGAGGAGCGCCCATTTTCCTCGCTATTAAGAGTTTGGGACCGTGATATTCACGTTCCGGAATCAAACGTTTATGCCGTTAATAAAATTTTAGCATTACCGGAAGTTGTAGCTCTACTGGAATCTTCAAATAGTAAGTTTGCATTAAGCAATCGTTCTGATGAATTAACCGATTCTAACGGTGAGCAGCTAAATATTTTTAGATTATATCACTTAGAAAATGAACCGGAATTGACCGGTGGTGTTATTTCCGAAGCTAAAGAAAATATAGCCGGTACCGGCAGTGATATTGCCGGACAGCCGGTCGTATTTCTGGAAATGAATAGTGATGGTTCAAAGCAATGGTCGCGTATTACCGGAGCAAATGTGGGGAGACGTGTGGCAATCGTGCTTGATAATAAAGTTCATATGGCGCCGAATATCATTGAAAAAATATCGGGCGGTGGAACCCGAATTCAAGGGTTTGCCAATTTAAATGAAGCCAAAGATATTGCAATTGTATTGCGCGCTGGAGCCTTGCCGGTACCCGTAAAAATAATTGAAGAGCGCATTGTAGGGCCGTCGCTTGGCGCAGATTCGATTAAGCAAGGCACGCGTTCCGTACTAATCGGCTTGATCATTGTTATGATCTTTATGCTGATTTATTATAAAATTTCTGGCTCCATTGCGGACTTTGCTTTGGCGTGGAACATTATTTTGGTACTTGCGATTTTGGCGCTTCTACAAGCGACTTTAACGCTCCCCGGAATTGCAGCATTAATTTTGACTATGGGTATGTCAATTGATGCGAATGTCATCATTTTTGAAAGAATCCGCGAAGAATTACGCAAAGGCAAAACCACGCGCGCCGCTATCGATGCCGGCTATAACCGTGCGTTAACAACAATCATCGATGCCAATATAACTACAGTCATTGCGGCATTGGTACTTTATCAATTTGGAACAGGACCAATTCGCGGTTTCGCAACTGTACTGTTTTGGGGAATTGTGATTTCAATGTTTACGGCAATCTTTGTAACTCGTACAATTTTTAATACCATTACGAGTGGTAAGAAATTTCAGAATCTTAACTTTTTATACCTGATAAAAGCGACCAAAATAAAATTTATGAAACAGATGCGCTTAGGATTTATAGTTTCCGGTGTAATTATTTTATTAGGTTTAGGATCATTAATGTTACGAGGTGGTCCAAAACTTAGTATCGATTTCGAAGGCGGAACAATGGTTGCTGTTCAATTTACTCATCCAATGGATGTAAATGATATCCGAAATTCATTGAGTAATGTAAGTCTTGAAGGAGTGAATTACGATTACAGCCAGCAAGAGATTAAACATTTTGGAGAACCAACCAATATTTCCGTTCGGGTTGCCAAGCAAGAAGTTGAACACGGCAATATCGCCCAAACTGTAATTGACCATTTATACAAATCATTTCCTGAAAGTGTGCCGGAAAACTCAAGTGATTTTATTTTAAGTATTGAAAAAGTTGGACCAAAAGTCGGTGCCGAACTTAGTGGAAAAGTAATTATGGCAATTCTGTCAGCACTTGGATTAATTCTAATTTACATTTCGATTAGGTTTGAATTTAAATTCGCATTAGGCGCAATTGCTGCGTTAGCTCATGATGTTTTAGTTACGCTCGGTATTTTCTCGCTTCTTGGTTTAGAAATATCGCTGCCTATTATTGCTGCATTTTTAACAATTGTGGGTTATTCATTGAATGATACAATTGTAATTTTTGACAGAATCCGTGAAAATATTAAAATTTACCGTCGCGACGATTACACCACAATTATTGACAGAAGTATTAATGAATCACTCAGTCGCACAATTATAACTTCGTTAACAACCTTTTTCGTCGTGTTAATTTTGTGGCTATTTGGTGGAGAAGTAATTCATAACTTCGCATTTGCGATGATGATCGGTGTAATTGTCGGTACTTATTCGAGTATTTATGTCGCAAGTCCAATTGTATCTTTGTTACATAAAAAGCAACAAAAATAAATACGATTAAAATATCTAGTAATAATTATATCGCCCTATTTTTTGCAGGGCGATTATATTTCCGCTAGAAATTATTATGAAAACCAAAATATACTTGGCCTACATTCTACTCTCAATAATCTGGGGTACAACTTGGTTAGCGTTAAAAGTAAGTTTAAACGAAGGAATGGTGCCCACCTACGCCGTAGGAATCAGATTTATTTTTGGTGGATTAATATTTTGGTTGATTTTGTTTTTCCGGCGAGAAAAACTACCACTAACCAAACGTGCGCTATTAATATATTTACAATTCGGATTTCTTAATTTTGGTATTAGCTACTTTCTAACCTATTGGGGAGCTCAATATATTTATTCCAATCTTGCCTCCATTTTATGGGCAAGTTTCCCAATTATTACAACAATCATGGCACATTTTTATATAATTGATGAAAAAATTAATCCAAGAAAATTGTCAAGTCTGTTTTTAGGAATAAGCGGAACTGTACTTATTGTTCTGCAAAGTGGGAATTTAGGTGGCGATAATGTTGTTTTAGGAATTATTGTTATTCTAATTTCAATAATAATTGCGGCTTGGCCCAATACTTATTTAAAAAAATATAAAACTGAAGTCAACACTTTACAATTAAATGCTGTGTCGCAATCAATTGGTGGAATATTTTTGTTTAGCATTGCATTGATCACTGAATCAGGGCCTGCAATGATTTGGACTAGCACCAATCTACTGGCAACAATTTATTTAATAATTTTCGGTTCGGTGATAACTTTCGCACTTTATTTTTGGCTATTTTCATACCTAACTTTGACCCAGATTACTTATGTTACTTTTTTTCCACCAATTATTGCAATTTTGGTAGGATGGATATTTTTAGATGAAAAATTATCTTATTCAATATTAATCGGAGCAGGACTTATCATAATTGGAGCGCTTTTAATTAATTACAAGAGGAGTTAAAATGTTGCACTTTACAAGTACAAACACATCAATCGGAAAAATAGGGTTAGTTCGAGAAGAGGACTATCTAATAAAAGTAAGTTTACCAAATGAAGAATTAACTACTACACTTTTAAAAAAAATATATCCGGGGGAAAAAATTGATCAAACTAATTCCGGTTTCGAAAATATTATCACCCAGCTCACAGAATATTTTAGTAGAAAAAGAACTCAATTCGATATTAAAACCAAGTTAATATTGCCTCCTTTTTATTTAAAAGTTATAGAGACAGTGGCAAAAATACCCTACGGACAGACTGTATCATATAAACAAATTGCAGATAAAGTTGGCAATCCAAAAGGAGCTCGTGCCGTGGGAACGGCGAACGCGCGTAATCCATTACCAATAATAATCCCTTGTCATCGTGTAATTGCTACCAATGGGAGATTAGGAGGTTACGCCGGCGGAGTAAATTTAAAAAAATATTTAATTGAATTTGAAAGACTTAATTTGAAGAAAAAAAGCAATGTCTAATAAAAAAGCACCAGTGATTTTTTTCCGTAATGTATTCCTAGCTGGAGTTCTAACTTTATTACCGATTTACATTACCTATCTAATCATACGATTTGTGGTTGTAATCGCGCCTGAAATGCCCTATTTGCGCGAAATTCCATTATTAAGAAATAATGAAATTTTGGCAAATATTGTAGAGTTTATCGGCGCCTTGATAATTATATTTTTTATTGGATTAATAGTTAGTAATGTAATCGGGAAGCGCATCTTGTCATTCTTTGACAAAATTATGGAACGCGTGCCACTTATTAACACGATTTATACATCTTCTCGGCAAATAATTCAAACCCTAACCATGCCCGGAAAAGGAAACTTCAAAAAGGTAGTATTAATAGAATATCCTCGTAAAGGATTGTGGACATTAGCGTTTGTAACAGCTTACTCAATTAGCAAATCTGATGAAGAATATGTTCATGTTTTTTTACCGACTACACCAAATCCAACTTCAGGTTATATGCTGTTCGTAAAAGCACAAGATGTTAAACCATCCGGCATGACCATCGAAGATGGCTTGAAAACACTGATTTCGGGCGGGATGATTTCTCCCGAACGAAACCAACTGCCCTAAATATTTTAAGTATTTCAGTAAGTCTATTCTTTTTTTGAGGGAAGTTTCATTCCTAAACACATATTTACGAAACAAAACCTTGACTTATGATTCATAGTTGTATAATTTATATTATTTAATAATAATATTCAATAACCAATAGGCAATATTATGAACAAAATAAAATTATTGACCGTTATTGTAAGCTTGATTCTAACCCCGCTCTACTCAGCTGATAAAAATACAACCACACCACACACCACTACAGAATCCACGATAACCATAACCGGTAATGCTAAAATTATCGTCGTCTACAAGGAAAATAGTAATTATAACAGTTATGGACCTAAGGCCGGCAAAATAATTACTAAAGATAATGGCAAATTCGAATTT